>Ga0116204_1002431_pt1 | contig 10052 bp, 6 predicted proteins | sample LakKivwa52mmetaG_FD_94481 | JGI IMG/M metagenome (GOLD analysis project Ga0116204, IMG submission 94481) | Anoxic lake water microbial communities from Lake Kivu, Rwanda to study Microbial Dark Matter (Phase II) - Lake Kivu water 52m metaG | ecosystem: Environmental > Aquatic > Freshwater > Lake ... | reverse complement strand
GTGATCTTGGTAGTGATAAAGAGGTTTACATAGCCCCAGATGATGAGCTTGAGGTCTTGAAAGACAAAACCAACACTGAGGATAATAGCAGTTTCGACGATCCAATATCCGGTTCCTATGGATATGCCGGCTTTTTGTTTAATGAGCGCCACCGGTATATCCGTGCCACCCGTAGAGCCTCTGAAACGGAAGATCAAGCCGATCCCCAATCCCAAAAGAACAGAGCCGGCAATAGCTGTTAAAAAGATATCATTGGGACCCAAGAGGGCATAGGTGAGCCTGCCATTGATGATATATGTATATTGGGCAAGATCGGAGATAAAGCCCATTTTGTGTAGGTTTCCGAGGTTAAAAAGGTCTGTCATGATGGCTGTCATGAGCATGCCAAAGAGGGATTTTCCGCCAAAGGATTTGCCAATGAAGATAAAGGAAATCACAAAGAGCGGGATGTTTATGACGATCATGCTGATACCCACAGGGATGCCGGAAAAGTAATTGACGATCTGAGAAATCCCCGCCACGCCACCTGGGGCGATATTGTAGGGAATCAAAAACCAGGCATACGCCATACCAAAGAGCATGGCAGCAAGGATGATCCCAATTGATCTGCCTAACTCTCTACGCAGATTGATTTTCTGTTTTTTTGACATCTATAATCTCCTAATCTCTTGACGAATTTGGCAAGCTAAAAAACATAATCCTCACATTGCAAGATAAGGAAGCAGATATGAAGATCGATATTAGAGTAAACGGGATCAAAACCCAGATTATAGAAGCAGAAGAACCGCAAAGCATCCGGGACACAATCAAAGACCTTGAGCTTGATCCGCATAGCATTTTGTCCTACAAAATAAACCACACGCTATATGTCAATGATGAATATCTTTTAGACCGTGATACACTGGTCAATTGCATCACCTACAATCACCCCGAAGGCTATCGTATCTATCAGGATTCTACGATCTTTATCCTCGCCAAGGCGCTATACAACATCTTTGGCAGGGAGCATACCTTGGTAGTGGAGCATTCTATTGCCGATGGAGTCTTTTGCGAGATGTTCAATACGCAAACGCTTACCGAGCAGGATTGTGCCAAGATCAAGCGGGAGATGCTCTTAATAGTAGAAAATGATATTCCGATAGACAAGATCGAGATCAAGACCGAAGAGGCGATTGAAATCTTTGATGCCATGGGTAGAAAGGACAAGATCAAAAACCTCAGCTACAACTATCGCAAGACCACCTCCGTCTATCGCTGTGGCAAATATTACGATAGCTACATCCGTCCTCTGGCAGACCGAACCGGTATGATCCGGGAATTTGATCTGTTGTATCATGCACCAGGTTTCATCTTGCGTTTTCCCACTACCAAGGATTGTAAAGTAGCGGTTCCCTTTGAATTTCCAAAGAAAATTTTTGCCCTGCACCAAGAGCATGATAAGTGGCTGGATATCCTTGGTGTACATACTATTATGGATGTAAATCATTTGGTCGATGATTATGAAATATCCCAGTTTATCCTCGTCGAAGAGGCACTACACGAGAAAAAGATTTCCGAAATAGCTTCCGGCATCTCTGCGAATAAAGATGTAAAGCTGATCCTTATTGCTGGTCCCTCTTCCTCGGGAAAGACGACCTTTGCCAAAAGGCTATCTGTGCAACTGCAAGCATGCAAAATTACGCCTATCATCATTGGCATGGACGATTACTTTGTGGACCGGACAAAGACACCCCGCAAGGAAGATGGGGATTATGATTTTGAATCCATCTATTCCCTTGACTTGGAATACCTAAATATGCAAATGGGTGCGATCTTGCGCGGAGATGAAGTGGAGCTTCCTACTTATGATTTTACCAGAGGTGTACGCAAACGTAGCAATCACAAGGTAAAACTGCGCAAAAACGATGTCATTGTGATGGAAGGTATTCACGGTCTAAACGATATGTTGACCCAGTCCATAGCTCCTCAAAACAAAGCCAAAATCTATGTCTCTGCCCTCAACCAACTCAATATCGACAATCACAATCGCATCCCCACTACGGATTGCCGGTTGATCCGCAGAATCGTAAGAGACCATCAATATCGTGGATACTCGGCAGATGAAACACTCTTGCGTTGGATCGATGTGCGTGCCGGCGAAGAAAAGAACATCTTCCCCTATCAAGAAAATGCAGATTATATGTTTAATAGCAGCCTCACCTATGAATTGGGTGTATTTAGGAAACACGTCTGGAAGCTCTTGCACACGGTGCCCAAAAATTCCTCTGCGCAAACCGAATCCAAACGTCTGCTTTCCCTGCTTTCACATATTACCGATATTCCGGATGCCTTTGTGCCCTTCAATTCCATCATTCGCGAGTTTACCAATGGCTCTGTCTTCAAGTACTAAGAAAGTGAGTATAGGTTGAACAAAATCCATATTCTCAGTGAAGAAGTAAGAAATCAGATAGCTGCCGGTGAGGTGATCGAAAGACCGGCTTCGGTGGTCAAAGAATTAGTAGAAAACTCGCTTGATGCCGGAGCGAGCCAGATCAATGTCTGGATCGATAACGGCGGTAAGGACCTCATCCAAGTAGTCGATAATGGCTGTGGAATGACTGAGGATGAAGCACTTTTGGCGATGGAAAGGCATGCCACCAGTAAAATCCGTACCACAGAAGACATTGTACAGATTTCATCTTTGGGTTTTCGCGGGGAAGCGCTACCCAGCATTGCCTCGGTAAGTAGATTTACTTTGATCAGCAAAACTGCCGAAAGTGATTTGGCAGTACGCATTGAGTATAACGATGGTAAGCATTACGAGGTGGGCAAGACATCTTCCAATACCGGTACTGCGATTACCGTGCGCAATCTCTTCAAAAACCTGCCCGCGCGCCGAAAATTTCTCAAGACTGCAACCGCTGAGCTGAGGCATATCCTCAAATACTTCCATTATCAGGCGATTCTCTATCCCTCGGTGGGGTTCAAGCTCATGGTCGATGGCAGGGAAAAGCTAAATTTTACTCCGGTCAACGATCGGGTCTTGCGGATGGCGGATGTCTTTGGCAGTGGCTTTTTCACTAGCGATACCATACCCATTGCCTACAATCAGGAAGCCTATGACCTGAGCGGTTTTATCTTTGGGCTGGAAGATTTTAGCGAACGCTTTGTCGAGACTCAGTACGTTTTTATCAATGGCAGATTTGTGAACGACAAGACCGTTAAGCATAGCGTAAATACTGCGTATAAACCCTTCATCCAAAAGACGCGTTTTTGGCAAAAAGGCAGTACCCCGCCCTATATCCTCTTCTTACAAATTCCACCCCAAGATATCGATGTAAACGTACATCCAGCAAAGCAAGAGGTTCGCTTCAGAGACCAACAGCGCGTGCATAGCATGGTCTTGCAAACTCTTACCAATGCCCTTACCGAGTATGAGGAACACAAGTTTAGCTCTGCCAAAGCCAAATTTGAAGACCTGTCCAGCTATCAAAAAGCCACACCCATTGAACTGGAGCTTTTTAAGCGTAGCGTCCATATCCCAAAGTATTCAGAATACAAAAAGGAACATGAAGAGCTTTATCAAAAAGATTTCCTAGTTCAGGAGACCATACAAGCAAAGCCACAGTCCATCCCCTTTGTCAATACCGATAAAGTAGATAATAGCGAACAATTGGAGCTTTTACCGGATCTTCCCAATGATAGCTTGAACTTGTCATATCTACTCAAGAATGAAGAAGACTATATCAACCCTTGGCAATTGCACAATAGCTATATCTTTATCCAAGTGGAAGATGGACTGGTTGCCATAGATCAGCATGCCGCACATGAACGCATCATCTATGAGAAGCTGATCCAACGTGCCCACGGAGCTCCTCCACTGCGGCAGGCATTGGTGCTGCCACTGGTCATAGATATCCCGCCCTTTATTGCCATTGTAGTAAAAGACTTGGTGGACAAGAATTTGGAGCTCTTGCAAAAGATCGGTTTTGGGATCAAGAAATTTAGTGGTAACTCACTGGTGATCGAAGAAATACCGGCAGAACTGGATGATTGGCAGGGCGGTCAGTTGTTTATCGAAATTCTCAAGCAACTCGAAGAAGAAATTGAGATCAATAGCGATTTTCGGGATAGTCTGGCAAAATCTATCTCCTGCAAAGCTGCTATCAAAGCCGGTAAAATGCTCAGCCGCAAAGAAATGCTCAATCTGATCAATGATCTCTTTGCCTGCCACACGCCCTATTTTTGTCCGCATGGAAGACCCTTGATTATCAAGATGACCTTAGCGGAATTTGAGAAGAAATTCAAGCGCACCTTATGATCCCAATTGTCATCATTGAAGGAGCTACGGCAGCCGGTAAATCCAATCTTGCCATAAAGCTGGCTCTGGAGATGGATACCCAGATCATTTCTGCCGATTCGCGACAGGTATATCGCTGGCTCAATATCGGAACGGCAAAGCCAAGCGCAGCGGAACAGGAAGAGGTAAAACATCATCTGATCGATGTGATTGATCCCTGCCAGAACTTTGATGCGGGTGCTTTTGTAGCTGAAGCGGATAGGATAATATCTGATCTTAACCAGCAATCAAAGATACCAATAGTCTGTGGCGGTACGGGGCTCTATGTAAAAACCCTTCTGGAGGGGCTCTTTGCCTGTCCACCCATTCCCAACCAGATCAAAACGCTGATGCACGAGCGTTTTAACAGCGAGGACTTGACAGCATTGTACCATGAGCTAGTGGATATTGACCCAGTTTTTGCCGACAAGATCAGCGCTCAAGATGCCCAACGTATCCGCAGGGGCTTGGAAGTCTATATGGCTACAGGAAAAGCGATTACGGAGCATTGGCGAGAGCAAAGACAAAAACAGCAATACCTCCCATACAGGATATTGGTATATCGAGACCGGGCAGAACTGTATCAGCGGATCGAAGCGCGTTTGCATCTGATGCTGGAAAGTGGACTATTGGACGAAATCCGAGCTTTGTTAGAGACCGGCTACAAAGAGGATTGCGCGGGGCTCAAGACCATGGGCTATAAAGAGTTTATCCCATATCTAAAAGGGGAGCAAAGCTTGGAGCAATGCTATGCTTTGGCAGCTCAACATACCCGCAATTATGCCAAAAGACAAGAGACCTGGTATCGCAAATATGATTTTCATTTGACATTAGCAGCAGAAGAGATTAGTATATCAATTGTTAGGGAAAGCATACAGGAATTCCTAAAAAGTGGATTCCCCTGCTTTTCACAATAAGCTCCCAATTACAGCTTTGACTTAGCGCCAGACTCCAGACAGATGTTTTGCGTTTTAGTGATCATAAGAGCTGCTTAGGTTGTGGGGCACTAGATAGATAAACTATAGCAGCAGAAGGAAATATGAAAGTCGTTGCCAGAGTCTTTGAGTATGAGATTTTTGAGCCGGAAATCCAACGGGAAAAGGAAAAACTGGTTCGCCAAAACCTGTGTTTAAGTGAAGTACAGCTTCTCCAGAGTGCTCTTGCCAGAGTAATAGACAGGTATCTCTTGCTTCATGAAGCGCATCATCTCAAGATCAGCGTGTGTGATGAAGAATATGAGAGTGCACTGTTAGAACTCTTTGACATTGTCGATTCGGTGGATAATATCGAAGAGTTATTGGCAATTGAGGGTATGGCAGGAGCGCACATCGAAGCCCTCATCCGCAATAAAATTACCATCAAAAAGTATCTCCAAAGCCTCTGCTGCCAAAACCCCGATATCGATGATGAGCGGGTAAGAGCTTTTTATGAGGAACAAAAGCAGTATTTCTACGGCGAGCAGGAGATTCGTGCCTCGCATATTCTGATCAAAGGCTTGGGTGAAAATTCCCGCCTCAAAGCAGAAGAAATGCGTAAACAAATCACTACACCAGAGCAATTTATCGCTCAAAGCTCTAGCTGTTCGGATTGTCCCTCCAATGCCAAGTGTGGGGACTTGGGATATTTTAAAAGAGGCACATTGCTCCAAGAGATCGAGGATGTAGCATTCAATCTCAAGGTGGGCGAAATCAGCCGCGCTTTTCCCACTTCCTATGGCTATCACATCCTCATGGTTACAGATATCCGAACAGCGCAAGCCATCCCCTTTGAGGAGATCAAAGAAAGTCTCAAAGCCAGATTGATCCATATTGAAAAAGAATACTGCCTCGCCAGACACGTAAACAAGCTACGCCAGCAAGCCTCTGAGCACATCATTGTGATATGAATGCAAACCGTCTCAGCAAGGTTTTGGGGATCAGCACTTTTGGCGAAAGCCACGGCAAGGCAATCGGTATCCTCTTTGACGACGTAATCCCCAATCGCGATTTTCCCCTCGAACAAATCAAAACCGCTTTGGCAAAGCGCAGACCTCGCGTCAAAGGTACTAGCTCCCGCATTGAAGAAGACGAGATTGAAATTCTCTCTGGAGTTTGGGAGGGTAAGACTACTGGCATGCCAATCTGTATCCTCATTTATAACCATGATATCCGTAGCGATGATTATGAAAAATTGGCAGAGCTATTCCGTCCCGGTCATGCAGACTATGCCTGGTTTCAAAAATACCATGTTTATGATTTTCGGGGTGGGGGCAGAGCTTCCGGACGGGAAACAGTTGCCCGAGTATTGGCTGCCGAAATGTATCGAGATACTATTCCTCAAGTACGGTTTTCATACAATTGCACTCAGATCGGATGCCTAAGATCAGATTCTATAGATACTTTTGCTACACCGAGTATGGAAAATCCCTATTGTTGGATGGATAGCAAAGGTTTGGATCACCTCCACCAATATCTAAAGCAAATCCAAGATGAAGGTGATAGCGTCGGAGCTATCCTAAACGTAAGAGTGGAAAATGTTTCTGCCGGATGGGGAGACCCTGTCTATGAAAAGCTCGATGCCAATATCGCAAAAGCCATGCTATCCATCGGATCGATAAAGGGTATTCACTTTGGCAGAGGATTGGCAATTGCCGAGACTCTTGGCAGCGATGTAAATGACCGGCTTACCCCCGAGAGCATTAGTTCAACCTTTTTGGGAGGGATCAATGGAGGTGTTTCCAATGGCGCTCCCATTACTTTTTCTTTGATCATCCGTCCGCCTGCCTCTGTAGCCGTGGAGCAAAACACAATTGCTAGAAATGGACATGCAGACCAGCTCAAAATTGGCGGTAGGCATGATTTATGCCACCTTCCCCGCTTGATCCCGATCGTCGAAGCTATGCTCATCATTAGCCTCGCAGAAGCGGCAAAGTATCAATCTATCCTCTGCGGCAAAGCAATCGAACTCAAAGACCTAAGAGAGAGTATAGACAAGGTTGATGAAGATCTCATCCTCTGTCTTTACCGCAGAAAACAGCTTGTAAATAAAGTAAAAGAGCTCAAAAAAGCGAGCAAGATTCCTTTCTTTGATCCCCAACGCGAAGCCGATATCGATCATAATGCCAGAGCCTTTGCCACAAAGCTGGAGCTTGATCCCGAAGTGCTAAGCGAGATTATCCTTCGTGCTATCCGCATCTCACGCTGATGCTAATACTTAGCCTCCCTTATCACTCCCCCCCGAGCGAGCACATACCCGCCTCTATCCAATACATCGAATACCGTCTCGACCTGGGTTCCACTCCCATTGCTTATGCAGATTTTACGGATAGGCATATCATCACGGATAAAAATATCGTTGATGCTGCGGACTATCTAGCAATCCAAGAGCAAACTCAGGCTCAGCGTCCGCTGTTGGATGTCGAGCTGCAATTATATGAACAAATCCAATACCGGCTCGACCCCACACGGCTTATAATATCCTTGCACCAAAGAGACCTGGATCTGCAAATGATAGCAAAGCTCCTCAGCCACAGCTCCCATGCCCAGTATCTCAAGCTTTCCCTTTATTGCAACTCTTGGCAGGAGGTGGTACAGATTGCGGAAATGAGCGAAGGAACTCCAAATCTCATCTTCGTAGTGATGGGCATCTATGGCAAGCTGCAACGTATCTTGCATACATTTTTGGGCAGTATCGGTACCTATGTCTATGATCAGGTTTCCACCGCGGAGGGTCAATTAAGTTTGGCTGAGCTGTCCCGCTTGCGCTTACAGCACTTTGAGCCACACACGCAAGTGTATGGTATCCTGGGCTCCGAAATAGTCAATAGGTCTCTTAGTTTCGTTGCCTACAACGACTATTTTGCCACCAGACACAGACCAGCCATTTATCTACCCTTACCGGCACAAACACCCACGGAAGCCAGATATCTCATCTCGTGGTTGAACCAGAAATTGGATTTGGTAGGGCTGAGTATCACTACACCCTTTAAGACTCTCTTTTCAGAATATCTTACATCCACCCAGAAGGCAATCAACACCCTCAATTTTCGCACTCAAACCACAGCCAATACCGATCTGCTGGCATTACGCCAAGCGCTTGACAGTCTCGCAGTAAATTGCGCAGCGGAGGTCTTAGTTTACGGGAGCGGTGCCACGGCTTTGGCTTTCATTTCTCAATTACAGCATTGGGGATATCAGAACCTCAGTATTGGAGCGCGCAGGCTAACAGAGCATTCAGAAAGCATCTCAGGTATTCCCTGCAAAGCGATGCAAGATATGGTCTATGATCTTCTCATCAATTGCACCCCCCTTGGTTGCGCAGAGGATGATGACATCAGCGTTGTTCCCAGAGCCAGAAAATTGCTCGATCTCCCCTACAATAATACACAGACTCTTTTGGCAAAAAAGTTTGGCTGCGAATCCAAAGCCTTTGTGGACGGGAAAACCTTCTGGCGTTGGCAATTTGAGTTTCAACGCAGAATCCTGCTTTCCGAGTCAAAAGACATTTAGGTTTTTACCCTCTTTTTTGCTTTATCTGGTTAGCGATCGCTAAGCTTTTAAGCCACTTAAGCTATAAAAGATTGATATTAAAACGCCGCTGTATCACGGATAAGTGCGTCGCTTTGCACAATGTGAATAAAGCCTTATCTATCAATAACATAAGCTATGCCATGATAAAACCCCAATTCCCGCTCACTTACTTGCAATACGGTAGCAATACGGTAGCAATACGGTGAATGACCGTATTGCTACCGTATTGCCTATGGAAAATGCGAGAGTTTTTGGATATCCGAGTTGGCAAAAATGGCAGGCTCATCAAGCGATATTTGCCATAAAAAATTGATTTACATAAAAGAGAACTCCCGGAGGGAAGGTTCCGGGAGTTCGGTTCGGTATTAGGAGGGAGAACTGATTAGGGGGTTTGGTATATGTATTCGTTGTTACGAAAACCGGGGTTGTTCAAGTACCAATCGGGATAGTTTGCTCCGCTGCTTTGTGCCCAATTTTTGAAATAGTTATACGCTCTAGTGATTTGGGCACGTTCGATGGGATAATCCCAAGAGTTTGATATGTTTACTGCCCAGGGAAGGTTGTTTGTTGTCTTATAATATCTGCCTTGGGAGGGGATGCTATTATCATCGCCAGTTCCAAAGAGAGCTGTATTCATCAGTGTTGTGGGAGCATAGCCGGGAAGGTGAACTTCATGAGAGCGTATGCCATCGACGTAGATGAAGGGATTGTAGGGAGGGGTGGGATTGACGCTGGCTATGGCAACCGGATTGGTGAGCCAAAAGCTGACACCAAAGGATACCGGTTGATAGTATGGCTTATCAATCTCGGTATTGATAAAGCTATTTGGCTGTTGCGGAATCAGGTCAAAGGCATTGTTAAAGAACCTAAAGACAGCCTTTGGTCCGGCAGTTTCATGCTCAAAGAGCGCAGGTAAGCTGGGTAGGATATTTACAATGTTGGGGCTATCAAAGGGTAGTTGAACAGCAAAGCCGTTGTTCTTTCTGGCACCAATGGCTCTGAGCTTAAAGTTCATCTCCACTTTTTTAACCACGTTTCCGGCTTTGGTGATCTGGTTGTAGTTATAGTCTATTACCATATCGTTGAAGTCATAGTCACCTTTGTGGGGCCAGAGGTCTTCAAAGGCAAGGCTTCCCCAAGCGTTTGGTCCAAAGGTATAGTTGTTAAATGCCAATTCTGGATCATCTGGATAATCATCAAAGAGATCACTTACACCATCACCATCG
>Ga0116204_1002428_pt1 | contig 10058 bp, 8 predicted proteins | sample LakKivwa52mmetaG_FD_94481 | JGI IMG/M metagenome (GOLD analysis project Ga0116204, IMG submission 94481) | Anoxic lake water microbial communities from Lake Kivu, Rwanda to study Microbial Dark Matter (Phase II) - Lake Kivu water 52m metaG | ecosystem: Environmental > Aquatic > Freshwater > Lake ... | reverse complement strand
ATGAACAGACTGCTTGATTGTACTGATTTTTAAATGATTTTTGAACTGCTCATAATAGTACTGCTTCGGCAAAACATTATGGGCAGTTTCTCTTTGATTACAGATTAATTGAAACGAAAACCGGAACTTATGAAATGGATTACTCTTACCCTTATGTTTTTTACTCCATTTTTTATAAAATCTCAGGAGAGTAAAAGTTATAATATTGGTTTTTCAGGCTTTGTAAAAACTGATTATTTTTTTGATAGTCGTGAAAACTATAATATTCGCGAAGGACATTTTTTAATGTATCCGAAGGAGCGGTTTTTAGATGCTGACGGAAATGATATCAATAGAAAAGGATCTTTCAATTTTTTATCCATTCAGTCTAGGTTTGGCGTACGATTTAGTGGTCCCGATGTATTGAATGCAAAGGTTTCAGGATTAATGGAAGCCGATTTTTTTGGCAATGAAAATGCTGCATTTATTGATAATAATGGCTTTCGGCTGAGGCATGCCTATGCAAAACTTAACTGGGAAAAAACAGAAATTATTGCAGGTCAGTACTGGCATCCTTTTTTTATTCCAAACTGCTTTTCAGGAGTGGTTTCATTTAATACCGGTTCACCCATGCAGCCATTTTCACGTAACCCTCAATTGCGTATTCAGCATACAACCGGATCATTAACAGCAACTGCGGCTGTTTCAGCCCAGCGTGATTTTACCAGCCCTCAGGGAGCCTATGCTTTGCGTTATTCAATGATGCCGGACATAAGCGCCCTTTTGCAATTTGATCAATCATTGAATGAGAACAGAGTAAAGCTGCAATTGGGAGCCGGTTTAGGTGTCAAGCAGCTTCAGCCGCTTTTATATACCACAGCAGCAAACAAAAATTACCAAACCTCCGAAAAAGTAGCATCTTATGCTGCAACAGCTTACCTGAAACTTAGCACCCCTTTACTAACGTTTAAATCGCAGGCAACCTATGGTCAAAATCTTTTTGATCTGCTCATGATTGGTGGTTATGCCGTACACAGTGTGATTGATACCATGAAGAATACTGTGGATTACACAACAGTAAATAACCTTTCAATATGGTCAGAAGTGCATACCAACAGTAAGAAACTGCAATTTGGCCTTTGGGGCGGATTTACAAAAAATCTTGGTTCAGTGAATGAAATTTTGTTTTACGGTAACCGGGTAAATGGAACAGAATCTACTGTTAGAGGCAGCAATTTGCATCATGTTTGGCGCTTATCGCCACGCATTGTGGCTATGCACGAAAAGCTACACTTTGCATTTGAAACAGAGCTGACATCAGCTGCATATGCTGAAACTAATAAAGTCAGTGGTAAGTTGGCCAGAAATGAATTTGGAAAAGTGACTGATTACTATAGTGTTAAAAACATTAGGGTACTGTTGGCTGTCATCTATCATTTTTAGTGATCTAAACAAACTGATCTCAAGTTTACTAAAAAACAACTTTTTTACCTGAATGGTATAATCAATCAGCTGACCAATTTAATTTGGCTTTTCGGGAAGTTGATGCTGATACCATAGAAAAAATGAAGGTTTGAACAGTAATACATTGACTTTTTCTTTCTGCAATCGTTTGAAATGCTCTCAGTTTTTTTAAATTTGCAGCCTGTCGATTAAATCAAAATTACTAAAAACCTAAGGCATGAAGTTTGACGAGAACCAATTAAAGGCTGATTTGGCCGGATATGGCATTAATAATGTCAGTGAAATATTTTATAATCCTGATTACGAGCTGCTGTTTGAGCACGAAACAGACCCGGGTTTAGAGGGATTTTCAAAAGGAAAACTCACCAATACCGGAGCAGTTTCCGTTGATACCGGAATATTTACCGGCAGATCACCGAAGGACAAATACATTGTGTACGATGAAACTTCTAAGGACACTGTTTGGTGGTCAACACAAGGTAAAAACGACAATCGCCCGCTGGAAGCAGAAAAATGGAATCATCTTAAAGAGCTTGCAACATCACAACTCTCAGGAAAAAAACTGTATGTTGTAGATGCGTTTGCAGGGGCAAATCCTGATACTCGTCTGAATGTTCGTTTTGTAATGGAAGTTGCCTGGCAGGCGCACTTTGTGAAGAATATGTTTATCAGGCCCACTGAGCAGGAACTTGAGGATTTTGTTCCGGATTTTATTGTGCTGAATGCATCCAAAGTAGTTAATCCACAGTGGCAGGAAATGGGTATGAACTCGGAGAATTTTGTTGTTTTTAACCTTACCGAGCGCATGCAGTTAATTGGTGGAACATGGTACGGCGGCGAGATGAAAAAAGGCATTTTCACCATGATGAATTATTATCTTCCGCTCAAAGGAATTGCCTCTATGCATTGCTCAGCAAACATGGGTAAAGATGGCGATGTAGCTATATTTTTCGGTTTATCCGGTACTGGTAAAACTACCCTTTCGGCCGATCCAAAACGCCTGCTAATCGGCGATGATGAACACGGCTGGGATGATGATGGCGTGTTTAATTTTGAAGGTGGCTGTTATGCAAAGTGCATCAATCTGAGCGAGGAAAACGAGCCAGATATTTTTAGAGCCATCAGGCGTGATGCACTTCTGGAAAACCTGGTTGTTCGCGCGGATAGTTCAATTGATTTTGATGATAAAAGTAAAACTGAGAACACCAGAGTTTCTTATCCGATCCACCACATTGACAATATCGTTAAACCAGTTTCCAAGGGCGGACACGCTACTAAAGTTATCTTTCTCACCGCTGATGCCTTTGGAGTGCTGCCCCCTGTTGCCAAGCTGAGCAGCGAGCAAATCAAGTATCACTTTTTATCGGGATTCACAGCAAAACTTGCAGGTACCGAAAGAGGTGTAACTTCTCCACAACCTACATTTTCAGCTTGTTTTGGTAATGCTTTCCTTGCTTTGCATCCAACAAAGTATGCTGTTGAACTGGTGAAACGAATTGAGGCTGCCGGAGCAAAGGCTTACCTCGTAAACACAGGATGGAACGGAACCGGTAAACGAATTTCAATTAAAGACACCCGCACAATAATTGATGCGATCCTTGATGGAAGCATCGAAAATGCACCAACCCGCATCACCCCAAGATTCAGATTAGAAGTTCCAACAGAACTTGAAGGAATTGATCCGAAAATTTTGTTTACAAAAAATACCTATGACGATCCTGCCGAATTCGATCGCAGAGCTGATGATCTTGCAAAGCGTTTTATAGAGAACTTCGAAAAGTATACTGACAATGAGGAAGGTAAGCAGCTTGTTAAGGCAGGCCCGCTGCCATCCTGATCCAGCCATGTTCAAATGTAAAAGGAGGGCTAATTGCCCTCTTTTTTTATGGCTTGAAAATTGCATAATTTTTTGACTTTGATTTACTATCTAAAAAGCTACATTTGTTCTGCAGGATCATGAGTTTTTAATACCAATCAGCACAAATAGTTAAAAAAGATATTATGCACACTGCAACCATAAGGCAATTGTTTTCATCTGAAATAAGCAATAAGTAAAGAGGCAATTTTAAGATTGATGGACGAAAAACAACTTCTTAAAGGTTGCCTGCGTGGAGATGTAAAGGCGCAAAAGCGTCTTTATGAGATGTTTGCGCCGAAAATGTTTGGGGTTTGTTTACGATACGCACCTGATCATGATATTGCTGCAGATTACTTGCAAGAGTCATTTATCAGGGTGTTTAAACATCTTGGGCAGTTTAGGGGCGAAGGGTCACTTGAAGGATGGATCAGACGGGTAGTTGTGAATACCTCGTTGGAAAAACTCAGAAGAAACGACGTTCTTAAAAATACTTCTGATCTGGATATGGTAACACATTTCGAATACGATGTGGAGCAGGTTGATGAAAAAATAAACGCAGCTGAGCTTCTACAACTGATTCAAAGTATGCCGCAGGGTTTCCGAACTGTTTTTAACCTTTATGCTATTGAGGGATATACGCATCAAGAAATAGGAAAAATGCTGAATATCAGCGAAGGTACATCAAAATCGCAATTCGCCCGGGCACGACAGTGGCTAATGCAGCGATTAGAAAAAAGCTAAGCGATGGCAAAAGATAGACTAGAAAAAATTATCAGTGATAAACTTTCCGGACTGCAGGTGAATCCGCCCGCATACGTTTGGGAAGGCATCATGGTTGCCAGAAAACGAAAAATAAGATTGTTATATTTCAGGGTTTCAGCAGCCGCAGCAGTTTTGCTTGTTTTGGTTTCTTTGCCTTTCATGCTGACACGCCATGATTCTTTGCCTGAAAAAAATACACTTACTAATACTGAAATTGTAGGACAACCGGACAGCCATGCTAAATCATTACCTCAGGATGCAGAGCTTTCGTACAATGCTTCAATTAACACATCAGATTCAGAGCCTTTAACTCACAAAACACAACTGGCAGTTCAGTCAAATCGCCTTTTGGTTCGCTCTGATTTTGCTGTTTCAACTGAAAAAACTGAGGTTGAGAGTACTTTGGAACTTACCGAAATTCAACATGAAGTTATTATCGCTGAAAGTGCAGACACTGATCCTGCCACTCAGCTACAGCAAAAAAAATACCAGGAGATTGATGCACTCAAAGGCCTTGAAATTGAGAGCGCTGGAGGAAATAGCAAAAAGTTTCAGCTTACACTTGCCTATCAGGGAACACCATCCGGATCGATGAGTGGAGAAGATTTTAACCTACTTACCAATGCGAGTAAGTTTGGTCCTGACCCGTTTCAGTCGAGTATGGCCTATCGCACCTCGTTCTATAAGGAAATTGAAAGTACTGATGTGCGTCCGCCTATGTCATTTGGTTTCAAATTAAGTTATTACACTACCGATAGATTGAGTATTGAAAGTGGCTTGCTGTTTACCGAACTTAGTACAATCAGTAAAACGCTGGAAATGAATAGCGCATACCATGAGTTTGAGCAAAGCCTTTATTATATTGGTTTGCCAGTAGGGCTGAGATACGATATTTTCAAGCGGAAAACATTCACGGTTTATGTTGCACAATCAGTAGTTTTTGAAAAAGGGGTGAGAGCTATTAACAAAGTATATAATTACGAAAAATCGTTTTTAAAGTCGAGTGAAAAATCAGTGGCGCCAATCAATGGCTTTCAACTTTCTACGCTTAGCGCTGTGGGTCTGGATATACCGATGTTTGCTGGCTTTAGTTTTTTTGGCGAGGGAGGCTTTCAGGTTTTCTATCTTAACCATACCCAGCCCTTCAATATCCGTTCAGCAAAACCACTTTGGCCTGTTATGCATGCAGGTGTAAGATTTAAAAAGTAGAGCCCCATGCAACGCTATTTCAATCGTTTGCATCTATGATTGAAATAAAGAGCACCAATGAAATCTATTCTCAAAATTGCGTTTCCTGTCGTTTTGTTGCTTGCCTTGGCAAGTATAACTCAATCCTGTCGCGATAGGGTTTTTGAAGAAATGACCTATATGGCCAATGTTCCTGTATACATGGAATTTGATAAGTTTCGTGCTGCAGTTAAAAAGTCGTCTTCCCGTGAGCTGGTTTCACCGGGAAAAATATATTTCAAGGACAACATGCTGTATATCAATGAAAGTCTTGAAGGAGTTCATATAATTGATAATAGCAATCCAGCATCACCTCAAAAAATAGGTTTTATTGAAATCCCAGGTAATGTTGACATTGCAATCAGGGGAAATATACTTTATGCTGACAGTTTTATAGATCTGGTTGCTATTGATATCAGCAATCCTGATCAACCAGCAGAAGTGGACAGAATAAAAAATGCATTTCCCAATGTATTGCCTCCTCTGGATTTCTCAATTCCGGTTTACGGTCTTGATTTCACGAAAGGGGTAGTTATAGGGTGGGAAGAAAAGGAAGTTACGGAAGTTGTTGAGCGCGGAACAGGCTACAGAGGTGACAAACTGTATTTTGATGCGATTGGTCGACCACAAATTGGCTCTGGAGGTAACGAAGTGAGTTTGCCGGGCAGCTCAAGCGGAATTGGTGGGTCTATGGCAAGATTTACGATCATTGAATCATTCATGTATGCAGTGCACAACAACTCGCTTAAAGTGTTTAACATCGGTTCAACGCCTGGTATGCAAAAAGGTACTGATATTCAGGTTCCACGTGTAATAGAAACAATTTATCCTTTTCAGGGAAGATTGTTTCTGGGAACTACAACGGGCATGTTGGTTTATGGTTTAAACGATCCGGCACGGCCTGCATTTATCTCTGAGTTCAACCATGTTAATTCATGTGATCCGGTTGTTGTGGCTGATACCATCGCATATGTCACCCTTCGCTCAGGCACTGAGTGCAATGGATTCACTAATCAGCTGGATTTAATTAATATTTCGAACTTATCGAATCCGCAACTGATAAAAACTTATCCGATGCACAATCCCCATGGATTAGGTATTGATAATGGATTACTGTTTATCTGCGATGGAGATGCGGGCCTTAAAGTATTCGATGCCAGCAATCCATATCAGATCACTCAAAATCAAATTGCTCATTTTCAAAATATTAAGACTTTTGATGTAATACCCTATAATGGAATATTAATGCTAATTGGAGCAGATGGATTGTTTCAGTACGACTATACTGATCCGTCGAATTTGGTGTTGTTAAGCAGTATTCTGGTGCAGAAACCTTAGACAAATTAAATATAAACCGCAGCCATCGCAATGTGGTTGCAAAACTTGAAGAATATGAAACTACTAAGCATTTTTGGAATCAAAAAAAAGTATCAGGGACTGGGAAGTGAAAGTGTGCGATGGCCGCTTTCTTCTTTCAGAAAACCCGATCAGGGTAGACCAATTGCATGGAACAACTGGTTTGGAAAGCAGAACAACTGGACGAAGCAGTTTGGTAAACTTTGGTCGCTAAGCTTGAGATCATTATGGTAAGAGGTGGTTGTTTAAGCAGCCTGTTAATGCGTGTGATGCCACATAAAGTCAGTAAGAATTTTGCTGCCAGTGTGTTGCTGATACTATTTGTTTTTACTACTACATCCCAGATTTCTGCACAGCGTGTGCGGCAAGATGCAGTGTTTATGAAAAATGGTGAAATGATATTGGGTAAAATACTCAGCCAGGATAGTATCACAGGCGTCAGGATTGAGAACAACTGCGGAATCCGCATATTACCTATGCACGAAATTGAAACCATTACCAGTGCATCCCACCCATTTAGCAGTTCATTTAAACCTAATCAAAAATATTATAACTATAGCTCACTAGCCCTGTTGTTTGGCGAGGGTCGGGAAGGATACCTCCCGATCCCTTCGCTGACAATGGTAAACGGATATATTTTTCACAAGAACTTCTTTTCAGGTATTGGTATCGGATTTGAACAGTACGAGTTTGCAGTGATGCCTCTTTTTCTAAGCGCTCAGTACTTTTTCGGCTCTGATCGTATTACTCCTTTTGCTTCATTACGATTGGGATATGGCCTGCCATTGGAAAAGTCATACGCAGGCGGATGGTATGGAATGGAGGGAAAAACGTATGGAGGAGTTGGCTTGGCGCCTGAGCTTGGTATTAGTTTACCTGCCGGATCAAGAAGCGCGCTGATGATTTCGATTGGGTATCACCATCAGCAACTCTCCTACGACACATGGGAGTATTCATGGCTTTGGCCCGAACAAGGTGTTTATAAAAAGATTACAACGCACTATAATCGGATAAGCCTGAGGGTAGGTTTGACTTTTTTCTGACAAACATAATAATCTTCCATCTGAAAGATTGAAGCCGGGAGTGCATTGCGCCCCCGGTTTTTTTATTGTTTTAGTGCCTGTGCCCCAACTGCAATTTCATTTACTATTTCCGGATCAAGTAAAGTTGTGGTGTCACCAAAGTCAGAAGTTTTACCTTCTGCAATTTTAAGCAGGATCCTTCGCATAATTTTGCCCGAACGGGTTTTGGGTAATCCTTTCACGATGAGTATCTTATCAGGTTTTGCAAAGGGTCCGATCATGTTCGAAACAGCCATCATTATTGAATTACGGATGCCCTCTTCACCTCCGGTGCTGAAATGTGTGCAAACTACGAAAGCATATATTCCCTGGCCTTTGATCGGATGGGGAAATCCCACAACAGCAGATTCATCAACCAAGGGGTGTTCGTTGATGGCATTCTCAATTTCAGCTGTTCCCAGCCGGTGTCCGGAAACATTGATCACATCGTCAACCCTTCCGAGTATGCGATAATACCCGTCCTCATCACGTTTTACACCATCGCCGGTAAAGTACAATCCCGGATAAGTGCTGAAGTAGGTGTTTTTGAAGCGCTCATGATCACCCCAAATTGTACGTGCCATACCGGGCCAGGGATAGCCAATGCAGAGGTTACCCTGCACGCTGTTTCCCAGAAGATGTTTTCCTTCCGGGTCAACTACCACCGGTTGAATGCCCATAAAAGGCATGGTGGCATAAGAAGGCTTGGTAGGTGTGATGCCGGCCAGCGGGCTGATCATGATTCCTCCGGTTTCGGTTTGCCACCATGTATCAACAATAGGACATTTATTCTTGCCAACATGGTCATGATACCAGTGCCAGGCAGCTTCATTGATGGGTTCACCAACGGTACCGAGCACTTTAAGGGTTTCAAGGTTTTTGTTTTCAATCCATTCCAGTCCCATTGCCATTAGCGAGCGTATGGCGGTTGGTGCTGTATAAAACTGATTCACTTTGTGCTTGTCAATTATATCCCAGAATCTTCCGGCATCAGGCCAGGTAGGAACTCCTTCAAACATCAGTGAAGTTGCACCTGTAAGTAAAGGTCCGTATACCAGATAACTGTGGCCTGTGACCCATCCAATATCGGCTGAGCAAAAATAAACATCCCCGTCGCCATACTGGAAGATGTTTTTAAATGTATAGGCAGTGTATACCATATAGCCGCCTGTGGTGTGCACCAGGCCTTTTGGTTTACCGGTTGAGCCGCTGGTATATAAAATGAACAATGGATCTTCCGATTCCATAGCTTCAGCCTGATGCTGGTCGTTGGCCTGCTCAATCAGATCGTGCCACCATAAATCGCGACCGGGTTTCATAGGAATATCTTCACCGGTTCGTTTATATACTATGGCTTTTGATACACAATTGCAGGCCGACATTGCTTCATCGGCAATTTGTTTTATTGGAATTGTTTTTGAACCACGATAACCGCCATCAGCCGTAATGAGAAGCTTTGCACCAGCATCTTGCAGACGCTCGGATAGTGACTGGGATGAGAAGCCTGCAAACACTACTGAATGAACAGCACCTATACGGGCAGAGGCAAGCATTGCGATTACAAGTTCCGGAACCATGGGCATATATATGGCAATACGGTCACCTTTCCTGATTCCAAGGCTCAGCAACACATTGGCAAAGCGTTTTACCTCGCTGAAAAGCTCATTGTAGGTGAGCGTCCGGTGAGGGTCGTCCGGATTGTTTGGTTCCCAGATAATGGCGGGCTGGTTGCCACGGTAGAACAAGTGTCGTTCAAAGATATTTTCAGTAATATTAAGTCTGGCACCCAAAAACCATTGTGCACGTGCCTGGTGGAAATCCCATTCAAGCACCGAATCCCATTTGCGATGCCAATAGAAACTGTCGGCAATATTTGCCCAAAAGCCAACCGGATTGGTCACGCTTTTTTGATATTCGAAAATATATCCACCCAGGGTTGAAATCTTTGGTACCATATGTTTGTCTTTTAAGTGATGTTTTGGGCGAAAATATAACTTTTTTCCAATTTTCAGACATGGAACTTAAGTTTGGTTGAATGTTACTACTTTTGGGATGACGATAGTGTTTTTGCCATTTGACTCCATCAATTAAAAGATGAGACGAGCACAAGAGTGCACATCATGATGTTTTTTACTAAAATATGTTTGGATTACAGAATTCTTGTTTATGATAAAAAAACTTTTTTCAACAAAATGGTCTGATGGTCTGATGCACTTCTGGCTGCTGATTTACAGGATACTTATTTCAGTTTTTATGTTAACCCATGGATGGCCAAAGGCTGTGAGGCTCTTTTCGGGTGATGAAGTTCGATTTGCCGACCCTTTTGGTCTGGGTATCGTTCCATCATTGAT
>Ga0116204_1002424_pt1 | contig 10063 bp, 9 predicted proteins | sample LakKivwa52mmetaG_FD_94481 | JGI IMG/M metagenome (GOLD analysis project Ga0116204, IMG submission 94481) | Anoxic lake water microbial communities from Lake Kivu, Rwanda to study Microbial Dark Matter (Phase II) - Lake Kivu water 52m metaG | ecosystem: Environmental > Aquatic > Freshwater > Lake ... | reverse complement strand
TTCAGATACAGGAAGAAGAGATACAATACGCGAAGGCCAACATCCTTTACGCCAGGTCGCTATTTCTGCCGACACTGACAGCCTCTTTCGGTTATACGCTAAACGACGCCGTGCCGGCCGTAGCCGATTCTCCGGCTTTTCGTAAGGACCCGCAGATATTCTTCGGCTACAAAAATAATAACGTGACCGCCCTGGAACTTCAGGAGACCCTGTATAACGGCGGCGCCAATATCGCGAACCTCGAGCAGGCCAAGCTTAATCTGAAGGCGCAGGAGGAGACGCTGCGTCAGACCAAGCTTGAAATAGAGTTTGAGACGAAGCGCCTATTCTACGGGCTTCTCCTTGCATACGAGACCAAGCGCATAGCACAGGACCTTGTTGACCGGGCCCAGGCGCACTACGAAGAAGTCTTGGCCAGGTTCAACCAGGGCACCTCTTCGAAATTCGACGTCCTGCAGTCAAAGACACAGGTTGCGCGCGAGATGCCGCAGCTCGTAAGCGCCCAGAACGCGATAGAGCTCCTGATGGTGGAATTTAAAAAGCTCCTCGTCCTGAAGCTCAGCGAGAATATAAATGTCGTGGGCCAATTGAATCCCAACGAAGTGGCCATAAAAGAGAACGATTTTTTACAGGAAGCGTATTCAAAGAATCCCCAGATGATATCGAAGCTTTTGGGTATCGATATAAACAAGTGGGCGATAGAATACGCGAAGAGCGGCTGGCTGCCGCAGGTGACGGCCTCGGCGGGAGGCTCGTACACTTCCAATAATTTTTCTGAAATGGTAAAATCAAGGCAGAGCCTGTGGAACATAGGCGTTAAGGCTTCTTTAGCGATCTTCGACGGATTTGCGACTAAAGCTAAGGTTGACGAAGCAAAGGCCAAGTACAATCAGTCGACGCTTCAGAAGGACGACATCATAGACCAGATAGCCGTAGATATAAAGAACGCCTGCCTCGACCTTGTAAAATCTAAAACGATCATAGATACCCAGCGCGCCGCCATAGTGGAAGCCAAAGAAGCTTTAAGGTTGTCAGAAGTCAGATATGCAAATGGCGTCGGTATAAATCTCGACATATTCGATTCGCAGGTGGCCCTGGCGCAGGTCGAGCAGAGTCTGGCGCAGGGCATATACGATTACATAATGGCCAAATCCCAGCTCGACCTTACTATGGGCAGGGAATTTTACGAAAAGAACTATGTATAGGGCTGTTCCAGGAGGAGATAAAAAATGGCGATGAATGTTACAGAAGCTCTCAAAGATAAGGCTAAAAATATACCGCCTGCAAAGAAACAGCGCGCCGTCATGGCTCTGGTCATTCTGGCCGTTATATTTGCGGGGTACTTTGCATACAAAATAGTGAATAAGATAGAAAAAGGCAAGTATGTCAAAGTCTCCGGAAATATCGAAGGCAATGACGTAAGGATCTCTTTCAGGGTTAAAGGCCAAATAGAAGAACTGATAGCCGATGAGGGGACCGTCCTAAAAGTGGGCGATGTAGTGGCAAAGCTCAATAAGGACGACCTGACCAAGCAGGTGAACGAAGCCGCCGCGGCGCTGAAACTTGCCGAATACCAGTACCAGCTCGACCAGCTCGACTATGTGCGGGCGGAAAACCTTTTTAAGGAAGGAGCGATATCGGCCCAGGATAGGGATAAAGCGAAAACAAAGGCCGATACCGACAGCGCGAATGTCGATAAGCTAAAGGCGACCCTCGAAATAGCCCAGCTCAAGCTTTACGACTGGGCGGACTTGAAGTCGCCGCTTAACGGATATGTGATAACGAAAAGCGCCCTCCAGGGGGAAGTGGTCCAGGAGGGGGCGCCTGTATTTACAGCCGTCGATTTAAACGATGTCTGGGTTACCGCCTATATAAACGAGAAAGACCTGGGGAAGGTGAAGCTTAACCAGAAAGCTAATGTCTCCATAGATTCTTTCCCGGGAAAGAAATACAGTGCCTGGGTATCTTTCATATCGCAGCAGACGGAATTCACCCCCAAGTACATACAAACGACCGAGGAGAGGGTCAAGTACGTTTACAGGATAAAAGTGAAGGTGGACAATTCAAGTCTCGAGCTTAAGCCCGGCATGCCGGCCGACGCCTATATCATGATGGATTAAAATGGCGGTCATAAAGACCACAAACCTCACGCGCAAATTCGGCGATCTCACCGCCGTAAACGACCTCAATATCGAAATCCCGGAAGGCGAGATATTCGGCCTCGTCGGCCCCGACGGCGCCGGCAAGACTACCACGATGCGCCTCTTGACAGGCATCCTCGACCCGACGTCGGGCGAAGGATGGGTATACGGGAAGCATATAGTCAAAGAGGCCGAGACTTTAAAGGACAATATAGCGTATATGTCCCAGCGCTTCGGCCTGTACGAAGACCTCACCGTTATGGAAAACATCAATTTCTACGCCGATATCTACTGCGTCCCGGAGGCCGAACGCGCCGCGAAGATAGAGAATCTTCTCGGCTTCTCGAATCTTACGCCTTTTAAGGAGCGCCTGGCTGGGCGGCTCTCCGGAGGCATGAAGCAGAAATTGGGCCTCGCATGCTCCCTCATACACACTCCCAAGGTCCTATTCCTGGATGAACCGACCAACGGAGTCGATCCGGTGTCGCGCCGCGACTTCTGGCGTATTCTCCACAGCCTCCTGAAAGAGAAAGTCACGATATTCTATTCCACATCGTATCTGGACGAAGCCGAGAGATGCAAAAGAGTGGGCCTTATACATAAAGGTAAGCTCTTAAGGTGCGAGACTCCGGAAGAAATAAAAAAAGAGATGGGTGTAAAATCGCTCGAAGAGGCTTTTATATCGATAGTGGGAAAATATGAATCTAGAGAATCGGCATAGTGAAATAGCCGTAAAGGTCGAGAACCTCGAAAAGACGTTCGGCGCGTTTACGGCCGTGAACCGCATATCCTTCGAAGTAAAAAAAGGCGAGATATTCGGGTTTCTGGGCCCAAACGGCGCCGGGAAGTCGACCACGATAAGGATGCTTTGCGGGCTATTGACTCCTACGTCCGGCGCCGGAACCGTAGGCGGCTTCAATATAATGAAGGACCAGGAGCTCATAAAACAGCACATAGGGTATATGTCCCAGAAATTCTCGCTTTACGACGACCTCACCGTCGAGGAAAATATCGAGTTCTACAGCGGTATCTACAAGCTCTCGAAGAGGGACAGGAAAGAGCGCATGGAGGAGGTAATAAAACAAGCCGGCATCGAGGATTTCAGGAAAAACCTTACGCGCTCCTTGAGCGGCGGATGGAAGCAGCGCCTGGCTCTCGGGTGCGCGATCCTGCATAAACCGGATATGATATTTTTGGATGAGCCCACCTCCGGCGTAGACCCGATAACCCGCGCGAATTTCTGGTCGATAATAAAGGAGATGGCCGGCCGCGGAGTGACGGTCTTCGTCACGACGCACTACATGGACGAGGCCGAGAACTGCGACCGTATGACCCTCATATACAAGGGCACTATAATAGCGCTCGGGACTCCCGAGGAGATGAAGACGAGGATAATGACCGACGAGATACTGGAAGTCAAGGTCCCCGGCGCCGAGGAATGGACCGATAAACTGGAAGGCCTGCCCGGCGTCAAGGACGCGGCGCTATTCTCCACCACCATCCATACGGTTGTTGACAGCGCCAAAATCGGCTCGGCGTCGATAGAAGCGGCTTTTAAAAAGGCCGGTGTCAAAGATTATTCGGTGAAGAAGATAAAGCCGTCGCTTGAAGACGTCTTTGTATCGTCGATAGAGAAGTATGACAAGGAGCATCCCGCGAAATGAATTTGAAGCGTGTAAGGGCAGTTGCGAATAAGGAGTATATCCAGATAATACGCGACCCCAGGAGCCTTGCGCTCGGGCTCCTTATACCGGTCATCCTCATAGTGCTCTTTGGTTACGCGCTTTCACTGGATATCAAGAACGTACCTCTGGCCATCTGGGACCAGGATAATTCGAAAGTATCGGTAGATTTTCTGCTAAATTTCAAGAACTCGGATTACTTCAAGATAATAGGTTACTACGACAATTATCGCGATCTCGAGCGCCTGCTAGATTACGGCGAGACGATGATGGCCATGGTGATACCGAAGGATTTTTCACGCTATATCTACTCAAACCAGAGCGCGCCGGTCCAGTTGATACTCGACGGCAGCGATTCCAATACCGCCCAGATATCGCTCGGTTACGCCCAGAGCGTAGTGCAGGCTTATAACGATAAGCTGCTGCGCAAAGCTTCCCAGACCAATCTCGTCAACCCTCAGCCGATAAGCCTTGAACAGCGGATATGGTTTAACCAGGACTTTGAATCGAAAAATTTCATAGTGCCCGGCTTGATAGCGATAATCATGATGATCATCGCCGCGCTCCTGACTTCTCTTACCGTCGCCCGCGAGTGGGAACGCGGCACGATGGAGCAGCTCATATCGACCCCGGTACGGTCTTCAGAACTTATCATAGGAAAGTTTCTGCCGTACTTTGCCATAGGCATGATAGACCTTGTGATATCGGTGGTTCTTGGGCGGTTCATATTTTTCGTGCCATTACGCGGGAGCCTTCTCCAGCTTGCGATAATGAGCGCGCTCTTCCTTACCGGCGCTTTGAGCCTCGGAATATTTATTTCCACAGTGGCAAAGAATCAGCTCATGGCAAGCCAGATGGCCATATTGACGTCTTTTTTGCCGACTTTCCTTCTGTCGGGTTTTACCTACGAAATATTCAATATGCCGGAGTGGGTACAGGGGATAACATACCTGATACCCGCCAGATATTTCATCAAGATCTTAAGGGGGATATACTTAAAGGATGTCGGAATGGTAGAGCTATGGCCGGAGGCGATATGTCTTGTCGTTTTTTCGATCCTCATGTCACGGCTTGCGATACATAAATTCAAAAAGAAGATAATCTGATATGTTCGACAGAGTATTTGCGGTACTGAAAAAAGAGTTTCTGCAGGTCTTTCGTGACCCGAGGATGAAGATAGTCATATTTGTGTCGCCCGTGGTTCAAATACTTATATTCGGATACGCGGCGACGATGGATATCACTAATATTCCCATGGCCATCTATGATGTGGATAATACCAAAGAGAGCCGCGATGTCGCCCGAGATTTTACATATTCGAAATATTTCAAGGTAACGAAATACCTGTCGGAAGAAAGCCAGGTGAATCATGTCATAGACCATGGCCGGGTGCTGTGCGTATTGAAGTTCGATAAAGGGTTCTCGCGGGATCTCGTCGGGGACCGCACCGCGCAAGTACAGCTTATCGTTGACGGCACCGACTCCAACGCCGCGCAAATAATAGTCGGTTACTCTAACCAGATAATTCTTAATTATAACAACAGGGCTTTACGGGACCGCGGCCACGTCTATCTTAAGAACCTGAATATAGTGCCGCAGGTGGATTTGCGCGACCGTCACTGGTTCAACGAGAACCTTATATCGCGTAACTACTATCTTCCCGGAGTGATAGTGCTGATAGTCTCGATAATGGCGCTCTTATTATCCGCCATGGCGATAGTCCGTGAAAAAGAGATCGGCACCATGGAGCAGCTTATGGTGAGCCCGCTTAAACCGATAGAGCTTATGGTCGGTAAGGTCGTGCCGTTCGGCATAATATCCCTGGTGCAGGTGATTCTCGTGACCCTGATCGGAAACATGTGGTTCGGCGTGCCCATGCGCGGTTCAGTGCCGCTTCTTTTTGTATCGACGCTCATATATCTCCTGACGGCGCTCGGTTGCGGGCTTCTGATATCGACCATATGCTCGACCCAGCAGGAGGCGATGATGTCGGTATTTCTATTCTACTTCCCGGTCACGCTCCTTTCAGGGTTCGCGTACCCGATAGCCAATATGCCGGAGGTCATACAATACCTGACCCTTGTAAACCCGATGAGGTACTATCTCGTCATAGTCCGCGATATATTCTTGAAAGGGGTGGGCGTAGCTGTCCTCTGGGATGAGATGGCGGTGCTTCTTGTCATGGGTGTCTTCGTGCTCTTTATGTCATCAAAGCGTTTCCGTAAAACGATAGGCTAAAAGTATGAAAGCGGAAAATAATATCGTAGACAAAAAATTTAATGAATGGACGTCGGGGCTTGATCCAAGGTCCGCCCGGATAGCCGTATTCAACGGGATCCGGGACATTCCTTACATGATAGTTCCGGAACTTCGTTCGCCCGAAGCGGGCCCGTCCGGCATACTGGAGAAGGATTGCGGATCGTGCCAGCCGAAACATTGGCTCCTGGCGATATATTTTAAAAAACTGGGAATACCTATCAAGTACGCCACCTATCCGTTTTACTGGCATGCCGGGCATTTTGTGAAATACCCGCCGGAATTAAGATCTATGATGGAAAAGCTTCCCGTCACAAACCATCTTGCGATAAAAGCGAATATAGGCGATAGGTGGATCCTGGTCGACGCTACCTACGACCTCCCTCTGGCGCGCGCAGGTTTTCCTGTTAACAGGGACTGGGACGGCGCGGGCCCCACTCACAACGCCGTCCATCCGCTTAAAGAGATATTGCACGATTCTCCGGAAGAGAGAGTGGCGTACGACGCCCTGACGCGTGAAGGATATACCGATGCCGAAAAGGCGGCGCTCGCCGAATTTATTCCGAAACTGAACGCGTGGTTCCTGCAAATCAGGTGCGCACCCCGGTTAACCTGAAGCGCACGTCTGGTTTGCAGTTCGTTTATTGTTGCCTCTTTCTGCCCAGGGGGTATATAATTGACAATATGAGATCAGTTGTTATGGGAGTCTTATGTATGTCAGTAGCGGCCTTTATAGCCATTCCCTCTGTCTGTTCACAGGAAGAATCCCAGTATAAAAGGTTTAAGATGGAGAAAGAAACCACGGACGCCGCCATAATGTATAAAATAAGGCCCGATGGTATGGACGTAGCTGTTTCCGCCGTGACTATGGGCAAAGGAGCCGAGTTCCGGAAGTGGGAAGTGACCGATATCCGCCTCAGAATAGCGGGCGAAGCGGTCAGGCCGGATTCTTACGGCAGGTTCTACGTGACTAAAGAGTCTATATTCCGATATCCGGCCGCCGTGCTGTTCGGTGTGATAGGGGGAATGAGCACATATGGCCAGAGCGGCCTGGGCGCCGGCATCACGGCTGCCGGCGCCGCCATAGGGCTCGGATTATTGGCAACCCAGGCGAAGGGCGATATTACGGGCCGGAACGCTTTGTTCAGACTGAGCGGGGAGCTCGCCGCTAAGATAAGGGACGGCGATGCAGTCGAAATAACGACCGAGGATGGTAATTTTCATTGGAAAGATGTGATACGCACCGGGCTTATGCCGCCGTCATCTGTGGCTAAAACACCGCCGCCGGATTATTCCGGCATGACGAAGGATGAGATATTCGCGAAGATGGATACTGTGAAGTCCGAAATAGAAGGGCTCGAGTCCAGACAGTCCTCGTACAAATACGGGGAAGATCCGGAGTACGACGATATACAGCAGAAAATAGAGTCGCTTGAAACCGAGCGCGGCCTGGCTTACAGGGCATGGTACGATAAGGACGATAACCGATGATCATAAAAGAAAGATGGTGCAATGAAAAAATCCAAAGTGCGTAAGATAGGTATTCTGACGGCGGGCGGAGATTGCCCGGGCTTGAACTGCGCCATACGAGCCATAGTTAAGGCTGCTATAGGGCGTCACGGTATGGAAGTCATCGGTTTTAAGGACGGCTACTACGGGCTCGTCAATAATGAATACATAACTCTGCGTAACCGGGACGTGTCAGGAATAATAAACCTGGGAGGCACTATCCTCGGGACTTCGAATACTGCCAACCCATATCGCTATCCGGTTACCCAAGGCAAAAAGCTCATACTCCAGGACAGATCAAAAGAAGCTATAGCCAATTACAAAGAGAATGGCCTCGATTGCCTGATAGCGATAGGCGGAGACGGGACGCTTTCGGTAGCTTCGAAGCTCATAAAAGAAGGCCTCAACATAGTGGGATGTCCGAAGACTATCGATAACGACCTGTCCGGCATGGATGTTACTTTCGGTTTCGAATCTGCCGTTGTTACCGCTACCGAAGCGATAGACAAGCTCCATTCGACCGCGCAATCGCATCACAGGGTCATGATAGTCGAAGTGATGGGCCGGTATGCGGGATGGATAGCGCTCTTTTCAGGGGTAGCTGGCGGCGGCGACATAATACTTATGCCGGAGATACCTTACAGCATGAAGAAGATAGCCAAAAAGCTAGAAGAACGCCATAAAGTAGGTAAGCGTTTTTCCATCATAGTCATAGCCGAGGGGGCCAAGCCTAAAGGTGGGAAGCTTACAGTCGCAAAGATAGTCGAGGCCTCCACAGACCAGATAAGGTTGGGCGGCGTAGGAACTATGCTTGCCGGAGCCATAGAAAATATGACGGGTTTAGAGACGCGCGCGACGATACTTGGCCATCTCCAGCGCGGAGGATCGCCGACGCCGTTTGACCGGAACCTTGCCACGCGCTATGGTTACGAGTCTCTTAAATTGGCCGCGGGGAGAAGATTCGGCCGGGTGGCGGCGCTAGTCGGCGGACGCGTTACGAGCATTCCTATATCCAAGGCAATAGGGAAGCTTAAGACCGTACCGCTAAGCCATCCGTTCATAGAGATGGCCAGAGCTATAGGGACAAGTTTCGGGGATTAATCCCGGTATATGTATACCGGAAGGAGGTATATATGGCCAGGATATTTATGGTGGTTACTATATTTGCCGCGGCGCTATGTTCCGCCGCCTTTGCCGATACCGGCGAAGATGTGCGCACGCTTTGTAAAGAGGGCCGTTACGAAGAGGCCCTGACTATGGCGAAGTCCGCTCTCGCCGAAAAGGAGAAACTCTACGGCCCGTCCGATATCAAAGCGGCGGACGCCCTGGAAAACGTAGGTATGGTCTATGCCGCCCAGGGCCGCAGGATCGAGGCGGCGGATCTCTATAAAAGGGCCCTCGGCATATGCGAGAAACTGTACGGAGCCGGTAGCTACAGGGTCGCTACTATAAATTTAACGCTTGGAGACCTGTGTTTCGACGAAGGGTTAAATGAAGATGCCGAAGCATATTACCTGAAAGCCGTTAGTATATACAAGAAGATGGAGCCCCGGAATATCAAAGAGCTTGGCGAGGCCTTGACGAGGCTGGCCGAGCTTTGTTATCTCACCGGCAGATATACCCAGGCCGAGGCATTGTATCAGGAAGCTATACCCGTGCTCGAACGGGCGTACGGCAGGGATTCATTCCAGCTTTCGGTAGCGATCGACAGGCTTGCGGAACTTTATTTTCATCACGGCAAATTTATAGAAGCCGAAAAGTTGTATAAGCGCAATATAGATATGGCTCAGGGGACTCGCAACGACGACGATCCGCGCATAGTCGCGCCGCTTTCAAAGCTCGCTGACCTAAAGTTCGCTCAGGCAAAATACAGCGAAGCTGCCGATATTTACGAGCAGGCGCTGCGGGTCTCCGAAAAGACGATAGGCGCCGATTCGCCGCGCGCGATGTCGATATCGAAAAACCTTATCAAAACATACCGCATGACGGGCAATGAAAAAAAAGCCGCCGCCATCGAAAAGAAGATAAAAGAGATGTCGGAGCCGGTTAAGCTAAAGGAGGAAGTATTATGAGAAAATGGACCCTATGTATCCTAATGGCAGCTTTCGTTCTCGTTTCTTCGGCGGGGGTATCTTACGCCGCCGGAGCGGAGGAATTATTCTCCGGGATGGGAAAGAAATTTGTGCGCGGCGCGGTGAATACCGTTACCGGATGGGTTGAGATACCCGCTCAAATTTACTACGGATATAAGAATGATGGCTTCGGCGGCGCGTTCGTAGGCATATTCAACGGAATATGGCGCGGGGTGGGAAGGACGATATCGGGAGCCGGCGATGTAGCCGGTTTCTGGGCGGCAGACCCGAAGAGCAACGACGGAGTCGGCATACCGCTTAACTCCGAGTATGCGTGGGAAGAGCCCGCGAAGTACGATTTAATGCAACCGAGCTTCGGGGAAGCGGCTCTGACCCCTATGGG
>Ga0116204_1002422_pt1 | contig 10065 bp, 5 predicted proteins | sample LakKivwa52mmetaG_FD_94481 | JGI IMG/M metagenome (GOLD analysis project Ga0116204, IMG submission 94481) | Anoxic lake water microbial communities from Lake Kivu, Rwanda to study Microbial Dark Matter (Phase II) - Lake Kivu water 52m metaG | ecosystem: Environmental > Aquatic > Freshwater > Lake ... | reverse complement strand
CGACAACGGTAGCATCACCATCCGGAGCAATGAAATTGCTTCAAACCTGGCAACCGGCTACCAAAGCAAAGGGGGTGGGATCAGCATCACCAATGCCACCAACGCTCAGATCAAGCAAAACACCCTACGGGCAAACAATGCCGATCTGGGAGGAGGGATCTATCTCCAGAACAATAGCAGCATTCATCTCGACCGCAACTATCTAACCAATAACCTGGCCGATTTCAATGGCGGAGGCCTCTTCATCAATACTTCTGATGGACTCATCACCAACAACCTGATTGCCAACAACACAGCCAGCCAGCGGGGGGGGGCGATCTATTCCTATTCCTCGCCTCAGTTCATAAATAACACCATTACAAACAACAAGGCCAACCAACAGGGAGGCGCACTCTATCAAAACACCGGTTCTCCAGTGTTTTTGAACAGCATCTTCTGGGGCAATGTAAGCGGATCAACGAATATCCCGAACCAGATCTATCTCTATGGTGAGGATGCCGATCCTGCTTTCCAATATTGCAACATCCAGAGCGGACTATCTGGCATCGAACTTGCTCCTGGGATCAGCTATTCCGGAGCTTATGAAGATAACCTGGATAGCGATCCCCTCTTTAGCTCTGTTAGCGAGGGTGCCGGATCATATTTCCCGGTTGGGACTGCTGCCTTTATGCTTTCCGAGGGTTCACCATGTATTGATAGTGGTGATCCGGAAACTGAGACGACGCTCATACCTCTGGATCTTGCCGGAAATCCACGCTTAGATAACAACAGGATCGATCTCGGTGCCTATGAAAGTGTTCACTACCAGGGAGCAATGATAAGTGCTGAACCTGCCATGCTCGACTTTGGAATAGTAAACATCCAGGAGGATCCTGTCAACCAACAGATCACAATCACAAACACCGGAAACATGGATCTCCTGATCTCCGATATCGCCTTTGAGACCTCGGGCATTGCGTTTTCATTTGATGCCGGATTACGCACCAGTATTATAGAGCCGGATTCCAGCCAGATCATAACTCTCAGCTTCGATCCGCTCAGCACCGGTCTGCACGAAAATGCCCTGCTCATCAGTAGCAATGCTCTTAATCAAGCAGTTCTGCGTATCCCGGTTTGTGGAACTGGCATCGATATCAGCACCTCCTATCCATCCAATGTCCTCTTGCAGGTGATAGGTGACGACGTCAACCTTTCCTGGGATCCAGTTCTTTCCGATCCAGAAGGAAATCCATATACGCCAGCAGGTTATATAATCCTCTACAGCGAGAATGCTGATACCGTCCTGGATAACTATTTCTACCTTGATTTTACTATTCAACCCAGCTTTGTGCACAATCGGGTTGCCCGTTACCGCAATAAGATGTTTTACCAGATCATCGCGGTGGACGATCGGGTTAGAGCTTCCCTGCAGGAACTGCTGAGATCCCGAACAGAGCAGCACCTGAACTGGAAAGAAGTGAAGAAGCTGATAGATAACTAAAGGATTCCACCCGCAGGTTTTCAAAGAAACTGAAAAAAACGTTTGGACTAAAATCGATAGAATTCCAAACGGGATAGGGGTTTTCTTCAAGTTGACTTGTTTTGTGATGGGATATCAAAACCTTCAATTGACTTGATATTCGAGGTTCGGTTAGCTACGAAAGGGGCCAGAGATGGTCTCGTAGAATTGGCCACCTTTTGATATCGTATAGTTTTGGGATTATGGAAGTTGAAGTATTTTGATCTGATCGAAAAGTAGCTCCAATCCCATGGGAGACTGGGCTTTGGTTGCTCAATCAGTCTGATCAATAAAGGGCTTGTCAGTTTCCAATGACCAGGGGGTGAAAACAGATTTGCCTATCCCAGCGTCTTTTTGTATGTGTGCATCTCACCATTTCCTATCCTGTAGCAGGCTGATTTGTCTTGACTGAATATGCATATCCCAAAATTTCGCATCATAATGAGAAGAACTTTTTTAGGAGCATAAGATGAAATTCGATATTATAATCATTGGAGCAGGTCCTGCAGGATTAAGTGCTGCTGTATATGCAGCCAGGGGTGGATTGAAGACAGCGATTTTCGAGAAAATGATGGTTGGTGGCCAGATAAATGTAACCTCCGAAGTTGAGAACTATCCGGGTTTTGAAGAATCCATCTCCGGCATCGAACTTACCGACAAGATGCGCAAACAGGCAGAGAGATTCGGGGCTGAGTTTTTTGATGAGGAGATCATTGCTTTGGGCATGGAGGGTCTTTGTAAAATTGTTGAGACCCATAGTGACAAGCACCGTGCCAAGACCATAATTATTGCCACAGGAGCTCATCCCCGCTTGCTGAACACCCCCGGGGAAGAAAAATTCACCGGCCGGGGAGTATCCTATTGTGCAACCTGCGACGGTGCTCTGTATCGTGGAAAGACCGTTGCAGTGATAGGTGGGGGAGATTCCGCTGTGGAAGAGGCAATGTTTTTGACCCGGTTTGCGGCAAAGGTCTATATCATCCATCGGCGGGATGAATTCCGGGCTCAGCACATTATCTGCGAAAGAGCCAATGAAAACCCAAAGATCGAGATTATCTGGGATACCGTTGTTCAGGAAATAAGAGGTGAAACAAAAATCACAGAACTCGAGCTTTATAACCGCAAGAGCAAAGAGGTTTCGATTTTACCGGTTGATGGCGTCTTCATTTATGTTGGCATCCTTCCAAACAATGCACTGATAGAATCCCGCCTGGCACTTGATAGTGGGGGCTTTGTGCTCACCGATGCCAATATGCACACCAACATCCCCGGCATCTATGCTGCCGGAGATATTCGTGCCACAGTGCTGAGGCAGGTTGTAACGGCTGTTTCAGACGGAGCAATTGCTGCCTGGTCGGCCGAAAAATGGATCATGGAAAACACCGGTAACTTTGGGAGCTTAGAGGCCTGAATGCATACCAGCAAAGAGATAAGACAATCATTCATCGATTTCTTCCAGGATAAGGGGCACTGCTTTGTGGCTTCCTCACCAGTGGTTCCGATCGATGACAAGACCCTGCTTTTTACCAATGCCGGCATGAACCAGTTCAAGAATATTTTCCTGGGAAATTCGGAACCAAGCTGTCTTAGGGCCGTCAACAGCCAGAAATGCATCCGGGCCGGAGGAAAACACAACGACCTCGAGGCAGTTGGAAATGATGGCTATCATCACACGTTCTTTGAAATGCTGGGGAATTGGTCTTTTGGTGACTATTACAAGCGTGAGGCAATTGCCTGGGCTTGGGAACTATTGACCGGGATCTGGAAACTGCCAAAGGACAAACTTCATGCAACAGCGCATCATACCGATGCTGAGGCCTTCGAGCTCTGGAAACAGGAAACCGATATCGACCCCTCACACATCACTTATCATGGCGATAAGGACAACTTTTGGGAGATGGGGGAGAGCGGTCCCTGCGGTCCTTGTTCCGAGATCCATTTTGACCGGGGAGCAGAGTTTTGTAGCAACCTCTCCGAAGGGCATGTTTGTGCTGTAAATGGAGATTGTGAAAGATACATAGAGCTTTGGAACCTTGTCTTCATCCAGTTCTTCCGGAACGAAAAAGGAGAACTTAATCCGCTTCCCAAGAAATATGTCGATACCGGAGCCGGTTTTGAACGGCTTTGCCAGGTTTTGCAGGGGAAGGAATCAAATTATGATACAGATCTGTTTACTCCGCTGCTCGATAAGATAAGCAAGTTATCCGGGAAAGAATACACCGGGGAAAATGGACTTTCACATCGTGTGATCGCAGATCACATCAGATGTTTGTGTTTTGCTTTGGCCGATGGCGGTTTTCCTTCCAACGAGGGGAGGGGTTATGTGCTCAGGAGAATATTGCGCAGGGCTGCCCGTCATGGTCGTCTGCTGGGCTTCCTGGAGCCATTTCTCTGGAAACTGGTGGATTGTGTTATCGAGGTTATGGGGGATTTCTTCACTGAACTTAAGGGGCGTGAAGCATATATCAAGATGGTGATCAAAGCCGAAGAAGATAGATTTAACCACACTCTGGACAAGGGATTGGAAAAATTCAATGAGATAACAGGCAGATTGGAACAGGATAAATCCATCCCAAGAATCATCCCGGGTAGTGATGCCTTCCTGCTTTATGACACTTATGGCTTCCCTTTGGATCTGACCACTCTGCTGGCGGAAGAAAAGGACTATGAGATTGACCTCGATGGTTTTGACCAGGAAATGCAAGCCCAAAGAGAACGGGCTCGTTCTGCTTCAAAGTTTGGATTTGAGTCCAGGGATATTGACTGGATAGAATTTTCTGAAATAGCTCCCACAGAATTTGTTGGATATGACCGCAATGCATGCAAGGCCAGGATCCAGCGTTATGCTCTGAATGCAGGCGCAGAAGTGCACATTCAAATGGATCAGACCCCATTTTATGCGGAGGCGGGTGGACAGGTCTCTGATACCGGTTTCATCGAAGGGGATGCTTTTAAGATCAGGATTTTGAAAGTTATCAAGATTGAGGATTATTTTATACATATTGGGCAAATAGTAGAGGGCTTGATTGATTATGCAGAAGTGTTGGCATCAATCGATCTGGAAAGAAGGCAGAACATAAAGCGGAACCACACCGCTACTCACTTGTTGCATAAGGTCTTACGGGATCTGCTGGGAGATCATGTTCAGCAGAAGGGCTCACTGGTCGAGGAAGGATATTTCCGGTTTGATTTCACGCATCTTTCTGCCATGAGTCCAGATCAGATCAGAAAAGTTGAATACAGTGTCAATGAGCAAATAAGAAATAACCTCACCGTCAAAGTCAATCTTTCGACCCTCGAACAGGCCAGGCAGGAAGGCGCGACAGCCCTGTTTGGTGAGAAGTATAAAGATACCGTGCGGGTGGTGGAAGTGGATGGATTCTCCAAAGAACTATGCGGGGGAACTCATGTATCGGCCACTGGGGAAATCGGTCTGTTAAAGATTACAAGTGAAAGTTCAATTGCAGCCGGTATCAGACGCATCGAGGGTTTGACAGGCTTTGGTGCAGAAAGGTATTTATTCGAGCTGGAAGATAGCATGGCCCATCTTGCCAAACAGCTCGGATGTCCGGTTCAGCAGATCCAGGCAAAAACCATGAGTTTGCAAAATCAGATCACCGAACTTGAAAGTGAGATCAAGACTATGGTCGCGGCTCAGCTTTCCACATTTGTGAACCAATTAATTCCTAAGGCCATTACCACAGGTGAGTATGCTCTGATAATTGAGCAGGTTGAGCTCGCTGATAATGATTCCAACCGGATCCTGGGAGATATTCTCAAAGATAAGACCAGAAACATGATAGCACTTATCTTCAGCAAAGTTGGGGATAAGCACTCCCTGATCTGTGTTGTAAGTCAGGATTTGCTACCCAAGTATCATGCAGGAAAGATTGTGAGCAAGATCGCCTCGATGCTGGATGGAAAAGGTGGTGGCAGACCGGATTTTGCGATGGCAGGAGTTAAGGACTTTTCCCGGTTTGAGGAGATCAAAAGTCAGATTCCGGATCTGATCAAATCATGTTTTCAGTGATACAAACTGTCGATAACTGGTATTATCCGTGCTGAGTTCAGATCCGAAAATTCTGATCATCCGGCTGAGTTCCCTGGGTGATATTGTTCTGACGCAATCGCTTGTCTCATATTTGAAGTCCGTGTTTCCTGCTGCTGAAATCCACTTTTTGACCAAACCGGAGTTTGCATCATTGCTAACATGTTTTGCTCCAAGAAACCTGGATCGTCAAGCAAATCAGAGTACTTTCAAAAAGACAGGAGATGGCTTTAATAGTACTGTCCTCATAGATAAGATCATTACCTATCAGAAGACAGTTAGTTTTCATCTGTCATTGCTCCGTGAAAAGTATGATTTTGTGATAGATCTGCAATCCAAGCTCTCCACCTGGTTGATCTTGCGCTTCGTAAGTGGCGAAAATAAGATAGTTTACAACAAAGAGCACCTGCTTAGAAGATTGATCGTGAAGGGCTATAGTAAGAAATCGATCGATTCTACTGTCCGACTATACTTTTCTGTTCTGAAGCGAATGAAGATATGTTCGGATATTCAAGAACTGCCCAGCCCATGCTTGTATGCTGTTGGAAAGAACCCGGACTCTGAGTTGTTTACTCAACTGAGGCAAACAGGCAAAAAGATAATAGCCCTCTTCCCGGGTGCTGCGCATCAGACCAAGATGTATCCTGTCTCCAAATGGGGAGAAGTGATCCAGAATAGCCCCAATGATTGCCACTATATTCTTTTAGGGGGCCGGAATGAGGATTATATTGCATCGGTCTTAAAACATAGTTACCCCCAGAAATGTGAGAACAGGTGCGGGGTGGCTTCCCTAAAAGAGCTTGTATCAGTTATTGATGAATGTGATCTTGTCCTCAGCAACGATAGTGGTCCAATGCATATTGCAGCAGCCTTGGCCAAGGCACAGATCTGCATATTTGGTTCCACCCATCCCCGCCTGGGGTTCAAGCCATTGAATAAAAACGCTGTGATCTTGTGTGCAGATCTTGATTGCCAGCCCTGTTCTTTGCATGGGTTCGACCGCTGTCCCAAGGGACACTTCAACTGCATGAATCAGATTTTTCCTGAGACCATTTTGGATCATATCAAACAGATGATTATAAACCGGGATTTATATGCTGAATAGAAGAACTATATCTCTGATTGCAGTATTCCTTGTTGCCATGCTTTTGATGGCTAAGGTAAAAGTTATTAATGGGAAAGTTACAGCCGTAAAAGATGGGGACACGATCGAGGTTCTTGTAGCTAAAAAGTTGTATCGTATCAGGTTGGACGGGATAGACTGTCCGGAAATGAAGCAGCCTTATGGAGCAAAAGCCAAGGCCTTTGCCTCGGCTTTGGTCTTCGGTAAGATGGTCAATGTCCATATCAAGAATAAAGACCGCTACAATCGTCATGTTGGGATTGTGTATCTGCCCGATGGCAAAAACCTGAACCGGGAACTGGTTAAAGCCGGACTCGCCTGGCACTACAAGGCATACAGCAAAGACAAGGATTTAGCTTCACTGGAGCAGCAGGCCAGGAAAAGAAAGCTGGGTCTCTGGCAGGATAAAAACCCAATTGCGCCATGGTCTTACCGGCAAAGTAAAAGAAAGAAATAATGATATTTCTTGACATTTTTCAAAACACAGAAATCAATGCCAAAACAACATTCAATATTGGTTTTCGATAAGGAGTTTATGCTATGAATACTCAAAAACTTAAGTCAATGCTCGATGCCGACCTGAAGAACAAGGTGGTTCTGGTTCGTATGGATCATAACGTTGTCAAGAAAGGAAAGATCAAAGACAGCATGCGGATAGACGCCACTATCCCAACTCTGTTGCATATATTTAAGAAGGGTGGTCTGCCTGTGATCATGACCCATGTTGGCCGTCCTTATGACAAGAAGACAGGTCAATTCACGATTTCCGATGATGACTCCGTTGTTCCGATTGTGAAGTATTTGAACCAGAAACTTGGATTGAATGGCAGTGCTTGTGAGTGTGCTGCAGATGGCTCAAACGGCATCACGAACCTAGATCCGATCCGTCCTGCCATCAAGGCCTTGAAAGCTGGCCTGACGGATTTTGTCTATCTTCCCAATACCAGGTGGTTCAATGGCGAAGAGGCAAAGGATGAAAGTGCCGATCTACTTTCCCAAAAGCTTGCTGCTTATGGTGATGTCTTTATCAATGATGCCTTTGGTTCCTGGCAACCGCATGTTTCGACGGTTGGTCTGGCAAAACTTCTTCCTGCTTATGCCGGATTGCTTATGCAAAAGGAAGTACAGCATCTTCAGGATATCTTCGAACCCCAAAGGCCATTGGTCAGTGTCGTGGCGGGTGCAAAGTTTGATACTAAGATCGGACCGCTTTCCTCTCTCATCCAGATTTCCGACTTCCTGATTCTCGGAGGTGTGTTATACAATGCTTATCTTTGTGTTAAATATGGAATCAAGATCAAGGGAGTTGGAGCGGATGATCTGGAACTCGCTGCCAAATTCTTGAATGATGTGGCAAAATTCAAAGGCAGGATAGTAGAAATCCCTTATATTGTGGAATCTGATTCATTTGATCAGGTCTCGCCCAATTCGCATCGCGTGCATGCAGTTGCCGATTTGAAAGCGGGAACAGAACTGAACTACGTCCTCGACGCTGCTCCCCAAGCTCTTGCAGATGAAAGAGTTGCAAGCATATTGCTTTCTGCACACACTATCTTTATCAATGCCGTGATGGGATATACCACGTTGTTTAAAGATGGTTCTATGGCAATGTTTCAGGCGATCGATCAGAACAAAATAGCCCGAAAACTCTTTGGTGGTGGAGATACAATCCAGGAGTTTAAAGACCTTCTGCCAGGGACTTTTACAAAGGCAATCAATGACGAAAAATACTATTTCTTCACTGGTGGTGGCGCTATCCTCGATGCCATCGAAAAGGGTTCTCCCTATTTCATGAAACCGGTGCAAACTCTGATACAATAACAATAAGATAAAACGCAGGAGATTTTGTTCAGTGGAACACGAAAAAAAACCAGAACTTGATCTGCAAAAGGACTTTCCACCACCCACCTGGGATGAGTGGCTCCAGGCAGTGAATGAAACCCTCAAGGGTGCTGACTTTAATAAAGTTATGCAGACTAAAACCTATGAGGGAATAACGCTTCAACCAATCTATCGTAAAGAAGATCTGCAGGATTTGGAGCATCTTGATACTGCTCCAGGCAGAACTCCATACATCAGAGGGAATTCCGAGACTGGATATCTAAATGGGGGCTGGAAGATTGCTCAAAAGCAAGTGACACCTTGTTTGAAAACTCTGAATCAGGAACTACTGGAGGAATTGAAACGTGGCCTGAACTCCATAAATCTGGTTCTAAACCATAAGACCACCAAGGGTTTGCTCCCCTCCTCCGGAGAAAATGGAATTGCCTTTCTTTACCTGGAAGATATCCTTAAAGCACTTCAGGGAATAGATCTCAGTGCAGTTCCCATCCTGATGGATGGCCAGGAGGCAGCAATTCTGTTTCTGGCATTGTTAAATGCCTATGCCAAAAAACATGAAATCCCCCTGAGCAAGCTCTCCGGAACAATCGGCATGGACCCGCTTGCCATTTTGTCACAACATGGACTTTCCCAATTATCCTATAAGCAACTGATGGACTTTTTGTTTCAGATGGCTTTCTGGGCAGACCTCAAAGCTCCTGGCATCCGCACTATTGCAATCGATGGGACTGTCTATGCTTCAGCGGGAGCTAATTCTGTACAAGAACTGGGAATCATTCTATCAACTGCAATATCTTATATCAATGTGCTGCTGGACAAGGGCTTGTCCATTGAACAGATCAGCCCCCGCTTTCAGGTCAACCTTGGATTGGGCTCAAACTTTTATATGGAGATTGCCAAGGTGAGGGCTTTGCGACTGGCCTGGGCCGAATTGGTCCGGAACTATGGAGGCTCTGAACCCGCTCAGAAGGTATGGATCCATGGCGTTACAAGCTCTTTTAACAAAAGCAAATATGATGCCTACGTAAATGTCCTGAGAACTTCAACCGAGGCCTTTGCTGCCGTGATTGGGGGAGTCGATTCTTTGTGTATCGAAACCTTTGACAACTTGCTTAATCAGCCCAACGAATTTTCCAAACGCGTCGCACGTAACCAGCAACTCATCTTGCAGGAAGAGGCACATTTCGACCGGGTGATCGATCCTGCCGGGGGATGCTATTACATTGAAAAGCTGACTTCCCAGATCACTGAAAAGGCCTGGAAACAAATGCAGGATATCGAAGCCAAGGGTGGAATGTTGAAGTCGCTTAAAGATGGATACATCCATTCCGAGACGTCAAAGATGATGCAGGAAAGGATTTCCAACGTGGAAAAACGCAGAGATATATTTGTTGGGATAAACATGTTTTCCGATGCGGATGAAATTCCGAAGCAGGACCATTCTCCCCTCAAAACACCGGATTATGCCAAAAAGGTCACCGGTCTGAAAGAACAACACAAGCAAGGCCTGTCTGAGTGCCTGTCCTATATCCGGGATAACCATCAAAATGATTT
>Ga0116204_1002421_pt1 | contig 10069 bp, 12 predicted proteins | sample LakKivwa52mmetaG_FD_94481 | JGI IMG/M metagenome (GOLD analysis project Ga0116204, IMG submission 94481) | Anoxic lake water microbial communities from Lake Kivu, Rwanda to study Microbial Dark Matter (Phase II) - Lake Kivu water 52m metaG | ecosystem: Environmental > Aquatic > Freshwater > Lake... | reverse complement strand
CGAACAAAAAATCAAGATTGATTGGCAGTTCTCAATCCAGACTGCTCGCTCCAAACTCAATTCACATTACGTAGCGGTTCAATCTGCCAATGAAAAATTCAAAGCAACTTAGTTTACGATGTAATAAACATGTGTGATAAAGTATTATCAAAATATGAATAAGACGATTCATAGCCAAGGACCCTAATGCAAAACCATATCCTACTCAAACGCCTGCAAGATTTTGAATTCCTGCGCGGACTGGATCATGAAACCATGATAGCTCTTGCCAATAGTGCCATGTGGAAAGTATTTCCGCCTCATGCGGTTGTATTTTGGGAGGGTGATACCGAGTCGAATTTGTATTACCTGCAATATGGTTCGTTGAAAGCTCTGCGGACTGCGCCCGATGGACGCGAACAGGTGTTACGATTTCTGGATGCTGGCGAGATATTCAATGAGATCGGCGTGCTGGCGAAACGTCCCAACCCGGTGACGGCGGTGGCATTGGAAGAGTCGGGTATTTGGCTCATTCCGCGCCATGCATTGGAAGAGGTGGTGATGAAATATCCACAGACGGCGTTGCAGATCATTGGCAACATGGCAGATAAGATCATCGACTTGGTTACGCTCGCAGCGGATCTATCGTTGAAGACGATTGAAGCGCGTTTTGCCAAATTGTTATTGGATTCAGCCGAGGGTGATGTGATCGAACGCCGCCGCTGGACGAATCAGACGGAGTTGGCGGCGCACTTGGGAACCGTGCCCGATGTGCTCAGCCGTGTCATCCGTGAATTAACGAAGGCAGGATTGATCGAGATGGATAAACAGCACATCCGTATTCTGAACCGTATGGGACTGGCGGAGCGAGCCATGTTACAGGGAGATTAAAGTTTGGGTTGAAAAACCCGACAAAAGTCGGAATATGAAGCGGGGACTTCCAGTAAAGTTAGACATATCAAAAAGGAGACGATATGTCTGAGACAAGCCAAATCTATTTTCTTGAAACAAAATCAAAAGCGGTCTTTGCGGCAGATGGGCCAAAGCCGCAGTTTTTAATTGACACGCCAAAGTTCAAGTCACTAGTCGTTGGGTTGGAGGCAGGCGGGCAAATTCCCGTTCACCCTGGCGAGGCGGCGATGTATCACTTTCTCGAAGGCGAAGGGCTGATGACGGTGGGCGATGAGACTTTTGCGATCAAACCCGGCGTAACGGTGGTGGTGCCAAGCGGTGCGAAACGCGGCATGAACGCAAAAACGCGCGTGGTGTTTTTGGGCGCGAAGGGTGAAGCGTGATCTCCAAAATGAAGACCGCGGGCGTGCTTGCTCTTGTGGTTGGCGTTCTCTCGATCTTTGCGGGCGGCATGGCAATGCGCGGTTGGAATCCCGGCTACTCTGTGCTGGACTGGCTGCCAGTTTATAACTTTGTGATGGGCGTGCTGACGGTTTTCATTCCAACCATTTTGCTTTGGAGGGAGAGCCGCCACGCGGGGGCTTCTGCGCTGATCTTCTTCGGTGTCCATGCGGGCGCAACTGTTTTGTTATTGCTGGCATTTCGTGATGTTGTGGCAACTCAAAGCATGTTGGCGATGACTTCTCGGCTCGCGGTCTGGCTGGTCATTCTTGCGCTGATCCGTGCTTCGGTGCAAAAAACAAAATAAGTTTTCAAGGAGAACAGTATGACAAAAACATCCCCTAAGAAATATCATCCCATACAAGTGACACTGCACTGGCTGGTTGTGCTTTTGGTAGTCGCCGCCTTTGTGATGGGAAAGTCCATGAGCGGACTTCCGAACGATGCGAACAAACTTGCGCCTTTGGCATTGCATATGAGCGTTGGGGTTTTCACACTGGTTGTGATCGTGACACGTTTCATCACACGCATGAAACTCCCCAAACCTGAACATGCCTCAGCGGGCAATGCTTTCTTCGACTGGATCGGTAAAGCGGTGCATTATGCATTGTATCTGCTGGTCTTTCTGACTGCGGTCAGCGGCATGTCGCTTTCGATGCAGGCTGGGCTGGTGCCGATTGTCTTCGGCGGTTCAGGTTCCCCACTCCCCGCAGACTTCTTCGATTTCACAGCACGGATGCTGCACGGCTTCATTGTGCCTGCTTTGCTTTTACTGGTTCTGCTGCATGTCGGTGCGGCGCTCTATCATCAATTCATGCTCAAGGATAATCTTCTCTCGCGCATGTGGTACGGAAGATAGCCCTCACGGCTGGAACACAAAAAATAACGAGAATCCCGAAATGCAAATCACAAAAGATACCCGCATCTCAGCTATCCTGTTGCAATACGGCGATATCGCTGATGTAATGGAAGTCTTCGGCGTCAAACGTGTGGGAAGATATTCTCTGCGGATGTTTCTCGCCAAAGCTCTCACAGTAGAATGGGCGGCGAAAGTTCATCGCGTGCCGCTTGATGAATTTCTCAACATTCTGAATCAGGCGGTTACAAAAAAACAGGAGCCAACCAATGGATAGCTATTCCAAACGCCTTGAAAAAGCGAGAAAAGCGTTTCAACATGGGGATGAGAATGCCTCCGCACTAGCGCACGATCCTGCCCTCATTGCCAAAGCCGCAGAAGAACATGGCGGCGCAGGCAGTCAATACCTGGGCGAAATGGTATACGGCGGACTGGATGGGATCATCACAACGTTTGCTGTGGTCAGCGGCGTAGCGGGTGCGCAGCTTGGCACGCCTGTCATCCTCATCCTTGGGCTAGCAAACCTGCTGGCGGACGGGTTTTCGATGGCGACAGGTGCATACCTTTCCACGAAAAGCGAACATGAATATTATCGCAAAGAGTGGGAGCGCGAGGCTTGGGAGGTGGAACATTTCCCCGACGGCGAGCGTGCCGAATTGCGGGAGGTCTATGTCAAGCGCGGTTATACAGAAGACGAAGCGCGGCAATTGGTTGACATTCAAAGCCGCAAACCAAACCGCTGGGTAAAAGCCATGATGATAGACGAACTGGGCATGATGAAAGATGAAAGCAATCCGTTGATAAACGGTCTGGTTACATTTGGTTCATTTGTCATTGCGGGAGCCGTGCCGTTGGTGGTTTATCTGGTCGGACTCGCTTTTCCTATTTCGCCAGACATGGCATTCCCGATCTCGATTGCCTCCTCTGGACTAGCACTCTTCGCTTTGGGCGCATCCAAGGTATTGGTCACCAAACTCAACCTGATCCGTAGCGGTTTAGAAATGCTAGTCGTTGGAGGATTGGCTGCAAGCGTTGCTTATATTGTCGGCGCATTGCTAAAGGGAATCGGCGGATAAATCAGGCATCATTAGGAATAAAAACACCACCCACGAAGAATTACAAGAAATTCGTGTGGTTTAGTGAACGAAAAGGAGAAAAAATGAAAACAACAATTGGTAAGTGGAATATCGGTGTGGGACTGTGGGTTATGGCGTCCTTTATGATCTATGGCTTTGTCTTGATCTACCTGCGGGATTTTGCCCCCGGCAAGGAAGCGTGGATTGAATCCTACAACACGGGCGCACATTTTGAAGCGCGGCTCGCGCATGTGCATGGTAATTTATTCTCGTTGCTTAACATCGTCTTCGGCTTTTTGCTGATGAAACTACAACTCAAAGATAATCTCGCCAGGTGGGCTTCGTGGCTGGCGTTGGCAGGCTTGCTTATGCCGCTGGGAATTTTGGGCGAAGTGTATCTGGGCTTACCGTATTACTTTGTGTTGGTCGGCGGTCTTTCGATATTCCTTGCAACTGTGCTGTTAGGTGTGGCAGTTGTACAAATGAAAAATGAAATCAAAGGATAAAAATGCCAATCCCATACTTACTCACTACTTTGCTTTACACCTTCGTCGCTTTGCTTGCGGCGGCAGATGCCTCACTCGTCAGCATGAGCGTTTTCAGCGCCTTCCCTGCCTTGCGCTGGGTGCGTGTTCATTTCATTACATTGGGCATTCTCTCGCAAGTGGTCTTCGGTCTGCTGCCTTTGCTCACGGCTTCGCTTTCCAAAAAGGTACGCCGGGATATTTGGCTCACGCTCAACGCGGGTCTGGTGGCGTTGGTGGCTGGTTTTGGCGGCATGAACCACCCGATGATCTTCACAGGAGGCACGCTCATCTTTATTGCTGCACTCTTGCTGATGCTTCAACTTTGGAACATTCGTGGCGGCGATGCGCCCGTCAGCCTCAAGTTTTACATCACGGGTATTTTTTATCTGATGGTCGGTATCATCATCGGCACGGGCTTGTTCCTCAACTGGAGCGATGCGCTGCACATCAAAGTTCCGCTTGAAGCGCACATCCATGCCAACTCATGGGGCTTCATGTCACTGGTCTTTGCTGGCTTGCTCGTGGACTTTATTCCGATGGTCACTGGTAAACCGCTCGCTTCAAAAAATGCAACCGCGTATATTTTCTGGGGTATGACCCTCGGCGCGTTCGGGCTTGTGCTCGGCCCGTGGCTGGGCGGAAGTCTACCTCCCACTGTGGCGGGTTTGGTCTTGCACATCTCTGCTACCATCGTGCTGCTCGTCTCAATGATCCGCACCTTGAAGCAAAGCGGAAACCTGAACAGTGCGGGCGGATGGCATCTCGTCTCTTCCTATATTTGGATTTTGCTGCCCGTGATGATGGCGCCGTTGTTGCTGCTCGGCATTCTTGAAGCGGGTCCCATCGAATCAACCGCGCCTCAAGCCTTAATTTATGGCTGGGTGCTGCAATTTGGCATTGCCCTCATCCCATACATTGCCCGCCGCTTCTTCCTCAAGGATGAGAAACCGCAGTTGGGCGGATGCTGGGGCAGCCTTGCCGCCGCAAATCTTGGCAGCGTCCTCGTTTGGGTCAGCATCTTCAGTGGAACTGCCGAGGGAATTGTCTATGGCATTGCATTTGTGTTCTACGCGCTGGCAATGATCCATCCATTGAAAGAACTGGCAGAGATCGCGCGTGATGGGTTGAAGAAATACGAAACGGTATAAGTTTGAATCAAAAGGCGCAAGGGAAAACCCTACACCTGTTGAACCATGCTCACTCTAATCTACAAACGGGCTGCCCCAAAAAGGCGGCCCGTTTTGATTTCATAATATATGGGTAATAGTGAAATTGTTATCTTTTGGAATAAAAATGCTGCCTTGGACAAGGTAGTTGTGTTCTCCTCTAAATTCTGAAGCATGTTTTTACATCCCGTTTACAACTCAATGACAGAAATCATGGTCGTTGTAGATAAAGCATGACAGCAGCCACTCCCTCACATGACATAGGAAACGATAAGATACTTCTAAAAGGAGAATGCCATGAAACGAATCTTTTTCTTCCTCTCTTTGATTGTCCTCGCCGCACTCGCCTGCTCGCTGCCAGCCACAGAAATACCATCAGCCGAGACTCTGCCTACTGAAGCAGCAACCCAGCCCGAAGTCCAGAATGAGGCGGGCGAAGCTGTCCTCTACTTCACGATTGGGATGCATATCGAGCCTATGGGCGAAACTGCACAGGGATATGGCAGCGGCAAAGCCGATTATCACACCCCGCAGTTCTTCGATAAACATGTGCAGGACATCCTGAAAGTTACACAGATAGTCGAAGCTCACGGCGGACGGATGACCATTCAGGCGCAAAGCCCGTTCTCCACGGTTGCTATTGAATCAGGCAATACCATCCTCGCCGACCTAGCCGCCAGCGGACATGAGATCGCTCTGCACTTCCACGAAGACACACACCTCGGAAAAAACTCCGCGTCGCTTTCGATTCAACAATGGTGTGACGTGATGAAAGAAGAGATGGCTTACATCACACAGGCTTCGGGCGTGATGGACATCCACTATTGGAGCGGCGGTAATTTATACGCCAATTTGTTTGAAGCCGCCGAGTGCGCCGGTTTGGATGTGAACAGCGATTGGAAGAATCCGCAAATGCAAACCACCGACCTTTCGCTCGTGGGTGTCAACCCATGGCGACCCGCAGGCGGCACCGACGGCAGCGACTTCACACTCTTCACACAGAACGACCCGAACGGCGCGATCATTTTCCTACCCGAAGGTCAATACGACAAAACCGATTTTGCTGCCTCGCGCCGCAGTGATGAAGCAGGCGGCGATGAAGCCTACTTTGAATATCTCAAAGAGAGTCTCTACGCCTCACTTGCAGCCGCACAGCCTGGGCAAGTCAATGTCTTTCACTTCACGGTTCACCCCGGCGAATTTCGCGGAGACAAGCAAGACCCCTTTGGCGTCATAGAAAAATTTCTCACCGAAGTCGTTGATCCCCTCGTTGCTTCGGGTGATGTGCAATGGATGACCTTCTCCGAAATGGCAGATGCGTATGCCGCCACAGAGCCATAGGAGGATGTCTCATGAAAAAGATTTTCCTCACTTTCGCATTACTTTCCCTCCTGAGTTTTGCCTGCACCCAAACAACGCCTCCCGCTTCGCCGATAGTTGATACGGTTACTGAAGCATCTCCAACCTTCAACATTCAACCTGCAACCGAATCACCCGCCTACCTCTCCTTCATCATCAACGTCCACGACTGGGCTCACCCCGACGAAAGCGCGGACATCCTGCTCCAACTCGTGGACCTGTTCGAGCGTTATGGCGTGCGCGGCGATTTCTACTTCACTGCCGAGATCACCCGCGAACTGGCAGAGAAGCATCCCGAAGTGATCGAACGCTTCCGCAACTCAAATATGACCATCAGTTACCACGTCCGCCCGCCGCACCCGCTGTACACCGGATTCGATTCGCGCCTGAAAAATCTAAGTGACGACAAGTTGTATCAAACCCTGCTCGATTATGAGACCTACGCTCTCGACCTCGAGACAGGTGAATTGGACAAATCCCAACCCGGCGGCTACACCTACGTTGCCCATATCTTTGGCAGAAATCCAGTTGTGGCTCCCGCGCCAAACAACGATCCACGCATCAGAGACGCCGCGCAGAGAGTCTATGCCAGCCTCGGCGCACAGATGACTCTGCTATATCACGAGTCGGGCACAAAGGTCGAACAACCTTTTGAATACACCAATGGCTTGCTTGTGCGTCCCAGCGATTTCAGCATCACACGCACAACATCCATAGATGGCGGCGACAACTTCTGGTGGAATTTTATGTCCAAGCCGAATGCGGCGGAATACAGCCCGACCCAATTTCTGCAAACTCAACTGGCAGAATGGGAAAACCAGAATAACGGGCGCGCGCCGTTCATCACCGCGCTCATTCACGAAAACAATTTTTACCGCTCCGGCGCAGAAGCGTGGTCGTCCATCTATTTCACAATGGACAAGGGAAAGAAAGACCAACCCCTGCCCGCCCCGTGGAATTTATCTGCACCTGACCCATCCACGTTGCGCGCAGAGAAAGACCAAGCCGCCATCTTTGCAGCCTATGAAGAACTGATTGCCTATGCTGCTGCGAATCTAACCGTGGTCACTTCGGAAGATATTGTGAAGATGGCGAAGTAATTTAGTGCTGCGAGATTAATCTCGCGCTACCATGAAAGGAAACTCAATTGATAAAAAATAAAGCGGTCACTTTCGCCATTCTCATTGCAACTCTTCTGACGTCATGCAGCGCTGAAGTTGCGTCAACGCCTGTCGTTTCCACAGTTTCAGCAGAAGCGATTCTGCCCGCCCCCACAGAAAACACCTCCCCACCGAACATTATTCTGGTCATCGCCGATGATGTGGGGATCGACTCCAGCCCGTGTTATGAAGTCGGCGCGGAGAAACCAAACATGCCAAACCTCGAAGCCTTATGCAAATCTGGCGTTGTTTTCGATAACGTATGGGCAACCCCGGCATGTTCGTCCACGCGAGCCGCGATCCTCACAGGGCAATACGGTCTGCGAACCGGAGTCCTTGCTGCTGGGGAAAGGCTTGAGGATACCGAGTCGATCTTTGATGTTCTCTCAAAGGATGCACCTGTACCATATGCAAATTCGGTCATCGGCAAGTGGCATGTGGGCGGGAAACAGCCCGACCCCAATCACCCGGCAATGTTTGGCGTGAATCACTACGCGGGTTTCCTTTCTTCCGGTTTGAAAGATTATTACGAGTGGGAGATCACAGAAGACGGTGTCCGCTCGCAAGTGAACGGCTACGCCACAACCGTCTTCACCGACAAAGCCCTGGAATGGGTCGAAGCCCAAGATTCGCCCTGGTTCTTGTGGCTGGCATATAACGCGCCGCATGTTCCAAATCACATCCCGCCTGATGGAATGTATACCCAGCAGGGACTGACGGGAACGCCGCGAGATATGCGGCAAAACACCCGTTCGTATTATTTTGCAGCGCTGGAAGCATTGGACTTTGAAATGGGGCGTCTGCTCAATTCCCTGTCGCCTGAAGTCCGCGCCAATACGGTGGTCATCTTCATCGGCGATAACGGATCGCACGATACCGTCTCACAGGGATTCGATCCTGAAAAGACAAAGTTCACGGTGTATGAAGGCGGCATCCATGTGCCGATGGTCATTGCAGGGGATGGCGTTACGCAGATGGGTACACGCGAAGATGCGCTCGTCAATATCACGGACCTATTTGCCACAATCGCAGAGATGGCGGGCGTCGCCGAAGTCTCCCAGCCCGATAGCGTCAGTTTCATGGATGCGTTGACCAACCCATCCTTTGCAGGGCGAGAATATGCGTATTCTGAATTCCGCTTTGAAGACGGCAGCACAACCTGGACGGTTCGCAATCGTCAATATAAATTGATCGAATATTCCGATGGGCGCAGGGAATTATATGATTTGTCTGTTGATCCATTTGAAAGCAATGATCTTCTAGCAGGTGGTATCTCGGAAGAAATAGCTGCCGTCATTTCGGAACTTGAAAACTATAGGAAAGGGCTTCAACCATGAAACGATTATCTCTTTTCATCGCGCTTTTGGCGGTCATCTCGCTGGCGTGCAATGCGGGGCAGAGTCAACCCACAGCGGCGGCAGAGTTCACTGAAACAGCAGCCCAGCCCACGTTCCAAGGTGAGGCGGTTCTTCCATCCAGTGAATTTGATTCATCCAAACTTGGCACTGTCGAAAAAGATATCACGTACTGCACCGTGGAAGGAGTCGCATTGAAGATGGATGTGTATTACCCGTCCGAAAACAATGGGCGCTTTCCTATGACGATGTATGTGCATGGCGGTGGCTGGAGTTCGGGCGATAAGGCGCAGGGCGCGGGCGCAATTGAAATCCCCGCCTTGCAGAAAGCTGGCTTTTTGGTGGTATCGGTCAATTACCGCCTCGCGCCAGAGTATGTTTTTCCCGCGATGATCGAAGATGTGAAGTGCGCCGTGCGTTCGCTGCGCGCTCATGCAGACGAATACAACCTCGATACAAATCGCATCGGTGTGTGGGGTGGCAGCGCGGGTGGACATTTAGTAAACCTGCTCGGCACCACGGATGAAAGTGCGGGCTTCGATGTGGGCGAATATCTTGAGTACTCCAGCCGTGTGCAAGCCGTGGTGGATATGTTCGGACCTGCGGATTTGACCGTGCAATTTCAGGGCGGCTACGAATCTGCCCGCCGCGTGTTCGGCGACTTTGACGTCGCGCTCGCTAGTCCTGTGACGTATGTGAGCGCGGACGATCCGCCATTCTTGATCTTGCATGGCGAGAAGGATGCGCTTGTTCCCATCGAACAGTCTCAGATTTTGTTATCCGCTTTGCAATCAGCAGGAGTGCCCGCAGAACTTGTGCCAGTGGTCAATGCAAACCATTCCTTCAAGCCAGATGGCGGACAGATCAGCCCATCACGCAAAGAAATCGCTCAAATGGTTGTGGCATTCTTTGAGGAGAAGTTGAAATGAAACTTTCGCTTATAAACAACCTGCGCACATCCTCTCATCAAAGATTATCAAAGTTAGGGTTTTGTAAATCTGCTTAAAGTTTTACAAACAATTTACATCTGCATTGAACACCCCAAATATCTCATCTGTATGATTAGATATTCGCTTTATCAAGGAGATGTCATGTGTAGAAAAGCCGCAATGCTCATTACATCGTAAAGTAAGTTTTTGACAAAAGTGGGTGTCTGGTAGAAAATAGCCAGATGAACAAACAACACATACAACTCAGTCCAATAGATCGAGAATATCTCGAAGCCTTGATTAGCAAGG
>Ga0116204_1002420_pt1 | contig 10073 bp, 5 predicted proteins | sample LakKivwa52mmetaG_FD_94481 | JGI IMG/M metagenome (GOLD analysis project Ga0116204, IMG submission 94481) | Anoxic lake water microbial communities from Lake Kivu, Rwanda to study Microbial Dark Matter (Phase II) - Lake Kivu water 52m metaG | ecosystem: Environmental > Aquatic > Freshwater > Lake ... | reverse complement strand
GATAATGAACTGAAAAAAATGCAAACTATCAAATACCCATGAAAATGAAACAAATCGCTGAATGATTAAAAAATTGAAGTAGTTTTGTAAAAGCTTATGGAAAAAACATATTATTTATATCCCTTAACATTCAAATAAAAAATTTAATCAATATGAAAAAGTCAATGTTCACATTCATTGTTGCCTTCATTCTTTATTCAGCAACAACAGCTCAGAAAGAAGTTCAATCAAAAATTTCAGGGGCAACAGTATTCTACAGTGGGGCACAAATTGTCAGGGAAGCTTCAGTACAGGTACAATCCGGAACGAATGTACTTATTTTCAGTGACTTGCCACAATTTATTAATCCCAAAACGATTGTCGTTGAAAGCGAATCAGCAATCACATTACTTTCAGTTAAACACAGCCTGAATTACCTAAAAAATCAGGAAAAACCAAAAGAAGTCACAAAAATGGAAGACTCGGTCAAACAGATGCAACAAACATTACAATATAAAAATGCCATAATGCAGGTTTATCGAGAGGAAGAAGCAATGCTGCTTGCCAATAAATCTATCGGTGGTGAAAACAATGGAGTTCAAGCAGATAACTTAAAGAATTCAGCAGACTTCTTCAGAATCAGACTGACAGACATTAAAACAAAACAACACGAGCTGGCAATTGAAATTCAAAAAATCAGTGAAACAATACAAAGGCTGAACAATCAGATTTCTCAACTCATGTCAAACCGTGGAGGACCGGTAAGCGAAGTTTATGTCTCTGTTTCAGCAAAAACTGCAATCACAGCAAAAATAAAGCTTACCTATTATTTACCCAATGCAAGCTGGTCAACCATGTATGATATCAGAGCAACAGAAATTGGTAAACCGATACAATTGTCACTAAAAGCAAATGTTTTCAATAATACAGGAGAAAACTGGGAAAATGTAAAATTGACTTTATCTTCTGCAAATCCGCTTGAATCAGGGGTAAAACCAATTCTCAGACCATGGTATTTATATCCTTATTCTCCTGTCAGTCAAAACTACAGAAATGCAAGCAGAGAAGAAGTTGATTCAAAAGCCCCGGCTTCAGTTGCTATGGGCGGAGCAGACTTTGAATACGATAAAATTGAGACTACTGCCTCATATACAACTTTACAGCAAAGCCTTACAACCATTGAATATGTGATATCAATCCCATATACCATACCTCCAGACGGGAAGGAATACACTGTTGACATTCAGGAATATACTCTTCCGGCAGTTTATGAATACCAATGTGTACCAAAAATTGATAAAGATGCATTTCTTGTTGCCAGAATTACCGGTTGGGATCAGTACAATTTGCTCCCGGGACAAGCGAATCTGTTTGCAGAAGGTAAATTCATCGGCAATTCATATATAGATCCCGCTTCCGTCAAAGACACTCTTGATATTTCCTTAGGAAGAGATAAAGGAATAACAATACAACGTGAATTACTCAAGGATTTCTCCAGCGAAAAAATTATCGGAACAAACAAAACAATTACACGCACATACGAAATCAGTATAAGGAACAGAAAAAATTCTTCCATAAACATTGTTCTTGAAGACCAGATCCCCTTATCCAACCAAAAAGACATTACCATTGAGTTTGATGTAAAAAATTCAGATAACGCTGAATTGGACGAAACCACAGGTATGCTGAAATGGAAACTAACCATCAAGCCCGGTGAAACCATTAAATTGAAATATTCATACACCGTCAAACATCCCAAAGACATGAACCTGCAGGTTTGGTAGATAACTTTCTCCTAATGAAAGAAAAAGGAAGAGGCTGATAAAAATCAGCCTTTTTCATGAATAGACAGACCTGATTTCTTCGAGTATTTTAAATACTTCGACCTGAGTTTGTGCAATCATCAATTTCATTTTCAACGATTTAAAATCAGAATAGCCTTTAAAATATCCTGAATAATGTTTTCTTAACTCGAAAATGGTTCTTCTCAACCCTTTCCATTCAGAAGACAATAAGAAATGGTTCTTCAAAGCTTCGATTCTTTCATTCACATCAAAAATCTCAGGGTCATACCCATCACGCAGATTTCGGATTGAACGAAATATAAATGGATTTCCAAAAGAAGCTCTTCCGATCATGACACCGTCAACACCATATTTTGTTGGATATTCTATTGCTTGCTGTGGAGTTGTAATATCTCCGTTCCCAATAACAGGTATCCAGATTGCAGGGTCATTTTTCACTTCAGCAATGATATTCCAATCTGCCAGCCCACCATACATTTGCGACTTTGTTCTGCCATGAATTGTAATTGCAACAATTCCTGTATCCTGCAATCTCAATGTGTTTTCATGTATTGAAATGTTACCCTGATCCCATCCTGTTCTGGTTTTCACAGTAACAGGAATATCACTTGCCTCTACTGCTGCCTTTGCAATTTTCACCATTAAATCGGGCGTTTGAATCAAAGCAGCTCCTGCCCCTCTGGATACAATTTTTTTAACGGGACAGCCCATATTCAGATCAATATAATCTGGTTGCAAGGGCAAAATCATATCAATCGCCCGTTTAATTTTCTCAGGATCATTACCGAACAATTGCAATGAAACAGGCCGTTCCTGAGGAAGAAAATTCAGTTTGTGACCGAAATTATCTTCTTTCATTATAATACCCTCACTTGATACAAATTCTGTCACTACCCAATCGGCACCCATATTTCTGCATATTCTCCTGTAGGAAGAATCAGTAATATCCTCCATAGGAGCAAGCAAAACCGGAGGATGGCTGAATTTAATTTTCCCGAAACTGTACATGAAGAAAAATAATCTGTATTTTAGCGGTGCAAAAATACGAAATCTGCAATGAATTCAATACTCAATCAATTCCGGACATTTTCCCCGCTTCTTAAACTGTTGTTTCTGCTCATGCTTTCTGTTTCAGGAGTTATTTTCATTGGCTTTATTGGCATGCTTTGTGCCTTGCCTTTTTATGGCAATGATACTCTGATCGTACTGACAGGAGAACATGATCTGACAAATCCGACACACATTGCACTGCTTAAATATATGCAAATCGTTAGTCACATTGGATTATTCATTTTACCTGCTATTATTTATGCCAAAATGTTTGAACCCGGTGGACGATCTTTTTTTCTTACACAACGAAAAATATCTTTTGCAATACTCCTTATTGGAGGCTTTGTGATGATGCTCATGCTTCCTGTTGTCAATTTCCTAGGCGAAATCAATGCCGGAATGCAAATTCCACAGTCAATAAAGGAGCTTGAAGAATGGATGAGAACAACAGAAGATCAGGCTGAAATAGTAATTACTGCATTTATCGGACAGACTGAATGGTATGCCCTCATAATCAACATGTTTATGATTGCCATCATTCCTGCAATTGGTGAAGAACTGATTTTCAGGGGTGTTGTATTGCAGAATTTCAAAAAATGGTCAGGAAATATTCATGTGGCAATCATTGTCTCTTCCCTTATCTTCAGTGCAATTCATATTCAGTTTTTCAGTTTCCTCCCCAGATTTTTTCTTGGAATTATATTGGGATATATGTTTTATTGGACCGGATCTCTCAAATTGCCAATATTTGCTCACTTTGCAAACAATGGGATTGCTGTTGTAGTCGCATGGATGCATGCTTCCGGATACACAAATCAAGACATCAATACATTCGGGAACTTCAATCAATCCAACTTCCAGTTGATATTGCTTTCCTGTATCGCATTCGCAGCATTTGCCCTGCTCTGGTTTATTAACAAAAAAGCAAATCCATATTTTAAAAATACAGACCCATTGATATGATCATTGTTTATATTCTGTGTATAACCGGATTGGCCCTGAATATGTTTAGTATCATGTATAAACAGGTTCTTGGGGGAGCTGTGAAATCAAAATCAAGCTTCGTAATGCATTTGTTCGTGTTCAGTGTTTTTCAATTGCTGATGTTATATACCGGATACATACTCTCTGCGTCTCTTTCACCAATGATGGTTTTGCCCACTCATTGGATCAGTATGTTTATCTTCTTTTTTCTCGGGTTTAAAATGTTTGCGGGTATCAAAAAAAACAAAAACATCAAATGGACATTTGACACTTCTCAATTCAAAGTATTACTTCTTTTCAGTTTGACAAATGCTTTTGATGCATTTTTTGCAGGCATTGGATTGGGTTTTTTGACAGAATATTCCATTTCGCTCTTTATGGTTTTCTTTATACTCATAGCAGTTGTCCTAACTCTTTCCCTGATTATGGCCAGAAGAAAATCAGCAACTACAGCAGTTTGGTTGTTCGCGGCTTTTGGTTCTTCCCTGATTGGATTAAACACCATCATCATTCTGATTCAATGGCTTATTCTTAAGTAATAATTCATTTTGAATAATAATAATGACTTGACTTACTATCATAAAATCTTGTACAATCTAAACTTTGCTCTCTTAAATTCTTCAAGTATTCTAAAATTTTTCATTTTCTCATCACTTCAGATTTATTCATTTTCAAATGACTCTCCTTTGTATTTTTATTTTTTGAACAAAAAAGAAAAATAATTTAAATTATTTTGTATCATTGCAAAAAAAAACATGAAATCGCAAAATCAATTTTTGGCAATATTTATTATTGCTGTGTTCACCCTCATCCAATCCGTTTCCGCACAGGAAATTCCTGCATTTCTTTTTCCTGTGGATCATTACCTGATTTCCGGAAAAGCAGCAACAGATCAGAATCTTTACAATGCATTTTTAAATTATGAAGATCAGATTAAACAAGTGTCTAACAACTTCAATAATGTTATCCCTGACAAAACAGATACGCTGATCAACGGCAAACGAGTCATTCCTGTTGTATTTCACATTATCCACAAAGCAGGAGCTGAAAATATTACTGATGCTCAGATTTTTGACGCGGTTGAAAGGCTGAATATTGATTATAACCTACAAAATACAGATACAGCAGAGACTTATTATATGTTCAAAGACAGGGCTGCAAACTGCAACATCGAGTTTCGCCTTGCAAAAATTGACCCATGGGGAAACTGCACAGATGGCATCAACAGAATGTATGATCCAGGAACAAATTATGCTTATTTTCACACCATGACTAAATATGCCTGGAGTCCAAGCAGATATATGAACATTTTTGTTGTCAATTTCATATACCCCGAGGGGATGGCGCTACCTGACGGTGCATTTATTGGTGGAATGTCACCATTCCCTCCAAGCAACCCTCTGTCTCAGGCATTAACCGGTGGAGATACTCTTGCTGATGGAGTACTGATCAGACATGATTGCATTGGGTCAATCGGTACAGCAGAAAATATGGCAGGAATGCCCATCAACGCTCTAAACAGAACATTCACCCATGAAACCGGCCATTATTTCAATCTATATCATCCCTTTCAAAACCTGATGTTCGGATTACTTCCTGCCGCTAGCGGATGCCATACTTTTCTTGCTCCAAACGGTGATTATGTGGATGATACACCACAGGTTGCCACTCCCAATCAAAACACAAGCATTCAGTGTATTGTACCTGGTTCGGTCAACTCTTGCACCGATGCAGAACCTGACATGGTTGAAAACTACATGGACTATCAGTGGGGATATTGCCAAAACATCTTTACAATCGGACAATATGATCGCATGGATGCAACATTAACATCAGACAGAATTAAGCTTTGGTCTGCTGAAAACTTAATATATACCGGAGTTCTGGACACGAACACATACATTTGTGCCCCTGTTCCGGATTTCTACTCAAATAAGACTATGCTTTGTGCAGGTGGTAATGTTCAATTTTCTGATTATAGCTGGAGTGGACAGGCAGATACATATTTATGGACATTTAACGGTGGCACTCCATCATCATCTAATGATCATAATCCTGTTATTACATACAACAATCCCGGCATATATCCTGTAACAATGGAACTGACCAATTCTGCCGGAACCAATACGCTTACCAAACAAGGCATGATCCACGTTTTTGACCCAGCAGTTGCCTATTCAACTCCTGCTGCTGAAAGCTTTGAAACCATCAACATCAATGAGTTTGTCACTGTCAATGATACCGGAAGTGTTTGGGAAATCAACTCAGGTACAGCATACACCGGAAGTAAATGCCTCTATCTTAACAATTTTACAGGTAATGTTGCAGGGAGCATGACTGAAATCATTACTCCCGGATATGATTTCACTGATTTTGTTGTGCCACCTCTGCCAAGCCTGAAATTTAAACTTGCTTATTCAGGAAAATATGTCCCTGGTTCGGTCCTGACAGCTGCAGACACAATTTACGATCAACTGAAAGTATTTGTTTCTAAAGATTGTGGTGCCACATGGACTGAAAAATACAGTAAAAAAGGAACAAATCTTACCACAACTTCACCAGTGGAAACTGCATTTTCGCCAACAGATCTCTCACAATGGAGAGAAGAAACGATTGTTTTAACCGGAGGAGGTGGTTTTGCCGGACAACCCAATGTAAAGTTCAAATTTCAGTTTTATTCAAACGGAGGAAATAATATTTACATTGATGACCTGAATATTGACTATCTGAATGCCTCAATTGAGGAAGTCATACCTGTGCTAAACCTGAAAATCTATCCAAATCCTGCATCTGACGTAGCAGCACTTTCCTTTACAACAAATACTGTTGAACAGACAACAATACGATGCTTAGATCTTACCGGAAGATGCATTTTTGAAACTGATGCAGGAGAACTTCTCCCGGGGTCTCATCAGATGAATCTTGATATTTCTAACATTCAGTCAGGAGGTATTTACATTATCATTGTTTCAACTGAACACTATACTGTTTCATCCAAACTGACCCTGATCAGATAAACTGCTATTTTCCCAGAATCAATATCTTTTCAGTAATTACGGTTTGATCTGAAACTACTTTAATAGAATATAAACCTGAAGGCAACATGGACACATCCATTTTCATAAATGTTCCATCGTTCATAACATGATACAATAATTTTCCATTGATATCATACAGGCTCAAAACTGAACCATTTGTCAGGCCATTGACATATATAAAATTTTGAGCGGGGTTGGGATAGATATTTAATTCTTTACGGTCAAATTCTTCTGCAGATACTGTGCTGATACAGAAATTAACACTGACAGATGCCCCCCAGTTTCCACCACCAGAACCATATAACTGACTTGTTGTAGAATTTGAAACACTGTATGTCCCATTGTTTGGAGCACCCTGCTGACCGTCGCCGTATGAATCCAACAAATTAAATGTATAACAACCATCACCAAAACATAATTCTTCCACAAACAACTGAGGACTCCAGTCAGCATAAGGACCACCGGAATATAATACCTGACTTGTTGCATCATTTACAATATTCCAGGTTGTTTCACTACCATAATCATCCGTAAGTATTGATATTTCAACAATATGCGCATTGGATATTACTTCATAACTGATCTGTTTCATATCATTAGCAGGATTTTCATCACTACCGCCGTTGGGTGATGAAGTGAAAGCTTTAAATGTATGATTACCGGGTGTGAGCGTAATCGTAGGAAATACAACCATAGAATGTTCATTGGTATTCAGAATTCCTGCCCAGGGAATAGTTACTACAGGCTGATTATCAATCTGATAATTGATATCCGCACTTAAAAGCTGTACAGTTCCCTTATTGGCAAATGCAATTTTGGGTGTTACGGTATCCGGGGCACAATAAACACTTTGGAAACTGTTATGACTGATGACTGCTGCATCTCCGGCAGTGACATAAAATATTTTGCTGATTGTATCTCCCGGGTGATACTCATCAACTACACCGTTGGGGTATGAAACAAATGCAGTAAATGTATGCATTCCGGGAGGAAGTGAAATCATAGGAAAATTCACTATCTGTGTTTGATATTGCGAAAGTGTGCCTGTCCAGGGTTGTGAAACAATTGCACCATTATCTATCTTATAACCTGTCTGAACATTGGTCAACATTGCAGACCCAAGATTTCTGATCGTAAAAGAAGGATAAGCATCAGCACTGAGAATATTCGTATATGTTGCAGGTGTTGAAATTATTGTAACCTGTGCATCATTGACCGTATTTCCGGGAACAACACTCAGAGTGCCGATATAGGGTTTTCTAAATTGCTTGGTTACAACAAGGTCAATGTCTCCAGGATTCAGCAATGGATTGAATGAAAGAGTCACCGAATTTCCGCTTCCTGAATACTTTGCTTCAAGCAAAGTTCCGTTTTCGGAAATAGCAACGTAACTATGTGGTTCAACACTCACTTGCAAAGAAATTGTACCAACAGGTACCGGATCAATATATGAAACATTCAATGCCGGCGGCACAGAAATGTAGGGCATCAAAGAAGGATCACCCATCAAATGATAAATCTCCCAGTAATATTTTTCCATGCTACTGCCTGCCTCAGTAATTGCAAGATTGCCGGCATGCAGAATCTGATCTGAAGTGACAAACCAATCCGCATATGCTTCTCCATGTTCATGAAACAGGCAATCATAAGCTCCAAGTCCACTTCCAGCATAGGTTGGATTGGCAGAAACAGGTGCATTACCCACGCCCCACCAGAAATCTTCACTCCAGTATGTACTGTTTGAACCGCCGATATGACCAATAGCACCTTTATTCTCAGCCCTCATTAAAGCTTCTCCAAAGCATTCTGCAACCTGATATTCATTTGATGAACAACAATTTCCAACAGACAAAGGATATTTATGTGCATTTTCAAGATTGGCAACATCTGCCACTGAAAATGAAGGGTCTCCCCAACCACCGGACCAGCAATGTGCAGTATAATTTAAGAAACTACACCCCTGGCTCACTCTGTTTCTGATCAGAACACTTACACCAGGAGTTTCGGATGCAGGATACAACCATGTATAGTCGGTAATTCCATGAGCAAGATTGAAATAGTTACTTGTACCGTAATTGATTTGTCCATTTCCGTATGTGGGGGCCATACTCGCATCAACTCCGGAAACCAAAACAACATCATTTAAAAATGCTTCATTAGAAAACAAATACTGCTCATATTCAAGAGTTTTATCAATCTGAGGCTGCAGTTGAGCAGAGTTTGCTGCAGAAAATCTACCATAATAGACATCAGGATAAAAATCAGCACTTCCGTCATAAGTGCAATAATATAAATCAGTAACGTGAGAGGAAGTTGTTCCGGTAAAAACAGGAATCTGAGCCACATCACCAATGAAAAGAACGTAGGTTGGTGCAGGATCCAAAGGGGTTGCATTCGCATATAATCCTGACAGATAGTTTTTTATGGAAGTTGTTGTTGTTCCAACTACTGGATTATTTGTATATGCTTCAACAACGTGAAATCCCTTTTTTGTTTTCCATTGAACAAATGGCTGCAACTGTGTCTGAAACATCGGATCTGAAACAATGACAAATTTCTGCGGATATGTTGTAATCACATCTTTTTCAGCAACAGGGTGATAATTCAGCAATTTGCTAAAGTTCTTCTCAAATGAAGGTGAAAAGTACGTTTCCCGCAATATTACTGTCATCTCCATATCTGCATTCAGAAATTCAATTTTGAAATGAATATCGTTGAATATCTTCAAACGATTGGATACCGGATTGTATTGAAACGGACAGATTTCTAAACGACCAAGCTGTACGCCTCTCATCATCCCAAGAGTTTTAACATCAACAACAGGATACTGAACAAAGGCATTTGTCTGATAAACCTCTGTATCATACTTGAAACTTTGCAATGAATGGTCTTCACTTTTTGACAAAGGCGGTTGAGCAGGAATAATCTTAAAAGGCATATCCAGCGTATTCAGATTGATTTCTTCTTCGGTATATGATATTATGCTGACAGATATCTGAGCATCGACAGGAATCTCAATAAGTCTTTTCAACACAGGTAATTTCGGACTCCCCTCAATCATACTGTGATTATAGCCCGGAATTTTCAACTCAATAAAACTACCCTCTGTTGTTTTAACAGGGAAATAACCAAACTCTGAAACAGAATTGATACCAGAAAAATCAGTGACAGACTTTGATGTTAACTTTATCAGTGTTTTATCTGATGAACTCAGTTT
>Ga0116204_1002419_pt1 | contig 10074 bp, 10 predicted proteins | sample LakKivwa52mmetaG_FD_94481 | JGI IMG/M metagenome (GOLD analysis project Ga0116204, IMG submission 94481) | Anoxic lake water microbial communities from Lake Kivu, Rwanda to study Microbial Dark Matter (Phase II) - Lake Kivu water 52m metaG | ecosystem: Environmental > Aquatic > Freshwater > Lake... | reverse complement strand
GAGTTTAATCAGGTCATTCGAAACCGGAGAAAAACGGGTCTTATCAGCTTCACCAGCATACGGCCCCTGTTTGACTTCTATGATCTCACTATCCTCCAACATCTCGAAGCCATGTCCTCCAAACGCAAGTAGAACGACATCACCCTGCTGAAGTAGGCGGCTTTCAAGATAATTTTGGTCATCATCATAAAAATCGACACGAACTTTACCAGACTTGATGAATAATACCTCTTTCGTAAACTGTACTTCCCGGGATACAGGGTTATGCACATGTGGTGGAATTACATAACCTTCTGGGCGATGCATATAACCAAGTTGTTGTGAATATGTTGTTGGTGTTAAAAAATCAATCCCATCATTATAATATGACGACCTTAGAATAAGCGCTATCTCCTTACCATCCGAATATATTTTTTCTATACACATAGATGTATTTTTTTAAATATTTTTGCAAGAATCAAGATAATTACTCTAAGTGGAACAAAAAGAAATGCACACATAATTAAAGATAATACAAAAATTCTATTTGAATCTATTTTTGATATCTCAGAGTTAAACATGCTGAGTTTTTTAAGATCGGACGTACGCATTGTATCTCGCAAAACTCCTATTAAAGCATCTGATAAATTAACAATACTATATATAATCTGAGGAATATAAAACCTGAGAGGCATCACTTGAAACGAATAAACCTGATAAGCAAACATCTTTAACTTTTTTATATATGTCTTAATAGAAGACCAAGTACTGCTATCATTAACCCTATATACAGACATAAATTCGGGAAGACAATAACCTTTTCCGGTAGACATTAAGATCAACATCAAAAAATCATCCCCTGCTGGAAATTTATCTTGAATATCAAGATACCGATTACAAATAATAACTTTACTGTGACACATCCATGTATTAGGATGCAAAGGGCTACCTTTCAATGCCTGTAAATATCTGAATGATCCATACCGTCTTTGATCATATGCAAACATACGCCTCTCTATTTTTTTATTTTCATACTTAACTATAAAACCATGTCCACAAACAACGTATTCAATATTCTTTTCAAGAAATTTTACTTGTTTCTGCAATTTTTTTGGATCTACCCAATAATCATCTCCATCACAATAAGCTAAATATTTCCCCTTTACCCTTCCGTATTGGGCATTTCTTATAACTTCTTTATCTCGAGACCATTGATTTTCACTTTGATAAACAGGTTTGATAATATTTGGGTATAAAGCCTCATATTCTCTAATAATATCAGCCGTATTATCAGTTGATGCATCGTCATGGATCAGCACCTCAAAAGGAAAATCTGTTTCTTGAATTAAAAAACCTTTCAGCGCATCTTCAATATACTTTTCATGGTTATAGGCCAAACACATAACGCTTACCAAGGGCTCTGAATACTTCTTATCCCAATTCTTGACTATTTCAGCTTCACTTTTCAATTGTCCAAATTCATGGATATTTTCCATATTATTCAATATTTACTTACCGGCACCCACTCATCTTTCGCACATGACTCCACCATTGCTTCCAAAAACTGTAATCCATCAAACGCAAGTTGTGCACCAAAAACCTCCTGTGATTCCTGAACTCCACTCTCTTTATACTTTCCGAGTGAAGAATAAATATCAGCGTATAGATTCCCGAGCGCCTCGATGAACCCCGCCGGATGACCTGCCTTGAATCGTGTATAGCGAGCTGCTGCTGCGACAGGTACATTCGAAGCTCTATCAAGAACCTGACGCCGCCCATCACTGTAAGATATTACCACTTCCTCCGGATTCATCTGGTACCATTCCGCTGATGCTTTGGTACCATAAATCCTTAAACGTAACCCATTACGATTCCCAAGAGCACACTTGCTGAACCAGAACTGTCCTTGAACGTTATTTGTATAACGTGCAAGGCAGGTAACATTGTCAATCACATCGAACCATCCGCCGCTGGACTGATCCGCCACTACTTTAATAGGCTTAAGACCCGTGAGATAGTGGATCAGTTCATGAAGATGCACTGCCAGATCCAGGTGAATGGTAGGAACAGGGCCATCAACCAGCCTCCATGCCTGGGGTTGCGGTTTATTGCCCTTATCATCAGTCCGCATGAACCCTTCCTGCGGCATCTCGGCCTGGAAATGCAGGATATCTCCCAGATCCCCATCGCTGATCATTTTGCGCAATTCACGCACCATCGGGTAACCGGAATAGTTGTAGATCACAGCAAGAAAGCCATTATGCTCATTACACAACTCCCTTATTTCCAAAGCTTCATCGCTGGTCAGAGCCAGAGCTTTTTCGCAGATAACGGCCACTCCTGCCCGAAGACAAGCGGTAACCATTTCATGGTGCAATGGAGTCGGGGTCAACAGCACAACTGCATCGAGTCGCTCGGCCTCCTGTGCCAACAGTTCATGCAAACTTGTATAGGTACGATCCTTATGTACGCCATATACCCTTGCCGCCTCCTGATTGACATCAGAGTGGGTACTGAACACACCTGCCTGAAGATCCCACAGCCCGTCAAGGCGCATGGCAGCAAAATGAGCATATCCAGCGGCCGAGTTTGGAGCGCCACCAATAAAACCCAATGATAAAGGTTGTACAGTCATCGTATAATCTTTGGTCTGGTCATTCAAAAGAGTAGAGGGTACCGGCTAACAAATCCGAGTAAAGCGACTCCTGCTCTGCTGCGGAGGCCGCGCGAAAGAAAATGATCGCGGCACGACCAGCAGGACTTGGGGCAAGCAGATCGCCCGCTGTCGCAAGAGGTACCCATAAACGAATATCCACCGGTCGGGCAAAACGTAATCCCCAAAGCATTGCCCCTTCAGGCGCGGTTACGGTGTGGCGAATAATATGATCACGCTTGGCATCGGAGCTTACCGGGTGAGCTGAAGCTCCGATAAATGGCGCGGCATAACTTGCAGCATAGGGGTAACCTGTTGACAGCTCTACAAGCAGGGAATAAATATCGCCAGGACAACGCCTTGTCACCTCGATGATCCAGAAACGACCATCATTTGCGATAAACTGGGTATGAACAAGACCATCAACAAGACTCAACGCCTCGGCTAATCGTTCGATCTGTCCACGCAACTCATGCTGCATATTGAGCGGAATATCCTCTGTCACGCAACTTGTATCCACGGCAAAAGGACTGGCCGAACAATCCTCCCGAACAAAAAAGTCCGCAACAATCTTTCCGTCACGAACGAACGCCGAATGACTGTGCAACTGGCCTGTCACGAACTCTTCGAGCAAAACCTCGCCTGATGCGGAAGCGGTTCTGGCCGTTTCAATCGCGGCATCGATCGATTCAGGCGTCGGATCATGCAGCACCTGAATCCCGCGGCCGCTGAAGGCATCGACCGGTTTGACGATCACCGCTGGAAATAAGGAGGCCTCAACTGGATTCATAACGCGGGGAACAGACAGGCCCATCTCTGCGGCTATCTGTCGGAACTGCTCTTTATTGTTGATCCGCCATGTTATTTCCGGCGTATCGATTCCGGGATAACGGCCGCGATTGATTTCGGCGCAAACCGTGTAGGAAAGATCGGTGCAGCCAGGAACCAAGCAGTCGAAGCTCCGATCCGTGACGAGCTCATCAAGACACCCGGCATCAGAATAGTCAAGCGGAATATAATTTGGCGACAACTTGGCAAGCGTTTCCGTCGAGCGTCCGCCAACCACGAAAACGTCGTGACCAGAAGCAAGCAACGCCTGATAGATTGGATAAGCCGCGCGGTTCGTATCGACAAGTAGGGTATTATTCAAAAAAGCCTCCAATGCAAATAACACAAATACATCATTTACTCCCTAATAGCCTGCGTTTAATACCAGCGGGAATGTTACACAAACGACGATATATTTTTTTTATTATAGCTGCTATTTTACACTCAAATACTGATGGGAGCGGGATATTATTTTTTTTTGCCAATTCAATATTTTGAATCGCAAACGCATCATCCTCAGCTAATACTTGTTTACACAGGTACTGACGCTCCGCCTTTTCCTCGTATTTCTTAACATCAAACAAACCAGCAAAAACATCAAGCTTATTTAATGATTTTAGAGCCATCAAAGTCCGGCAACATTTTGAACATACAGAGCAATTCTCTGCCATAGCATTACCTGATATACACACATGGAGATAGCGACTCACCGGCTCATAATCAACTATTCTTTGTAGCTTTTGCGCTCTTGTGTATTGTGATCCATCAGCAATAAACTCCAAAGACTCTGTTGATAATAAGTGAGTAATGACGGGTTCAAGATATTCCATTTCTTTACCCAAATAATGCTCACAATACATCAAAGTCTCTCTCAAATTCCATCCAATTGATGCAATATAGTACTTATCAATAGTATTCTGCATCGAAAGTATACCCGCACACAATGTCAATGTTGATGTAAGCGCATGATCCCAGAGACAAAAATCCTGAAGATTAGAATCAATAGGAATAAATTCTATACCAATTTCTTCAGGGTATTTACTCAAATATTTATATGTCTGATCAAACTTTACTTTTTGAAACTTGATATCCCCTTCTCTCCCACCACAACTAAAAGCACCAACATTCAACAGTATAAGCTTGTTGATCTTATATTCCCGGTCTGCTTCTGTTACACAATGATCATATATTGTGCAAAACGAATCTATTCCACCAGAAAATCCCGTACTCACCCCCCCCCCTGAAAACATACAGTACTCACCTGAGATGACGTGACTCTTACTGGTTTTAATTTGGGAGAATACTGAATCAAGTACGGAATAAGATAGCTATTAATATTAAACAGTAATCGCTTTGACACTCGACCATCAACATGAATATTTTCGCCATTAACCATTGCAAAATACAGCATCCCCACAAGAAAACAATCCATCAATTCAATACACAAATGTTCTGCATATTTTGCTGGAGTTGAAAACCACAAATCTTTAGAAAATTTGACACTTTCTATTTTTGCAGATAGAATTGTAACGCCGTCTTTTTGAACTATACGACTATTTGTAATCCGCATATGTTAATTTATTGAATGAAGGTAAACTATTACAATAACTATCTCTTACTCTAATTTCTTACTAGCTGCCCAGATTAATCTTATTAACTCCATAATCAACAAAAACCTTTTCAAGAGGTTCTTCTTCAGACAATGAACAAATCAAGTCATCATAAAATGCAGGTTTTTTAGGAACTTTCAAAGCAGCACTCTTCTGTGACTCATATACATCTTTTGATAAACACTGTTGATAATTAAAATATGGTTTTATTTTATCCCACAAATTCTGCCCACGTTCCGAGAAAATAGTTATCAACTGCACACCTTCATCCCATCCTTTATATTTTTGACCCCAAAAATCACCTAAACGGATATCGGATACCGTAACAGACTCTCTAAACATGCACTCGTAACATGATTTACCAAGGCAAATCTTTTTCAAGAAAAAAGAGAAATAGATATCATTAAACAAGCTATTTCGATATGCATTCCCCTCTTCATCTTTCACTACCATAGAATACCTGTACCAACCACTTGACTTGTCCCTAAAGTTAATATAGTTGATTTTTTTAATTCCGTGTTTCCGTTGTAAATACGACAGATAAGTATTCCACAAGAACAACGTAGGCACGCCAGCACAGAAAAAATCCACAAATAAAAACCGCTCACTCCGCCCCAAATATTCAACAGCTTTTTTCAACCCATAGATTTGACACGGCAATCCATAAACAATCGTCTTTTTATCAGTGGACAACAGCTCTTTATAGCTTTCAGCAACAGAACTCTGCATATACTTTGAACGCTTGAATGCAGCTAAATCACTGCTATTCTTTGCGACAATATGCTTACAGATATGAGATTCATAATCATATACGGCACCACACACATCCCATCCATCCTCAAAACAATCATCGGCCAAACGTGATGCCACACCGACAGTTGATACCTCTGAAAGCTGGTCTATGTAATTATTCGTAACCGCATACACATCTGACATTTCATAGACATCGCTCTGTTCAATTTGAGAATGCTTATAACAGACTTCGCAACATACGCCACAATCTGTACAGGCATCATCATCAATGACAGGTTCATAAAAACCAGTGGCGGATATTTTCATCTCGATAGCAGAATCCGGGCAAACTAAAAAACACGCACTGCACCCGACACAACTTCTGTATCCGTCATTCAAACAGTTCATCTCAGGATATTTTCATTTTCAATCGATTTCCGGCAACAGCTCAACCGTCCGGGCGCTCGCTTGCGCCATTCCGGCAACCCTTTTTTTAGACGATCCTTAACGATTTCGTACCGCAATTAAAGGCTCAGAAATTTCTCATCATGCGTATCAAAAGAGATGTCCTGCTGCGGCAGGCCATATTCACTGATTCCAGCTAATTCAAGAGATCCTTCTATTTTCTCCTCATAAACAAAACCAATCAAAGGAGTCCCCATCAGCTCTGCCCAAACGTAGCAGTCCCAAGCCCCACCGTTGCCACAGCAAGGCCCGATTTACCGAGATAACGGTATTTCATGCACTTGAATTTTACAGGTATTTAATATCAGTCAATCTCAAGCATCGGATCGACCATTCTTCGAGCTTTCTTTCAGCATTCCGTGTGAGCATGTTGTATATAACCCTACAATACATCGTATTTATTTTTTTAACAATGCAAAATTTATAAATAAATTCGAATTAATTATTTGGCATACTCGAAAATATTTTCTCCAGTTCAGGAGTTATATAAAGAGAACCATATGTGGATAAATGATGCTTATCTCGATAAAGAAGTCTCCCATCAATAGAACTTAAGCCATTACCTTTTTTATCAAATAGCATTTTTTCGGGATGAATAAATGAAACACTTGGATTATCATTCAATTCACTTATTATTTCTTTTATTACTTTGTTTCGCCTATTATAATATTCCACATCATTACCTATTTCAGTGTTTTTATATAAATCATAAAAACGTGTCCGCAGATAATAATATCGAGGCAAATCACTTGAGAGTTCTGGCACCATCGCTATAATAACAACTTTACGATTTATTGAAATTAATTTGCGAATCGTACGCATTAAGCCTTCCTTTATAAGGATTTCAGAGCCAATATTATTTGGAATATTCTCGTTTACATCAAACCATTTATTTACATCATTTGACCATACGGCCCACGCACCGGCAAGAATTACTGTTTTGATATCAGGATTTTTCTTTATAAATGAATAAATATCATTTGTTAACTTGACCCTATTGACATCATATGTATCAGTTATATGATTAGGCCTATCAATTCCGATTAATGGCGGTGTTGCTGTATGAACAAGAGAGAAGCCACTTTTTTTATATTTTTTTGCAACTTTATCAATACCTGGCATAAAAGCTCTTCCATGTGAATCACCCCATAATGCAAATGATGGATTTACTCCCTTCTTGCCTATAATTGGAGGTTGAACTCCTTGATCAATTCTGCGGACTATTTTATATACTTTTTCTGCTTCGATAGGAGTATTTTTAATTTGTGTTATAGCGTGATTTGCATTAGGATGAAGATTATTTAAATTATCAAAATAAAATATACCAATACCAACTCCAGCAGCCACAACCATTATTACCCCGGAATATGCAAAAAGTCTTTTCCGTTCAGATAATACGGGCGACTTCCCTCTAAAAGGCTGCTCGATAAATTTCCATGACAGCGAAGCGAGGGTAAACGAAGCGATAATGATCATCGCACTATCATACCCATTCATCGGCCTGAACAACAGGTATTTTGTGAAGGCAACGAGTGGCCAGTGCCAAAGATAGAGGGAGTAAGAGATGAGCCCAACAAAGACCAGAGGAGGCGCTGTAAACATTTTTTGCGCTAAAACACGCCCCCCCCCCCCCCCTGCCGCTGTGAATAATCAGGCCAGAACCCAAAACCGGCAGTAATGCGGCGAGTCCCGGAAATGGAGTTGCCTCTGTGTAAAGAACAATGCTATAGGCAAGTAATGCCATACCACCAAAAGCCCCAAGATTTTTACCCCAATTTGAGGATGGGGCGGGAATAACACCGAGAGCGAGCAGCGAGCCAGCAAGTAATTCCCATGCTCTGGTCGGAACAAGATAAAATGTTGCTCCGGGATGATGAGCAACACCATAGACGCTGGCCCCAAATGAAAGAACGAAGGCTGCCAGAACTATCGGCAGATAACGGCCTTTCAGGTACCTGCCGATGAGCATGAGCATGATGGGAAAAACAATGTAGAACTGTTCTTCGACTGCAAGAGACCATGTATGAAGCAGCGGTTTTTCGAGCGATGAAGCATCGAAATAGCCTGATTCGCGCCAGAAAAGAATGTTGGACGAAAAGAGCGTGGTTGCGGTAATGCTTTTTCCAAGGTTTTTAAATGCGCTTGGGTCAAACAGATAAGCGCCAACCGCCAAAACAAAGAACATGACAGGAAAGAGCGCGGGAAAAATCCTTCTGATCCTGCGTTCATAAAATCTTGCGATAGAAAACCGGTTTTCCCTGACATCCTTGAGGATTATCGACGTGATGAGATAACCGGAAATGACGAAAAAAATGTCAACACCGACGAATCCTCCGGAAAAACCCGGAACTTGCGTGTGAAAGAACAGAACGGCGAGCACTGCAATAGCCCTAAGGCCATCGATGTCCGGGCGGTATTTGAGATCCATACGAATTATAGGTGTAAATAAATCAAAAGGGTCTCAAAGAATATCCGGCAGCAAATCGACCGTTCTCCGTGCACGCTCTCGCCATTCCGGACGGGCCTGTTGCAGTCGGGTCCGGTATGCATCGTGTTCTTTTTCAATGGTGCAGAATTTCTCATCGAGCTTTTCTAAGGAAATATCTTCCAATGGCAGTCCATAGTCACTAAGCCCTGCCAACTCAAGAAAGCCTTCCATTTTTTCCTCGTAAACAACGGCAATGAAAGGCGTGCCCATCTTTGCTGCAAAAATATTGGAGTGATAGCGCATACCGATAACTGCGTAAAGCTTTGATATGACATACTGCTGTACATAGGTATCCGGCTTGTCACTCATAACATGCACACCTTCGCCTGCAAATGCTTGCAAATAGTTGTAGTCGTTCTGGTTACCGAAGAGTTGCGGAATGAGCAGGACACCATATCCACGGTCGGTCAGTGACGTGATCATCTGCCGTGCGGTTGTCTCAATGCGTTCGAGCAACTCTGCGTCCTTACCCAGAGTGACATGCCATTTAAAATCGGAAATGGTCATACCGACAACACGAGGATACGCGGCCAGAAATTCACTCAGTTCAGGATATCCGGCAAGCTGACGCTCGGCATCCGCGCTATCGACGTCGTCCATGAAGGCCAAATCCATTGTAACATGAACATTCTCCTTGATGCCGATTGTTTCAAGATATTGCCGGGAGGTATCTTCACGAACACAGAACAGAAGAGGTGTTTGCAGCAACATCTTGCGCGTTGGTTGCGGTATCGTAGAATCATATGGCCCCATAGAGGGGGCACACACCACCATCGGCACATGAAATATCCTGGCACACAGGAATGGTGTGAGATACTCAAGTTGTTTGCTCCAGAAGAATCTATCGTTTATAACTGAGCCTCCGGGGGGATAGACAATCAGATCCGAATTTTTCAGGAGACGAACCATCATGTTCAGCTTCTGGTTCTGGCCAATCAATCCTTCGGAAAAAACCGAATGCCAGATGTCCCATGCCGATGCCTTGAACTGGCAGGATTCATAGTTTATTCCGGGTATATCAGGAAACCATGTTATCGGATTCCTGTCCTTGAAAAGAACAGTGATCTGACAGCCTGGATATCGTTTCTGCAGTTCTGTCCAAAGGGGTCGATGAGCTGCCTCATCCCCCCTGTTGTTCCAGTGTGCGTTAACTACGGTAATTTGCATCTATTAGAAGCCTTAGCTCAATGTTTGATATTACGAATCAGCTCTGAAATGAACAGCACATCTTCAACTGCTTCCTTGTAGAACAAGGGCAAACAGAGCACCCTGCTGGCTATATCTTCCGAAACATCTTTTCGTTCGTATTCAAGAATTCT
>Ga0116204_1002418_pt1 | contig 10077 bp, 3 predicted proteins | sample LakKivwa52mmetaG_FD_94481 | JGI IMG/M metagenome (GOLD analysis project Ga0116204, IMG submission 94481) | Anoxic lake water microbial communities from Lake Kivu, Rwanda to study Microbial Dark Matter (Phase II) - Lake Kivu water 52m metaG | ecosystem: Environmental > Aquatic > Freshwater > Lake ... | reverse complement strand
GTTTCCGGCGGGCCTGTAACTGAAAGTTCAATTGTGAAACGCCGCCCCGAACTGGCTCTCTACCTTGAGGCAGGCTACTGGTGGCTCGATCCGTCACTGCAGGGTACGCAGGACCATTCATATAATGTCGTTATGGATCTTGTAAAGAGGTATGACCTCGACGGAATCCATTTCGATGACTACTTCTATCCCTATCCCGACTATAACAACTTTAAGGACTTTCCTGATGATGCCAGCTGGCAGGCTTACCTGAATGGGGGAGGTAAATTTAGCCGCAGCGACTGGCGGAGGCAGGGCGTAGACAGGTTCATTGAAAGACTCTATAAAAGTATTAAGGCCGAAAAGCCGCATGTTAAGTTCGGCCTCAGTCCGTTCGGTATCTGGAGGCCCTACAATCCGCTTTCAGTTTCCGGGTTTGACCAGCATGAGGTGCTCTACGCCGACGCCCGCAAGTGGCTCAATGAGGGATGGATAGACTACTACTCGCCTCAGCTTTACTGGCCTGTGGGTCAGCTTCAGCAGAGTTATCCTGTCCTGCTCGGCTGGTGGAAAGATGAGAATATCCGGAACCGCCACCTCTGGCCTGGAATAAGCATTGACAGGTTTCAGGGCGACAGGGCAATTGACGAGATTACCAGCCAGATTATGATAGCCCGCGGAATGCTTCCCGAAAGCCCCGGCGTCATACACTGGAGCATCGGCCCGCTGGCTATGTCACCGTCGCTTGCTAAGGCTATGTTGTCGGGTCCGTATCAGAAGCAGGCCCTGGTTCCCCCGTCACCCTGGTTATCGGCCAAAGCTCCGGCCGCACCACTGGTATCACTGCTCACTGACCTCGACTCAGTAAGGGTGACATGGTCACACCCCCGCGGCGTTGAGATGGGCCGATATGTAGTTTATTACCGCTTCGGCAGTACGTGGAATTACATGATTTGCAGCGGGGATAAGAATTCTGCAGTGATACCCGCCTTTTCGGTTAATACGGCCATGCTGCGGCAGATCGACCCCGAAGGCTTCACTGGCTTTAAGGAACTACTTACTCCGCTTCAGTCGGTTGCAGTGACAGCCGTCGACAGATTTGGTAATGAGAGCGAGGTTTCGGAGATGCCCGTTACCGGCATTACCTATGACACCGCGGCAGATATCTACACCATACTGGCAAGGCATAAGGTTCCGTACAGACCTGCTGCCTACAGGGAGCCGGCTGTAAAACCGGGTATCGACGTGCTTCTGGAAGACCACCTCGACCTTGTAAGGGGAAAAAGGGTGGGGCTCATCACAAACCCCTCGGCTGTTGGTTCCGACATGCGCAGCACGCTCGATATACTCGCCGTAACCGCTGAGGTTAACCTGGTGGCCCTGTTTGGTGCCGAACACGGTGTCCGGGGCGCCCTTGAGGGACGTATCATCCAGGAAGGCGAGCCAGACCCGGTTACTGGTATACCTGTTTACAGCCTTTACGGCGATAGTTACGCCCCAAAACGGGAGTGGCTGCAGGGACTTGACATTTTAATATTTGACATCCAGGGGGTTGGCTCAGCATGGTATACCTATAAGTACTCCATGTCGTTTGCTATGGAGGAATGCGCCAGGGCCGGCATCACCTTTATGGTACTCGACCGCCCGAACCCTCTGAACGGGCGAATTGTTGAAGGGCCGATGCTCGACATGGGACGTCACTTCCGCCATCCCTTGCCCCTGCGGCATGGAATGACATACGGTGAACTCGCAACAATGTGGAATGAGACCGAAGGCTACGGGGCTAACCTCGTGGTAATAAAAATGAAGGGCTGGCGCCGATATATGCCGTGGAACGAAACAGGACTGCTATGGGTAATGCCCTCCCCCAACATGCCAACGCCCGAAACGGCAATGGTATATCCCGGACAGTGTCTCTTCGAACGCTCTAACATGTCGGAAGGCAGGGGCACCAGCAAACCTTTCATTATTACCGGCTCAACATGGGTCGATGCAGAGGCGGCGGCTGCCGACCTCAACAGCCGGGGTATTCCGGGTGCAATCTTCCGACCTGTGAACTTCATACCACGTAACTACGGAGGCTACGCAAACCTCAGACTCAAGCCTTGGGACAAAATGAGCGGCGGAGTCGAGATCATGGTCACCGACTTCCGCAACTTCCGTTCGGTGGAGACCTCACTACACGTTATAGATGCCTATCGAAAAACCAACCCCGACTCCCTCGTCTGGTCACCGCCATCCATACTTAAAATGCTGGAGGAACCGGGGACTACCGTAAAACAGGTGGTCGACAGCGCGCAGGCAGAGATAGCCGGATTTCTTAAGATCAGAGAAAAATACCTGTTATACAGATAGTTGCATATCATGAAGCGTATACTTATAGTATTTCTTATTGCCGTTGCCGTCACTGCCTGCAGAACCGGTAAGGTAACCCACACTACTGCCATACTGCCGCTGGAGACTATTCTGCCGGCAGGGGCCCTTAATACTCACTTTTCTGTTCCAGCAACCGATGCCGCAGCCGGTATTGCATCAATGCGCCAGTATATAGACAGCGAAATCCAGATGGCGGCCGGCAAGGGAAACAATTCAATCTTTCTGAAGCTGCCCGGAGCAAATGCCGGTGATACCGGGCTTATCAACTACGCTGCCAAAGGGTCACGCAGCATGAATATCAGACTTTTTGCCTGTGTTGACCTGCTTAAAGCTTCTGCCGGTATTGTTGATGAAGGGTTTCCTTCGGTAAAAACCCGGATTGCGGGCAATATCAGGAATCTTGTTACAATGTGCGATATCGACGGGCTCTTCTTCGAACTACCTTCGTCGCACCTTGAGTCCTTCAGCTACTCAGGATTCTCATACAACGATTTCAGGGCCGACAGCCTGTTAACCGGAGCAGCGGCTGCGGAATGGATTGAGAACAGGCTTACCGATATGCTTGAGGATGCTGTGGCAGCGGCTCTTCTGGTAAAGCCATACCTCAATATCGTTGTTGTTATCAGGGGAAGAGAGATGCTGCCGTACTCACTTACATTGTTGCACTACGGTATAGCCGATGCAGTGATTGAAGGCAACAATGACGCTGATGGTGTTTTCATGGGCGCAAGGTATATGTACCCTGGCACAATCAGGATTAAACACAGGCTGAAACAGATTTCTCCGCAAAACGTATTCGGACTCGACCTCTCAGAATATTTTGGCGATGCTGCCGTGGCTGGTATGCGATTGTCACCAGACAGGCACGGGAGGTATAAAACTGTTGGCAGCGATGGCAGAATAGGACTGATAACCATGCGGACTGACTCGGTGGTTCTGAAGAGTGAGAAAGGAACCATTCCCTTTTCAACCTTCAACCTTGCCGTGCCGTACAATTATAAAGTATTGCCCGGTAACCAGTTGTCACGAGGGCCCGGGCCCTGGGTAGAATTCAGGAGAGCACCTTCGGGGTATACCAACACGGGCGAGTTTGATATGCTGGCCAGAGGCCCTTACCCTGCAGAAGTGTTTATTGCCGGTGAGAAACTCAAACAGTATACTACAGGTATATTCTTCAGAAAGGTTACCCTCAACGAGGGGTCCAACCGCATCAGGGCTTCGGTGATGATGCCCGATTCGTCCGAAGCCTTCTACGAGGATGAATTCTTCTTTGAGAAAGTCGACCGCACGAGGAAACCTTTCCCGCTGTGGGCCGATGCCGGAAGTATTTCTCCTGCCTATGACCTCGAACTGATTCCCAACGATATAGTGAGAATCTCCTTTCAGGGTTCAAAAGGGCAGGAGGGGTTTATTGTTGTTGGTGATGATAAAAAGAAAATAAAATGCCTCCGATCCGATTTTTCTGACTATAGCCTCTATTCGGCCGACGTATCTGCAGGTTTGCTGCCGCAGGGACTCCCCCTGCCTCTTAAGGTTGTTCTGAAAGAATCAAACGGGTCTTCCACAGGAGAGGTTCTTGAGAAACCACTCAGTAACACCATAACGGTGAAGGCAACTGAAGAATATCCCATGCTGAGGGTGAAATCGGAGAATTCAAGACTCATTTATAATCTGGGCGCTCCCCGTCTCGGAGGCCCTATTCGTTCTGAAATGGGCCCTGGTGTTGTGCTGAAGGCCAATGGAAAATTCGGTGATAACTGGCGCGTTAGACTCAGCAGGAGCGAGGAGGGATTTATCCACTCCGGTGAGGTTGATGTGATGCCGGGCGAGACCCTCATGCCCGGGTATTATGTTACAAGCATGTCGTGCGGTCCCTCCTCAACTGCCGACGTCCTTACCATTCCATGGCTCGAGCCGGTGCCATATGAAGTCTGGCCCGATCCGTCGCAGAAGAGGCTGATAATTACCATGTACGGAGCCGGGTCGAGTGCCACCTGGATCACCCACCGGGCAGGATTGAAGATAATCGACCATATCACCTGGCAGCAGACGACGCCTGAAACATTCCAGATATATGTTAATCTTAAGAGTGATGTTCTTTGGGGTTATGATGTGAGGACTGAGGGTGCCAGGCTGGTAATGCGCATTAAATATGCGCCGCAGTTCGACCCTGAGGGCGACAAGCCACTGGAAGGTCTTCGGATTGCCATCGAAGCTGGCCATGGTGGAAGCAATGCCGGGGCAATTGGTTTGTCGGGTCTGCTTGAAAAGGATATCAATCTCGATCTCTCCTTCAGGCTCGGCGATCTTCTGGCAGGCATGGGAGCCGAAGTCGTCCAGGTACGCGATACTGACCGCGACATGTCGCTTATTGAGAAGCGCGATATTGCAATCAGGTCGGGTGCGCATATTCTGATAAGCATTCACGCAAATGCTGGCGGAACCGGCTACCTTCAGGTGGCAGGTACCAGCACCTACTGGCACAACCCGTTCTGGGCACCGCTGGCCACTGATATCTATAACCGGTTGCTTGAGCTGGGACTGGCCGAATTCGGGGTGGTTGGGTCGTTCAACTATACCGGCATCAGGCTGACCCAGATGCCTTCGGTACTCGTTGAGCAGGCCTTCATGTCGCACGCCGAAGATGAGGAAAAGATGGCAGACCCCCGGTTCCGCCAGAGTATGGCTGAGAAAATTGCCGGAGGGCTGCTTGATTATCTTAAGGATGTGAAAGGCAGGTAGTCTTATTTCTTTACCTGGTTTCCCCGCTCGGGTTGCTGCGGTGTGCCGCCACCCTGTTCGCATGGACTCTTGGGCCTGTTGTTCCCGTTACCTGATACTGGTGGTTTATCGGCTGTGATGCATACCGACCACTGACCCATGGCGCCGGGGTGTTTCGATGACACCGACACGGTAAGGTTACCGGTAAAAAGGTAGTATTGGCCGGGCCTGATTGTGTATGGATTGCCGGCGACAGTTGCGTCGCCTCCTCCTGCAATTGGCATGAAGAAGAGACTGCTGGCGGGCCCCGAGTATGCAAAGTTCTTGTTGGTAAGGCTGTCGCGGGTGATGGTGCCGGTTGGTGTCACCAGGCAGAATTCCCATGAGGAATTGCCCGGGTTGATACGTGGCCCGCACTGCTTCTCCTCTACTTTAATGGTCTCCTGCTTCAGGTCCTCACCGCACTCATTTTTTGCGGCAAGGCTTATTACATGGGTTCCGGGCTGGAGGTTTAGCTTTGCTGTCACCGCCATCGCTTCCGGAGTGAAAACAAAGCTATTGTCAGGCTTCCCATTAATATTCAGGGTTATCGAACCACGATTGACAACACCCGTAACGGTGCCTTTCAGATCGTGGGTTGCTGCCTGGCCGGTAAGTGGAGTGACCGTCAGTGTCACTTTTGGCGGAATGCATGGTTCCTCAACAGTTGCCGTCAGCTGTTTTGTGTCGGTACCGCATTCGTTTTTCACGGTAACCACAACGGTGTGGGTTCCGGGCGTAAATCTGAATTTGGCCGACAGGGCGCCGGTGTTTGGCACGTAACTGAATCCTTCATCATTCCTGCCATCGACACTCATTGTCACACCGGTTATGTTGCTGACATTGGTGACAGTGCCGGTCAGTTCATGTGTGGCATCGGTGCGGTTCACTTCGTTAAGAGATATTGTTACCTGCGGTGGAATACATGGCTGTGCCACGGTAACCGATACCTGCTTCGTGTCGGTACCGCATTCGTTTTTCACGGTAATTACAACGGTGTGGGTTCCGGGCGTAAACCTGAATTTGGCCGACAGGGCGCCGGTGTTTGGCACGTAACTGAATCCTTCATCATTCCTGCCATCAACACTCATTGTCACACCTGTTATGTTGCTGACATTGGTGACAGTGCCGGTCAGTTCATGTGTGGCATCGGTGCGGTTCACTTCGCTGAGGCTGATGATAACTACAGGTTTGGGACACGGTTGGTCAATAACAGGAATATCGGCCGGCTTATATACCACCGAAGAAGTTGCAGTTGCTGTTCCACATTCCGTTGCGACTGCGATGCTAATGTTGTTGGTTCCCTGAACAAGCCGCAGCTGATGTGAAAGTTGGGAACCGCTGTAGGAGAATGTGCTGACAAGGTTTCCGTTTATATTGAGTGTAATCTGATTTCTTCCGGTAACGTTGGCAAGTTCGGCCCTCAGGGTGAAATTCTGGTTGTCGGTTATAAAGCCAGTTGCAACGGGGGCCGTGATGGTTACTGAGGGGAGTGGGCATGGACGTGTCTCTTTATTTATTATCAGTGTTTTCGAGTCCTCGCCTGCCTCATTCCGACCCCTGATTGTGATGTTATTGCTACCCTCCCTGAGTTGTACAGTGAACGTAACAGTCTCCATACCGGCGTCAAAGATGAAATCAGAACTGCTGACACCGTTAATATTTACTGTGATGCCCTCCTTCATCTTTACCCACCTGACAGACGCTCTCACCACCTGGTTTGGCTCAAAAGTGGATGTTGGACTTGTTCCGGGCTGTGTTATGGTCACCTGCGGTGGAGAAATCCTGGCAGGCCTGATGAGAGTTATTGTTGTTTTTTCAGTTGTAGCGCCCGAACTGTTTTTTCCCGCTATTTCGACTGTATTTGATCCTTCTCTGAGCCCGATATTGGTTGTAACCAAACCTTCGGGACTGAGTGAGAAATTGCTGGTTGAGACACCGTTGACCGTGACTGTCACATCCTGCCAGGCGGTGATGTGGGTTGTCTGAGCCCTCAGCGGAAATACGTTATTCTCAACTGTCAGGGGGTTGGGCGGGTTAACGAATCGTATTACCGGCAGGTTTGCAACAGCAGGCTTTCTGTAATAAATTACGACATTGGCGCTTGAGTTGCCGGCTTCATTGGCAACGGCAACGGCAACGTTATTGGTCCCTTCTGAAAGATTGAGCTGTGCCCTGACAATTCCGTTACCGGGATTAAATTCAAAACTAAGGTTATTTCCGTTATGTATAACCCTTACTCCCTGTCTCGACCGTACGTTCATGACCCTTGCTGTGACTTCAGCTGTTGGTGAGGTGGTATTGTGCGGATTGGCCATCGGATTGATAATCTCAACCGATGGGGGAGGAATCGAAATAACCGGAACCGGATCGTTCACCGGGCGCGTCGGGGTTATCGTCTGGCGTGTAGTAGTTGTGTTTGAGGGAGTTATGCCTGAGTATCTAATGCCTGAAACCCTGCCACCGCCGCCGCCACCGCCGAGACTCCATTTGAAACCGAGGGTGGTGTAGTTAAGTCTGTCGCGGCGGGAACCCGGAACAACACTGTTATCCATATTCATTCCGAAGAACCCGGTCTGTTCATTAATTGCAAAATTTACCTTGTGTTCAATCCCGAGGGTAAAGCTTCTTGAAAACCTGTAGCCTATGAAGAATCCGAGTGTGGGCATCAGTGCGGCCTTGTTTGCAACCCTGGTTTCGTACTCGCCGTCAGATAAATCAAGCAGGTCGGCATATATCTCAGGCCGTGTCTTATTTATTTCAATGCCGGTAAAGTCGTAGGGTGTGGCTGAGGCATCAAGGAGGTCTGTGAAGGTTCTTCCGTGAGTAATGCCTGCACCTGCGAACCCCGACAGCACCAGTCCGGTTCTCTCCCTAAGCCTGTTAAGGGTTAATCCAAGTTCAAGGTCATAATTGAATGCAGCAAACCGTACGTTGGTGAAAGTACCGTCAAGGTTTATCCTGTGATCGTGTGCCCTGTTCTCAGCGGCCACGAATCTGAATTTCCAGTCGGCAGCGAGAAATGAATTTTCACTCCTGGCGAAGTTATGACCTAGCCAGAAATCGAAGCCGGCCCCTAATGAATTGAGGACATCAGCTTTCTGGTACGATCCTCCCAGGCCGAAACCGATGGTCATGCCGGTATTGGTTGTTAAGACTGCCTTTTGGGCAATAATATTTATGCCAGCGCTCGTTATCATTATCAAAACAAGCAGTTTGCGCAGTGTTGCTTTCATCTTCGTCGGTTTTGGAAGTTCTGATTCTGATTCGATTCTAAAGGTATTAAAAAATGTTCTTGGCAGACAGACTTACTATCCTCTATGGTGCAAAAATGGAACCGTTTGTGTAAACAGGGCGGTAAAGGGTAAAACTATATCTTTGCGGTTTTGAACAACAGTGGTTCCCTCAGATAATCTTACATACCGCAAAATCTTTCTATTCTGGAGTCCTCTGGCATTGACTTGGCTTATGATGGCCCTCGAGCAGCCTATTCTCATTGCCTTTATTGCGCGGCTCGGAGATGCAAAAATTAACCTTGCTGCCTTCGGAATTGCCGGTGCATTTGCCATGATCATTGAATCGCCCATAATTATGCTGATGAGTGCTTCAACAGCACTTGTCACGGATCGGAATTCATACAGAAAACTTAAAAGATTTGCAGACATACTGAATGCGGCTATAACTGCAACTCAGCTTGTTATTCTTATCCCGCCGGTCTTTAACTTTATTGCCATCGATCTGATGGAGGTCCCCGAAGAGGTTGCAAGGCTGGCCCATACTGCTCTGTTTATCTTCCTGCCATGGGCTGCCTCAATAGGATACAGAAGGTTTTACCAGGGGATTCTGATAAGGCATAATCTTACCAGAAAAGTAACCTATGGTACACTCGTCAGACTTGTGGTTATTGTGGGAACCGGACTGACCCTTTACTCGGCAGGAGTTACCGGCGCCTACACCGGCGCAGCCGCAATGACACTGGCTGTTGTGATTGAAGCTGTTGCCACTAGGATTATGGCAGATAGTACAATAAAGGCTCTTCTTCGGAAGGAAGACATAGCCAATGGTAACATTACACTGCGATCAATCTCGAAGTTCTACTATCCGCTTGCCCTGACCTCCATGCTTTCACTCGGTGTGCATCCGTTCGTCACATTCTTCATGGGCCGGAGTCATATGGCACTCGAGTCACTTGCAGTCCTTCCGGTAGTGAACTCACTTGTGTTTATCTTCAGAAGTATGGGACTATCCTATCAGGAGGTTAAAATAGCACTAATAGGTGAAAGGAGGCAGAATTATCGTACCCTTGCAAACTTTGCAGTCTATATGGGAATAGTGGTAACAGTTCTGATTTCTGTCCTGGCCTTCACCCCCCTGGCCGACCTGTGGTTTGTAAGGGTATCCGGACTTACCAATGAACTGGCTGATCTGTCTTATCTTCCTCTTAAGATACTGATACTGCTTCCGGCACTCACTGTACTTCTGAATTTTCAGAGATCAACCCTTATCGCAAACGGCACTACCGGTCCGATTTCGGTGGCAACAGCGCTGGAACTTGCAGGTATCATTGCCATGCTGCTGGTTCTCGTGGTATTTCTGAATATGACGGGTGTTGTGGCAGCTGCTTTTTCTTATATGTTTGGGAGGAGCCTCTCAACACTCTATCTTGTTCCGAAGCAGTCAACTGCTGTAAGGCGTTGGTTTCCGAAGGAGAAGCAGTAACAGCCTCCCTTGGCGGGGGTGCCTCACTTCGCTCGGCCGTCCCTTAGCTTCAGTACTGCAAATACAAAACAACCACCATGCTTCGCATGGTCTTATGCGGGGGTGCCTCACTTCGTTCGGCCGTCCCTTAGCTCCAGTACTGCAAATACAAAACAACCACCATGCTGCGCATGGTTCTTCTGTTTTCTCAAATCCCCTTAAGAAAGCAAGCTTTCTACGGGTCTTTTCAAAAACAAAAACCCC
>Ga0116204_1002416_pt1 | contig 10077 bp, 7 predicted proteins | sample LakKivwa52mmetaG_FD_94481 | JGI IMG/M metagenome (GOLD analysis project Ga0116204, IMG submission 94481) | Anoxic lake water microbial communities from Lake Kivu, Rwanda to study Microbial Dark Matter (Phase II) - Lake Kivu water 52m metaG | ecosystem: Environmental > Aquatic > Freshwater > Lake ... | reverse complement strand
TTATTGGAGAAATCAACGGGATCCTTCACTGGAAGTCCTTCAATTAATAAGGCTTGATTATAGAGGACCCAAGCGTAATCATCGAGTTCTTCTTTCTTGCGTTGGAATAAAGACTGAATTGCATGGAAGAGAGGGTGATTGGGGTTAATTTCTAAAATCTTTTCCGCCTTCATCGATTTATCACCAGGCATATGGGAAATCACTTTTTCCATCTCAAAACTTAGTCCATCACCGGAAACCAAACATACTGGGCTATCAGTCAGACGTGTGGATAATTTCACTTCTTTCACTTCACTTGCTAGTATCGTCGCAAGGGTCGTTAACAAGTCTTTATTTTCCGTTTCTTGGCCTTTGATTTGTTCTTTTTCCGATTCATCTAATAAATCTAAATCGCCTTGATTAATCGATTTAAACGTGTGTTTATCGTATTCTCTTAAGATATTCACCATGAACTCATCGATTTCATCCGAGAAGACTAACACGTCGTAGTTTTTCTTTTTCAAAAGGTCCATTTGAGGCATAGCTAGAATGGCTTCTTTCGAGGAAGCGGATCCGTAGTAGATGTCTTTTTGTCCCTCAGGCATCGCTTCGATGTATTCTTTTAACGTGAGATATTGATCTTGATTTACTGTTTTAAATACTAAGAGATCTTGTAAGAGGTCTTTTTTCTCTCCAAAGCCATCATAAACTCCATATTTCAAATTCACGCCAAACTCTTTATAAAAGGTAAGATATTTCTCCCGGTCATTTTTTAAGAGTTTTTCTAATTCGTTGACAATCTTCTTTTCTAAGTTTTGAGCAATCTTTTGTAATTGACGGTTATGTTGTAACATTTCCCGAGAAATATTCAAACTTAAATCAGAAGAGACAACCAACCCTTTGATAAAGCGCAAATAATCAGGAACCAACTCTTTGCATTTATCCATGATGAAGACGCCTTTCGTGTAGAGTTGAAGGCCTTTTTCATATTTTTCGGAATAGAGATTATAAGGAGCCTTTCCGGGGACAAATACAATTGCCTTATAGGTTAATGCTCCTTCGACATCGGTCCAAACATGGAATAAAGGGTCCGTATAGTCGAAATATTGATTCTTGTAAAACTCATTGAGTTCTTCCGTAGTGACTTCACTTTTGTTTTTATTCCAAATTGGGATGCGAGAATTGATTGTTTCACGACTCTTTTTGGTGGTGTATTCGCCTTCGATGGGATTGCCTTCTTTATCTAGTTTAGGGCTTTCCACTTCTTTTTCCAAAGTAATCGGATATTTCACATAATCGGAATACTTTTTCACAAGGCTTTCGAGCTTGTATTCATCTAAGAAGACATCAAAGTTTTCTTCCTCTTCATTGGAGCGTAAGAATAACTTGATTTCGGTTCCCCGTTCTTCGCGTTTGATTTCTTCGATACTGAAGGAATCTTCCCCTTCAGAAACCCATAAATACCCTTTATCGCTGTACGCGGAACGGGTCCGGACTTCAACTTTGCTGGCGACCATGAAGGCGGAATAGAACCCCACCCCGAATTGTCCGATTAAATCGAGTTCTTTGTCTTTTCCTTTGAGGTTTTGTAAGAACTCTAAAGTACCACTCTTCGCAATGGTTCCAAGGTTATCAATGAGTTCATCATACGTCATCCCGATGCCATTATCGGTGATTGTGATAAATCGTTTCTTCTTATTGAAGTCCAGTGCGATTTCATAATCATTGGTTTTTTCCAACTTCTCATCTGTGAGTGATGTTAAGTGGTATTTATCAATCGCATCACTCGCGTTGGAAATTAACTCCCGTAAGAAGATTTCTTTGTTGGTGTAGATTGAGTTAATCATTAAGTGTAGTAAACGTTTTGATTCGGTTTTAAATTCGCGTTTTTCTTTCATTATAGTCCCTCCAAATTTCTTGTCCGCATCTATTATATCGAAACATGTTAGCACAGTCAAGTATTGAGTGCTAAGCATAAGAAAAAAAGTAGTAGAAAACTACTACTTTAGACACGTTTGTGTTTGTTCTTCTTGGCGTATTAGCGTTAAGAGACGAGATAGTTCAGTGGCGGCTTCTAAAGAAAGGGGAAAGCAAGAAGCGATTTTCTTTGGAATCTCCTTCGCTTGTTCGCGAAGGGACAACCCTTTTGGTGTGAGTTCAATCAGAACCAGTCGTTCATCATCCACCCCTCGTTCCCGGGTAATATAACCAAGGGAAGCGAGTTTCTTTAATAAGGGAGTTAACGTCCCACTATCCAGAGCCAACTTATTACCTAATTCTTTGACAGTTTGAGGATGTTCTTCCCACAAAGCGAGCATTGTAATGTATTGTGTGTAAGTCAATTGGAGTGGTTTTAATAGCGGGGTATACCGTTGAATTACTTGACGAGAAGCGCTATAAAGGGCAAAACAGAGTTGATGATCGAGTTTAAGTGACATATTACCCCAGTGCTTTTTGAATCGCTTCTCGCAGGGAGGTTGGTTTGACTGTGGGGTTGTATCGTGCGAGGATGTTCCCTTCCCGATCGATTAAGAACTTGGTAAAATTCCATTTGATGGAGTTGCCCGATACCGTTTGTTTTAGTTTTTGCAAGACTTGTTGGAATTTGTTTAACCCTTCATCTTGATTATCTTCCGGAGCGTTGTTTCGTAAGAATTGATACAGTGGATGAGCTTCCTTGCCGTTAACGTTGATTTTCGCAAATGTCTCGAACGTCGTGCCATAATTCAACTTACAAAATTGTGACACTTCTTCATCCGTTCCTGGTGCTTGATTTAAAAATTGGTTACAAGGAAAATCGAGAACTTCGAAGCCTTGTGTTTTAAAGTCTTGATACAGCGCTTCTAACCCTTCATACTGGGGAGTGAAGCCACACCCCGTGGCAGTATTGACGATTAGTAATACTTTTCCTTTGTAATTCAATAACGAAACTTCTTCTTGATTAGTACGTTTGACACTCAACTCATAGAGACTCATACAGGTTTCCTCCTATTTATATTGTATACAATCTAATTGTATCATATCATAATCTTTTTGACAAGTGATATCTCGACTTGTTCTTTAAATAGGAATATGATATGATACATTTACCTCTCGAAAGACTCCAAAAGCGGGTGAATAAACATGTCCAATAATCAAATCCAGATTCCTATTAAAACGCTGTTAATTGCGATATCAATCGTCTTTTTATCTGTCATTTTAGCATTGATTTTTGGCGATACCTTAGCTGAAATGTACGATGTCATCGGCATTCGAATCGCGACTTTGATTGTTGCTTTTGCGTCCTTTATTTCGAGCATGCTCTTTAGTCTTTTAATCTATCGTCACAACCGTACTGTTTCAAAAATCAATGATGATACCAACCGAAGAGCCGAGTTGTTTCGCGAGTTACAATTCGCCTCGAGCAACTACTCCATCATCGATTTTATGGATCGGATGTTACTCTATGATGAATCCACACGGTATATTGATAAATTTCTATTACGCCCTGATTTTGGATTTCATCTAATCGAATCCAACCTTATCAAAGAAGATGTGTATGCCCATCCGGAAGTGTTTCAATTTACCTCGATAAAGATCCCCTTTCGTGTGATTGAAGGGAAAGTCGTTTCAAGTGTGCATTTAGAAAAAGTCACATTTGAACGAAACAATGCTCATTTCGTATTCATCTCCCCCATTCCCGGGCAGATAACTCGAGCGCACATCCTTTACAATGAAAACACGAAACGAAATAACGTCATCATTAATGTCATTACGACCAAGGAATCCGCTTTTTTCATCTCTTCGATCGTCAACTCGTTTTCCAAAATCAAGATTTTTATGACGATGACTTCTTTATTAGGTGTTGAAACCAAAGGGGTGAGTGAACTTTATTTTACCAACCCCGAGCAAATCGAAGGTAATGGGACGAATACGTATAAAATCAATTCTTCCAATTTTACTTTAACAGAATCTCCAAAAATTCCCTCTCTCCATCAATAACAGAAACAAAACGTCCCGTTTCCAGGACGTTTTTTTATTCTTGTTTGTCGTAGATTTGGAATAATTTGCGTTCGAATAACAAATATCCCACTACGAGTGTAATGGCAATCGAAGCTGCCATGTAAGGTAGATTGTATGCAATGAATGAATAGAACCACACATTCATCCCTTCAGGAGCATACATCCCCCAGAAAATCACCCCAGAGAAGGAATGAACCAAATAACGAAGCACTCCCGCTAATAGAATACCGAGTAAATAAATCTTCTTGCGTTCTAAAGCTTTCGGAAAGATGCCCACCACTCCTAACACAACGAACGCTAAGAGATAATCCATGGTATATTGTATGATACTAAGAAACCAAAATTGACCGATACCCATCGCGACAAAGGATTGCAAAATCCCAAAGATAAACCCTGCTATGAGACCTTGTTTGAGCCCATACCGATAAGCAATCAAAATAATCGGTAACATCGCAAAACTAATCGACCCTCCGTAAGGAAACGGAGAGTAAAGTCCAGCGAGAAAATCTAGTACGACCGCAATAGCGATAAATAATGCAGTTTCCACGATTTGACGTGTCAATTGACGATTTTGATTCATACAGACCTCCAAATAAAAACGCCTCTTATTCTTGAAAATAAGAGGCGCTTCAGCCCATTCATACTCCAACGCAGGCATTACCCTGATCTGGAAAGGTCAACAACAACACAGTTGTACTCTCAGCCTGGTCTTCCAAGCTCCCTTATTTTCTACTTGTAGTATACTACAAACCCCTGTAACATACAAGCGATTTTACTTACGAGATAATTTCATAGATTAACGGCGTCTCTTGGGGTTTCTTCTCTTTGATAACAAATGCATGAGTGAGATCCCTCCAAAGTTCTTTTTCAATCGGTTTATTGGTGTATAAATCGAGTAAAACATCCCCCTCTGAGACAAAATCGCCAACTTTCTTATGTAAAACAATTCCAACCATGGGATCAATGGTATCCGTTTTTACAGCTCTTCCCCCACCTAGCTTCATCGATACCAAGCCAATTGCTTCGGCTTGTATTGCATGGAGATACCCCGTTTTAGGCGCATTGAAAGGAACGATTTCGGCGACGGAGATAAATTGATCCAAATCACCAACATGCCCCCCCTGACAAGCGATGAGCTCATGAAATTTCGCTAACGCTTTGCCATTTTTGAATTGATCGATGACAAATTCCTTCGCTTCTTCTAAGGAGCTTCCTTGATGGGCCTGGTGAATCATCCATGCGCCAATCTCTACACACAGATCCGTTAAATCAGAAGGACCTTGGTTCGCTAAGGTTTGGATTGCCTCCTTGACTTCCAAGCGATTTCCAATCGCATATCCTAATGGTTGGTTCATATCGGTGATGAAGGCAATGACTTTTTTCCCAGCTTGTTTCCCAATCGAAACCATTAAACGACTTAAGATACGAGCATCTTCAATCGTCTTCATAAAAGCGCCATCCCCGATTTTCACATCCAAGCAGATGACATCTGCCCCACTAGCTAACTTCTTTGACATAATCGAAGAGGCAATCAAAGGAATCGATGGTACGGATGCGGTAACATCTCGCAAAGCGTATAACAATTTATCTGCTGGAACGAGATTCTGGGTTTGTCCTGCAATCGCGATATTGATATCGCGAACTTGTCTGAAAAATTGGTCTTCGGATAAATCAATGCGACAGCCCGGAATCGACTCTAATTTATCCAGTGTTCCGCCCGTATGACCGAGTCCTCGACCGGAAAGTTTCGCTACTTTCACCCCACAAGAAGCCGCAAGGGGACCTAAGATTAATGTGGTTTTATCGCCGACACCGCCAGTGGAATGTTTATCCACTTTGATGCCTGGGATCGATGTTAAATCAATGATTTCGCCACTATGTAACATCGCGTCCGTTAAATAATACGATTCTTCATCATTCATCCCGACAAAATATATCGCCATTAACCATGCGGACATTTGATAATCAGGGATGATTTGATCCACGTATCCTTGAATTGCAAACCGAATTTCTGCTTCGGTATTTGCCATTCCATTTCGTTTGTGTTCAATAATATCTACCATTCTCATGAAAGCGTTCACCTCGTAAACCTATTATATCATGAAATGGACTTCGTGTAGTATAATACTAATGGGTGATTTTTATGAACCGAATTTTTCTCATTCGTCATGGCGAAACCGAACAAAATAAGCAAAACATCATTCAAGGTCGAATGGATAATCCCCTCAATGAAACGGGGAAACTACAGGCTCGGGATGTCGCTTCCTGGTTTCAAAAAAACCAGATTTCTTTCGATGTGATTTACTCCAGCCCGTTGATACGAGCACTTGAAACCGCAACGATTCTGAAAGATGGCATTCATCACTCTCAAGCCATCCACCTTCATGAGGGGATCATTGAACGCAATTTTGGGGATTATGATGGCAAACCGATTCAACCGGATTATTTTGATCATGTCATCCAAGAAACCATTCATGGCATGGAAAAGCATCATGTTTTAGAAGATCGAGTTCTGAAAACACTGGATGATATCGCGATGAAACATCCCCATCAAACGATTGCGATTGTCTGTCATTCCCATGTCATCAAAGCCTTGTTTGTCCGAATCAAAGAAGGATTTACCTATCGGTCCTATTTGAAAAACGCTTCGATTCATGAAATTTGGTATGATCCCTTTACGAAACGTTTTGAATTAGCTCAATTTAATATCGATCCAGCAAAATAAAAATCCTTCTACTCTAAGTGAGCGAAGGATTTTTTTTAATAACTGGTGCCAGAAAAAGCATTAAACTGATTGTTGGAATTGCGTAAGTCTTGAATTAACAAGTTTCGTAGTAAAAGATCCGTTAACTCGATATTGTCTCCTGTTAGGAAAGGATAACGGTCTTGATCGAAGACATAATCAACGGTCGCAACGCGATATACTTGCTCTGGGTTGATTGCTTCCACGTCAAAGGAATCATCAAAGATCAGCGAGGAACTTTGCGCGAGATAGATGAGTTGTGCCCCAGTTAAGTCAACGATCTTCATGTAGTTATCAAACGGATAGACTTCGACTAAGAACCCCATCGTGATGGGTCCTACTGGAATGGCTTTCCGGAACCCTCCACTATTTAAAATCCCAACATCCACTTGCATATAATCCCGGATGACGGAAGCACCCCAAACAGCTAAGGTAGAGGTATTCGCGTAAGCGAGATTTTGACTTAAGACTTCGGTTGTAAAAGCGATATAGGTAGGATCATTCGCAAATGTATCGAGTACACTTCTTAGATAAGCATCTTCGGTTGAGAAACTACTCATCCCAATCAGTTGAACATAGGCTTCAGACACCTTTTGTTCTTGATGATCAAAGGTTAAGGTAATTTTTCCCAGCGCATTTTGAGTCGTCGCGTTGGTTTGAACATAGGGCATTCGCGTGTCAGTTCGGGTAATGTATTGACTGACATTGGAATGGGTATGAGCATTAATCACAGCGTCAATCAAATAATCGCCGCGATAACTTGCAAGTTCTTGATTTCGTCCGATGTCATAACCATGAATCGAGACGATGACGATATCCACGCCTTCGTTGACACGTAAATGATAGGTGTAGTCTCTTGCGACACTAACGTAATCTAAAAATTCATATTCCGCAACGCGCGCAGGCGCAATCGAGGTGTAGACATCGCCAATGAGACCAATCACGCCTACTTTCAAATCACCAAAGGTTTTAATCAGATAGGGTTGGGTCCAAGGCATCGGTTCTTTTGTGATTTTATTAACGATATTCGCAGCTAAAAACGGATAATTCGCTTCCCCATTTTCCGGGTTTTCATCTTTATAGTTTTCAATTTTATCGATACCCCAATCAAATTCATGGTTGCCTAAGACAAACGCATCAAAATTCATTGCGTTTAAGGATTCAATCATGGGAAGACCATAATAGTAATTCGAAAAAGCCGATCCTTGGAGAATATCACCATTCGCAATAAATAATGTATTCGGCGTCCGAGCTTGTTGATTCAAAACATATCGTCCCAATTTCGCATAAGCAGAAATCGAATTTTGGAAGTTCGTAGAATCATAATAGGCTAATCCATGTAAATCATTGACTGAATAGATTTCAATGGTTTGATAGCGGGCAGGTTGTGTCGTGGTAACGACTTCTGTCGTTGTTGTCGTGGTCGTCGTTTCCGGCAATGTGGTAGTCGTGGTTGTGGTGCTTTCTAAAGTCGTTGTTGAAACGGTTGTGCTTTGTGTAGAGGATTGTGTAATCGATGATGAAGTAGGGAGTGTGGTAGTCGTTGTTTGACAAGCCACAACACCAAGGAATAATAGTAATAGGGTCCATATTGCTAAAAATCGTTTCATAGTGTCCTCGTTTCTATAGAGAAAATGCTTTTATATTATACCAAAAGGGAAAGAAAAAGGGAAGAATTTCTTCCCTTCATCATTAAGCATTGATGAAATCAATTAAATCTTGTACCCCTTGAGCTGTTAAGAATTGATTGGGATCACTCAATTCATAATAGTTGTTCGGGATGGTGTAAGTAAAATCTTTGACGAAGACAGCGGTTTCAACGTCTGGTGTAATTTTATTGCGAACAATCATCGAACCTAAAGCCGTTTGGCGGTCACCAACGGACATATTGCTAATAGTCATGAAGTTAAAGTTGACATTCGTAAAATCGCCACCAAAGACTTGGGTTGCTAAAATGAAGTCCACTAGTTCGGTATCTTTAATCACATTCGCGACGTTGTAGAACGTATCTTGAGCTAAAGCAGGAATATCAGCCGCAATATTGGCATTGCCCTTTAACATGTTATTGACAGTCATGTGCATGGATCCGCTATCAAAGAGAGTTGTTAAGTTTGCTTCGGACATAGTTGTAATGGCTGATGCGTTAAAGGATGCATTGAAATCAGTAATGCCAAGGAGATTCATGGAAACAAATAATGCTTTCAATTCATTGATTTCGATTTGACTGACGGATACAGTACTCACGAGAATACTTTCCCGTAAAGCAAGAGGAACAATCAGAGTGGATTGACCAACCGGAGCTGTTTCATCATCGGCTGCGTCCAATAATACTTTCGAAACGGTGGCTTGCATCGTCGATGAGGCAAATAAAACCGTTGTATCTGCACTCAGGAGGGTTGCTGGTTGATCAAAGTTAAAGGTATTAAAGTTGGTGAAGCCGAGTTCATCAAGGGCCGCAAACAAGGAGTTGATTTCGGCTTTCGTAATGTACACAACAGCTCCTTGGGTCACTCTTGAAGAATCAAGAACACGGAGAACACCGCCTGGTTCTTCTAATAGTTGTTTGGAAATCGTTGCGTGAATCGTTGCACTATCTAATAATAATGCGGTATTGGTGAAGAATTTTGACGAATCGATTTGGCCAGAAACGCTGCTTAAATCGTCAAAACCAAGTTCTTCTAGCGCAGCAAGTAAAGCGTTGATTTCGCTTTTGGTAATGTACGTTTGTAATCCAACAACAACTTGGACGGGATTGCCACTAACATCGAGAGTTGGAATCGTCAAAGCACTGCTTTCGACATCAAGGAGTTGTTTCGAAATGGTCGCATGAATAATCGCACTGGCTAACAAGACGTTGGTATTGGTAAAGAACTTCGTGGAATCAATTTCGCCTGAGAAACTATTTAAATCACTAAATCCAAGTTGATCCAAAGCAATCAATAGCGCATGAATCTCTGTTTTCGCAAGGTATTCGAGAGCCCCTACTTGGACTTTTATCGCGTTGCTATCCACGTCTTGAGCAGGAATGCTTAAGACTGTGCTTTCGACATCAAAGATTTGTTTGGAAATCGTGTAATGTAGAATCGCTGAAGCTAAAATCGTATTCCGATTGCTTTCGTTTTGTAAGATAGTCAAATCAATCCCACCACTAAAGCTACTTAAATCACTAATATTAAAGACATCAATCGCATCGATGAAGTTTTCTAATTCACTGCGAACAATGTATTCAGTTGAATCATCTACTGTAATAATGACTGCTTGGTTCGCACTATCCACACTTGGAACATACACCGGCGCTCCTAAATCAAGGATTTGTTTGGAGAAGGTTGCTTGGATAATCGCTGAATTTAATA
>Ga0116204_1002415_pt1 | contig 10081 bp, 10 predicted proteins | sample LakKivwa52mmetaG_FD_94481 | JGI IMG/M metagenome (GOLD analysis project Ga0116204, IMG submission 94481) | Anoxic lake water microbial communities from Lake Kivu, Rwanda to study Microbial Dark Matter (Phase II) - Lake Kivu water 52m metaG | ecosystem: Environmental > Aquatic > Freshwater > Lake... | reverse complement strand
GCTCCACGTCGATCCCGATGCGCTGATCAAGGACATCACCGTCGGGATGCAGCAACGCGTCGAGATCCTGAAGATGCTCTACCGCGACGCCGACATCCTGATTTTCGACGAACCGACCGCCGTTCTGACGCCTCAGGAAATCGACGAACTGATGATCACGATCCGCAACTTCGCCAAGGAAGGCAAATCGATCGTCATCATCACGCACAAACTCGCCGAGGTCATGGCTGTCGCCGACCGTTGCACCGTGCTTCGCAAGGGGCAGTGCATCGGCACCGTCGACGTCAAAGACACGACCACAAGCCAATTGGCGGAAATGATGGTCGGCCGGAAAGTCCGCTTCGGCGTGGATAAATCGCCGTGCAAACCCGGCGACGTCGTCTTCCAAGCCGAACACCTGAGTTTCTTCAACAAAGACAAGAACCGAAACTCCGTCCATGACGTCTCGCTTGACGTCCGCGCCGGCGAGATCGTCGGCATCGCCGGCATCGAAGGCAACGGCCAGACCGATCTCGTCAACATCATCACCGGTCTGAAGCGCGTCTCCGCCGGAACGACCACGCTCAACGGCAAAGACATCTCGCGGACGTCGATCCGCCGCAAGCTGGAACAAGGCATGGGCCACATTCCCGAAGACCGCCACAAGCACGGCCTCGTCCTCGATTTCAACCTGGCCGAGAACCTGATTTTGGAATCCTACTATCTGGCACCGTATCAGAAATACGGATTGCTTCAGAAGACCGCGATGTACGACAACGCGGAAGCGCTGATCGAACGCTTCGACATCCGCAGCGCGGCCGGCGCCCGTTCGATCGTCCGCTCGATGTCGGGCGGGAACCAGCAGAAGGCGATCATCGCGCGCGAGATCACGCGCAATCCGAACTTCCTGATCGCGGTCCAGCCGACGCGCGGCCTTGATATCGGCGCCATCGAATACATCCACAACCAGCTGCTCAAACAGCGCGACGCCGGCAATGCGATTTTGCTCGTCTCGCTCGAGTTGGAAGAGACGATGGACCTCTCCGACCGAATCCTCGTGATGTACGAAGGCGAGATCGTCGCCCATCTGGATCCGAAAGCGACCGATTTCCACGAAATCGGACTGTACATGTCGGGATCGAAAAAGGAGGAGAAGGCATGAAAAAAGAAACCAGTGCGTTCATGACGAATCTCCGCGATCTTTGGCGCAAGGTGATGCAGAGCGAAGGCATGAAGCGGGCGATTCCGTCGTTCATCGCCATCGGCTTCGGCATCGGCTTCGGCATTCTCACGATGGCCATCATCTGGCTGCTCGTCAAGCTGAACGTCTTCAACGTGTACAACGATCCCCAGTTCTTCCACGGCGTCGCCCGTCTGCTCGCGGGCGGCTTCAACAAAGGCATGTATTCGATCGGAAACATGCTTCATCGCGCCGCCCCGCTGATCCTGACCGGACTCTCCGTCGGTTTCGCGTTCAAGACCGGCCTCTTCAACATCGGCGCGCCCGGACAGCTTCTGTTCGGCGGCCTGGTGGCGATCTTCATCGGCGCGAAGGTCACGTTGCCCGCACCGTGGCACTGGATGCTCGCGATGATCGCCGGCGTCCTCGCCGGCGGCCTGTGGGGGTTGATCGTCGGCGCGCTCAAGTCGATCTTCAACGTCCATGAAGTCGTTTCTTCGATCATGATGAACTACATTGCGATGTATTTCGCGTTCTGGGCGATCGAGACGTTCGATCTCCTTCACCGCTTCTACGACCGCATCACCGATTCCTTCCGCGTCGCCAATTTCACGTTGACGCTGCCTCCCTCCGCCTATTTGCCGCGGGGCCTCAGTTCCGTGTTCGGAGGTTTCACCCTGAACATCGGCATCTTGATCGCGCTCGCGGCCGTCGTCGTCATCCACATCGTTTTGAACAAGACGACGCTCGGGTATCAACTGAAAGCGGCCGGATACAACCGTGACGCCTCCAAATACGCGGGCATGAACACGAAACGCGACATCGTCCTCTCGATGGCGATCTCCGGCATGCTCGCCGGCCTCGCCGGGACGGTCATGATCCTCGTTCCGGACAAGAAAATGTTCATGGACCAGCCGACGATGATGGGCGAGTTCATGTCGATCGGATTCGACGGCATCTCGATCGCCTTGCTCGGATTGTCCGAGCCGATCGGCGTCGGTCTGGCGGGGTTGTTTTTGGCCTACATCCGTCAGGGCGGCGACTACATCGACCTGGCCCACTACATGAAGGAACTCGCCGACGTCATCACGTCCGTCATCATCTACTTCAGCGCCCTGTCGGTCGCGCTCCATCAATACATGGTGGAACGCAAAAAAAAGAAAGCCGCGCTGAAACAAGCTCCGGCGGGAGGTGAAAGCGCATGATTGTCCAAACCGCGTTCATCGTCAATGTTTTAAGCTACACCTTGGAATCGATGATTCCGCTCCTCATCGTCGCCATCGGCGCGATGATCTGCGAAAAGAGCGGCGTCACCAACATCGCTCTCGAAGGCATCATGATCTTTGGCGCGTTCATCGGCGTCATGTTCGTCAAGTTCGCCGAACCGCAGTCGCTGCTCGAGGCGTTCAATCAGACCAATCTCCAAAAATCCACACTCTTCTTAATCGGCGCCGTCATCGGCGGCGTCGGCGGACTGCTTCTGTCCTGGCTTCACGCTTATGCGTCGATCTCGATGAAGGCCGACCAGACGATCTCCGCGACCGCGCTCAATCTGGTCGCGCCGGCGCTCATGGTCTTCGTCGCCCGCTCCGTGTTCGGTGGCCGGCAGATCGCGTTTCGCACCTCGTTCAAGATGGTCCGCGTCGGCGTCCTCGCCGACATTCCGATCATCGGCGAGATCTTCTTCCAAAACGTCAACGTCGGTCTCTACGTCGGCATCATCGTCCTGCTTGCGGCGTTCGTGTTCGTCTACAAGACGAAGACGGGTCTGCGGCTGATGGCGTGCGGCGAGAATCCGCACGCGGCCGATTCCGTCGGCGTCAATATCTACAAGATCCGCTACGGCGCGGTCCTGGCATCGGGTTTCCTCGGCGGGATGGGCGGCTTCATCTTCGCCGTCTCGGTCGGGAAGGAATTCGAAGGCACGGTCTCTGGGTACGGATTCCTCGCGATCGCGGTCCTCATCTTCGGCAACTGGCGTCCGTTTCGCGTGTTGTTCGCGGCGTTCTTCTTCGGATTGATGCGCACGATCGCATCCTCCTACACCCTCATTCCCTTCCTCAACAATCTCGACATCTCGCAGCACATCTACAAGATGATCCCGTATGTCGCGACGCTTGTGGTTCTGATCGCCACGTCGCGGTCCTCGCACGCTCCCAAAGCGGCCGGGAAGATCTACGATCAGGGCACTAGATAGAACAAAGGCATCGGGCGACCGATGCTTTTTGCATCTTGGGGTCGTTACATCGCAACTTGCCGGACTTTGGTCGACATCGATTCGAAGATGCGGTATCATGCAATCAGAAACAACAATCGAAAGGATGATGACCATGAAAAAGATTCTGATGTTTTCCCTTCTGACCCTCTTTGTGCTTTCCGTCAGCGCTTGCGCGATCGCCAACGACTTTGCGACATTCGAACGCACGCTCGACCGCGGCATCGAAACCGCCGACCAGCTCGATCGAATCGACGCCCAGGATTTGTCCGAGACCAACGTGACCGGACTGGACGTGGCGTTCGAAGATGAAATCAGCGAGCTTGCCTACACCGAACTGGCCGTTCCCGCGATCGTGGCCGAGATCCGCGCGCTCCATCAGTCGATCCGCGTCGCGCATGCCGAGATCGTTCTGATCCGCGAGGACAACCGCGTCCAGCGCGAGGAACTCCGCGCCGCGATTGCCGCGTTCCGCGAAGCCGGAGGGATACTCTCCGAAGAAGACAAGGAACTCCTGAAGGCCTACGTCGAGGAACTCCGCACGATCCGCGAAGCGTTGATCGAAACCAACGGCGAGGCGTTCCAAAAGATGAAGAGCCTGCGCGGCCAGTATCGTTTGGAAAACGCCGAAACGATCAAGGCGACGCTGACCGAAGTCCTCGAACTGCTCGAAAGCCGGAAGGCGCAGTTCGAACGCGTCGGCGAGATCATCGCCGCCGTGCAGGCGATGGCCGACGCTTACGAGTTGCCTGCAACCGAATGACATGGAAAAGCGCGTCCGTGAGGGCGCGCTTTTGATTAGAGGATGAGGGTCTCGACGTGATCGTTTTCGTAATACAGAAGCAGGACGGCTCCTTTGGTTTCGACCAAGACGGCTTGACGGAAAAGCGATTCGAGCGGCCATTCCGGACGGAGGAGGGAGGCCTTGGCGAACCATGCGTCCCGCGTTTTGAAGAACGTATCGCTCCACCAAAGTTTCGGTTTGCGGGGGAAGCGCTCCAGGTAGTCCCATTTCAACGTCTCGCGAAGAAAAGTGTCGCCACGCCGTTCGAGCCAGCGGTCCGTTTGGGAAAACAACGTGATCAGATCGACGCGGGACGGATCGAGTCCCATGGCTTGAAAATGGTCGTGAAGATCCGAAAACCAATCGAACATCGAATTCCGTTTCAAACGGACTTCTTCCAACGTGCGGCGGAAGAAGCCTTTGTTGTGGAGCCGGTCGAGCATCTCTTCGACGCCGTGGATGACATGGAGGTCATGTTCGGTGAGCGAACCGGACGACAGGATGCGGTAGGGAGGCATTGGCTCAAAACGGATTTTGTGGAGGGAAGCTTGATCGCGCAGTTTCGTCCCTTTGAGCAGCTTCAGCACGCCGAGCTGGAGTTCCTTCACGCCCAGCGCGTAGGTTTCGTCGAAGGTTTGACGGAACCGGGATAGCGTTTCGCCGGGTAGACCGGCGATCAGGTCCAGATGCAGATCGACCACGCCGGCGTTTTGAAGTTTGCGGACAGTGGAGAACAGGCGCGGCGTGTCCTGCAGGCGGTCGACCAGGCGGTTCGTTTCTTCGTTGGTGGATTGGACGCCGATCTCGAAGCGGAACAAGCCTTTCGGGGCGTGCGCGTTCACGTAGTCGACGATGTCGTCGCTTAAGACATCGCCGGTGATTTCGAATTGAATCGACAAGTCCGCGCGGGCGTGCTCGATCAAGAATGCGAGCAGATCCTTGAATCGCTTGTTGGCGTTGAACGTCCGGTCGAGGAACTTGATCGTGCGGACATCGCGGTCGATGAGAAGAACGAGTTCTTCCTTGACGCGTTCGAACGGGAAGAAGCGAAGTGGTTTTTCCAGCGACGCCAGACAGTAGGAACAGCGGTAGGGACAGCCTCTGGAAGCTTCTACATAATGGATTTTCGTCGCGGTTTCCTTGGTGTTTTCCTCCCTCCGGTGCGGGGAAGCCAAATTTTCGAGGTCGTGGATCGGTTCGAGCCGTGGCGGCTCGGGCCGATTCTTGAAAGCGACGTTGGGAACGTCGAGCGGTTCGCGTCCTTCCACGATCGCGTGCAAAAGCCGGTCAAAGGCGACTTCGCCTTCGCCCAGCACCACGAAGTCCGCCAGTCCCGAGTCGATCCAAGTCGCATGGTCGTACGTGACTTCGGGACCGCCCAAAACGATCTTCGCGTTGGACGGTCCGCGAAGGATCGAAAGCACCTTCTTGACGATCTCGACGTTCCAGAGGTAGACCGAAAAGCCGATCACGTCGGCGTTTGCGGCGAGCAGATCCTCCGCGATGCGCACAGGATCGTCCTTGATCGTGCGTTCGAACAACTCGACCGGAAACGCCGTGTTGGCCAAAAGACTCCGCACGGCGAGATTCTGGTGGATGTATTTGGCATCGATCGCGACGAGCAAGGTCCTCATGGAATCACCCCCATCCATTGTATAAAAACCGCGGCGACTTCGCAATCCGATTCAAGAAAACAACCTCATTCTGTGGTATACTAGCACACGGGTGATACCATGGGCATCTACAAACTCGTCTCCGACTACCAACCGACCGGCGACCAGCCGGCGGCGATCGGCGAACTCGTATCGCGGCTTCGCGCCGGCGAAAAGGAACTCGTCCTGCTCGGCGCGACCGGCACGGGCAAGACGTTCACGATGAGCCACGTCATCGCGGCGCTCGACCGACCCGTGCTCGTCCTCGCGCACAACAAGACACTCGCCGGACAGCTCTACAACGAACTCAAGACGTACTTCCCGGAGAACCGCGTGGAGTACTTCATTTCCTATTACGACTACTATCAGCCCGAAGCCTACGTCCCCGGCAAGGATTTGTACATCGAAAAGGACTCGAAGACCAACGAGGAGATCGACGAGATGCGCCACTCCGCGACATCCTCCCTGCTCGAAAGAAGGGACACGATCGTCGTCGCGTCGGTTTCCTGCATCTACGGCATCGGCGATCCCGACGACTACAAGAACGGGATGATCACGTTGCGCGCGGGAACCCAGATGACGCGCGACATGCTTCTCGAAAAACTCGTCGCGATCCTGTTCGTGCGCAACGACATCGACTTCCAGCGCGGCTCGTTCCGCGTCCGCGGCGACGTCGTCGAGATCCTGCCCACGTATGAGAAGACCAACGCGATCCGCGTCGAGTTCGATTTCGACCGCATCGACCGCATCCGCAAGTTTGACGTCGTCACCGGCGAAATCAAACAGGATGTCCAACTGATCTCGATCTTCCCGGCCTCCCACTTCATCACCAACCGCAACAAATTGGGCGAGGCGATCCAGCGGATCCGCGCGGAACTTGCGGAACGGATCACCTACTTCCAACAGCACGAAAAGCCCCTCGAAGCGGAGCGCATCCACCAGCGGACGATGTACGATCTGGAAATGCTGGTCGAGATGGGCTCCTGCAGCGGCGTCGAGAACTATTCGCGCCATCTGACGCTCCGAAACGAAGGCGAGACGCCCGCCGTCCTGCTCGACTTCTTCAAAGGCGACTATCTGATGATCGTCGACGAATCGCACGTCACGCTCCCGCAAGTGCGCGGGATGTACAACGGCGACCGATCGCGCAAGCAGACGCTGGTCGACTACGGCTTCCGTTTGCCCAGCGCCCTGGACAACCGGCCGCTCAACTTCGATGAATTCAACACCAAGATCGACCAGGTCGTCTACGTCTCCGCGACGCCGGGCGACTACGAACTCGCAAGAATCCCCAAGGTGGTCGAGCAGATCATCCGGCCGACCGGTTTGATCGATCCCGTGGTCGTCGTCCGCAAGACCGAAGGCCAGATCGACGATCTGATCCGCGAGATCGAAGAAACGATCGCGCGCAAGGAACGCGTGCTCGTGACCACGCTCACGATCAAGATGAGCGAAGATCTGACCGATTATTTGAAGAGTTTGGGATACAAGGTCGCCTATCTCCATTCCGAAGTCAAATCCCTCGAACGCCTGGAGATCATCCGCAAGCTCCGCCTGGGCGTCTACGACATCCTCGTCGGCATCAACTTGTTGCGAGAAGGGCTTGACCTGCCCGAGGTCTCCTTCATCGGCATTCTGGATGCGGACAAGGAAGGCTTCCTCCGCAGCAACCGTTCGCTCGTCCAGATCATCGGCCGCGCGGCCCGCAACGTCAACGGCAAGGTCGTCATGTACGCCGACCAGATCACCGATTCGATGCGATACGCGATCGACGAGACCAACCGCCGCCGCACGATCCAGATCGCGCACAACGAGAAGAACCACATCGTCCCCAAGACGATTCTGAAGCCGGTCCACGATTCGGTCTCGATCAAGCTCGACAAGGCGACCGGCGAGATCGCGTACAAGAAACTCTCGAAGAAGGATCTCGAGAAGTCGATCGACATCCTGCAGAAGCAAATGATGGCCGCGGCCAAGGAACTCGATTTCGAACGCGCCGCCGAATTGCGGGACATCATCGTCGAGATGCGGGGCCATCTCAAGTGAGGAAGGTCTGGCTTGCCTTATCGATCGCGCTCTCCGTCTTCGTGCTTTCGTTCTCGCTGCAATCCGGCGAGGCTTCGGGCGAGCTGAGCGGATCGTTGACCGCCTCGATCCATGCGTTCTTGACGGACTGGTTCCCGGCCTGGAACCTGGAACTCGACACCCTTCACTGGTTGGTCCGCAAAGCGGCCCACCTCGGCAGTTATTTCGTCCTTGGCGTCGCCTGGTCCCATACGCTCGGATTGTATCGGATCGCGCTCCAATGGATTGTGGCCCTTGGCGTGAGCCTTGCGATCTTCGGCGAACTTCTCCAGTTGTTGGCACAGGATCGCGGACCCAGTCTCTTCGATGCGTTGGTCTTCAATGCCATCGGCTATCTGATTGGGGTGCTTCTTTTCCGGTTTTTGCGTTCAAGGACCGTCGCGAAAAAACAAAACGTCTCGTAAAGAGACGTTTTTCAATTTTTTAAAAAAGTTGAGTAAAATGCTTGCAATTTGAATAAAATGTTAATATAATTAAGTTGCAAGTTAAAAAAATCAATTTGAGAAGGTGAAATCGAGTGGAAAATCAAGTCATCGTTCAATTAGCGTCAAAGGAGATCAGCGCCAGGAAGGCTTACGACCTTCTCTACAAGCCGCAGAAGACCCGCCGCCATCCCCGAGCCCACTTCCTCAAACTGCGGATCCGCACTCCCGAAAGCAAAGGGGTCAACCGCTTCCTCGCGTTCCTCTTCTGGCTGCCGATGCCGCTCATCTACGTCCGCATCGGACTGGCGTTCGTCAAAGTCAAGGACGGCAACGATCCGCTCCCCATTCCCAAACAAGAAATCATGAAGCTTTTGTCCTACCGCGGCATCCATGTCGAAGTCGATGCCAAAGACGGAACCAAGATCCTGATCAAAACCCTTTAAGGAGGTTATCGATATGAAAAGAAGCATGCAAGCAACGAACACCTACGACCGTACGCTCCCGTTTGTGGTCATCGCGGAACCCGAAACGTTCCTGCCGTTCCTGGAACAAGGCAAGATCGCTTCGCTGCCCCAAAGCATCCCGAGCGGAAAAGATGGCGCGCTTCCCTTTGACCGAATCGGTTACTGGGGATAAGCCCAATTAGGAGGACATCATGGACAAGTTCAATTTCAAAGGTCAACCGTTCAAAGCCTTCCGCGATTACGCGAAGGAAAAGGCCGTCTACCCCGTCGTCTCGACGTGTCCGGTCTGCCACCACGATCTGCATGTCGTCAAGTTGCAGTGCGAAAACTGCGACACCGCCCTCGAAGGCCGCTTCAGCCTTTCGAAGTTCAATTACCTGACGACCGAGCAACTCTACTTCATCGAACTCTTCGTCAAGAACCGCGGCAACATCAAGTCCGTGGAGAAGGAAATGGATCTGTCCTATCCGACGATCAAGAAGATGCTCGACGACGTCATCACGGGACTCGGCTACAAGCCCGACGCCGAAGAGGACGCGCCCAAGTCCAAAGAGAAGGACAAGGAAAAAGACAAGGAAAAAGACAAGGAAAAGGACCCCGAGAAAGACAAGAAGCAGGAAGGTCCCAAACTCAGCAAACTCGACATCCTGGAAAAAATCAACACGGCCGAGCTGTCCGTCGAAGCGGCGCTCGAGATGATCAAGAAACTCAATCTCTAGACAGAGAAGAATAGGAGACCCACCATGGCCAAAGACAACCTCAAAGAAGAACGCATGAAGATCCTCGACCTGTTATCCAAAGGCATCATCAAGCCCGAAGACGCCGAAAAGCTCCTCGCAGCCCTCGGCGCGAACGAAACGCCGGTCTATGAAGCCGATCCCGTACAGGTCATGCCCTCGAAGAAAGCCCCGTTCCGGATGCTCCGCGTGTACGTGGACAGCGCCGACGGCGACAAAGTCCGCATCCAGCTCCCGATCGAATTCGCGAAGCTCCTCAAGAGCGGCAAGTTCAACATCGACGCGATCGAAGACTTCGACATCGACATCGACGCGCTGATCCAGATGATCAACGCCGGCGTCGTCGGCGAACTCGTCAACGTCGAAAGCGCCGACGGCGACATCGTCAAGATCGTCGTCGAATGATGGAGGCCCTAGAGACACAGAAGGCGGTTTCCAAGCCCCGCGTCTTCCAGAACCGCAACTACCGCCTTCTGTTCTGGGGCATCCTCGTATCGAACATCGCCCACATCCTCTTCAACTTCGCGATCAGCCTGTACCTGCTCGAAATCGCGAAAGCG
>Ga0116204_1002413_pt1 | contig 10086 bp, 7 predicted proteins | sample LakKivwa52mmetaG_FD_94481 | JGI IMG/M metagenome (GOLD analysis project Ga0116204, IMG submission 94481) | Anoxic lake water microbial communities from Lake Kivu, Rwanda to study Microbial Dark Matter (Phase II) - Lake Kivu water 52m metaG | ecosystem: Environmental > Aquatic > Freshwater > Lake ... | reverse complement strand
GGCGGAGCCTTCGCTGACAATCAAGAACGCGCCCACGTCGGAGGTCTGCTCGAGGTGCGTGCCGCCGCACAGTTCGTAGGAATATTTGGAGTGTGGAAGCTCTGCTTCCGCGCCAAAGTCGGAGACTTTGGACTCCGGTTCAATCGTAATCGTGCGCACCACCTCGCCGTATTTCTCGCCAAACAGCGCCATCGCGCCCTCGGCAATCGCCTCGTCGCGCGATTTGGTGCGCGGCTGGACGCTGTAATCGGCGGCCACCGCGTCGTTGACGATTTTTTCGACGCGCTCCAACTGCTCGGCGGTCATCGCTTCGGGGTGGGTAAAATCGAAGCGCAGGTGGGTGGGCGCAACCAGCGAACCAGCCTGGCGGGCGTGTTCGCCCAGCACCTGGTGCAGCGCGGCATGCATCAGGTGCGTGGCAGTGTGATTGCGCATGATGTCGTGGCGGCGGGTATCGTCCACTTCCGCAACCGCCCGGTCGCCGACGCGCGGGCGTCCACTGACGACCTCGCCGATGTGCGAGATGAGTCCGGCGGCGGGTCGGCGGACATCGGTCACTTCAATCTCGAAACCCTCGCTGCGAATCGTCCCCGTATCCCCTACCTGCCCGCCCGCTTCGACATAGAAGCCGGTTCGGGGCAGGATGATTTCGACTTTGTCGCCAAACTGTGCTTCAGTCACACTCCGTCCATCCACAATAATTGCCAGGATTTCCGTGTTTACTTGTGTACTGTCGTACGGGTCATACTCCACGCCCTTGCTGCCAAGTTTGCCTTTATTTTGCAAGTCTGTAAAAATCCCGGCGAAATATTCGGCGTCCTCGCCGCCCAGCGCGCCCATGGCCTTGCCGCCGCCCGACGCAATGCTGTGCTCCTCGCGCGCGGCGCGGAAGCCGGATTCGTCCACGTCCAGGCCCTGTTCGCGGGCGATGTCGCGGCTGATTTCGAGCGGCAGGCCGTAGGTGGCGTACAAGTCGAAGGCTTTGTGACCGTCGAGGACGGTTTTGCCCTCGCGTTTGAGTTCATCGAGCAGGCCTTGCAGGAAGGCCGTGCCGCTCTCGACCGTGCGCGCAAAGCGGATTTCCTCGCGGGTCAGGTTGTCGAGGATGGTGTCGCGGTGCTTGAGCAATTCCGGGTAGAACGCGCAGTACTCGCTGATGATGGCGTCCGCCACCCTGGCCAGGAACGGTTCACGCAGGCCAATCTTGGTACCGAAGCGCGCCGCGCGGCGGATAATCATGCGGCAGACGTAGTTGCGCCCGGCATTACCCGGCACCACCCCATCGCCGATGAGGAAGGCCGCCGAGCGGGCATGGTCGGCGATAACGCGGTAGGGCGTGAAATCGGCGTACATTTTTTCGCGGGATTTGCCCGTCAAAGCGGAAAGCACATCCAGCGCGCCTTTGAACAGGTCGGTCTTGTAATTGGAGTCGACGCCTTGCAGCACCGAAACAATCCGCTCGAAGCCCATACCAGTATCGACATGTTTGGCGGGCAGCGGCTCAAGGCGGCCATCCTCGAACAGGTTGTACTGGATAAAAACGTTGTTCCACAATTCGAGGAAACGGGTGCATTCGCCGTTCACGCCGCACTGATGCGGTTTGCCCGCCATATTGTCGCGCTCCTCGCCCAGGTCAATGTGAATTTCGGAGCAGGGGCCGCAGGGGCCGAACTCTGCCATTTGCCAGAAATTTTCCTTGCGCCCGAAGAAAAGCACGTGCGAGGGGTCGAATCCAGGCTGCTGCTTCCAGATGTCGGCGGCCTCGTCATCCTGCGGGACGTTGCCTTTGTCGTCCCTGAAGCAGGTCGCGTAGAGTTTGTTTTTGGGCAATCCCCAGACTTCGGTGAGCAGCTGCCACGACCAGGCGATGGCTTCTTTTTTGTAATAATCGCCGAACGACCAGTTGCCGAGCATTTCGAAGAAAGTGTGGTGGGTGTCGTCGCGGCCCACATCGTCGAGGTCGTTGTGCTTGCCCGCCACGCGCATGCATTTTTGCGAGTTGGCGACGCGGGTGTAATCGCGCTTGTCGGTGCCGATGAAGACATCCTTAAATTGCACCATGCCGGAGTTGGTGAACAAGAGAGTCGCGTCGCCTCCGGGGACGAGCGACATGGACGGCACAAAGGTGTGGCCGTGTTCCACGAAAAAATCAATGAAGGTTTGGCGGATTTCGTTGCCGGAATGTTTTTTGCTCATGTTGGCTCCCAAAGGGTGAAGAGTGATGAAATTATATCAATGATGGAGTCCGAAGTCTCCTGACTTCGGCGCAAAATCGGGAGATTTTGCAGTCCGGGAAATAAAAATCCCGGTCTCTGGTTCGAGCCGGGATTGGATAGCAGAAAGAATGCGAGAATCACGCCAGGACCGGCTCAACAGACAGGGGGGAAGGCAGCCCGGCGCTTGTCCCGCGCGCATCAGCGGGATTGGCCGGGCAAAGAGCGGAGGCGCGGTGTGAAAATTCAGTTTTGGGTTGCATGGGGCGTATTATATCGCAGTTTGGGCTTTTCACTGCCCATCGATGGGGCTGAATACTGATAACTGACTACTCCTCCGCCAGCACAATCACCTTATCACCCTCCGCAAAATGCACCTCGGTGGATTTTTTCGGGTTGATGCGAATGCCGTAATGAGCAGCGAGGTTCCTAGCTTCAGCGCCCAGCCGGTAGCCGATGGCCGTTTCGCGGCGGCGGCGGGCGGCCTCCACGATAGTGTAAAAATTGACCGGCTGACCCAACTCCACGTAATCACAGACTGGCCTCAGGTAGATTTCATTGCCTGATGCGTCGAACAGGTCGTCGAACACCCCTTGTAAATCCGCGTTTTCAGCGAGTTGGGCGGTCATCAGGCTGATGAGATGGTCGCTGACGATAAAATCGTCCACGTTGGTGACGGCGGCCAGTTCGCGATTGCGCAGGTCGAGCATTTCGCTGACGATGGAGAAGGGCGTTTCATCCATCCCGGCGATGTTGCGCAGGTGCAGCAGGGTGATGAGCGTGCGCGCGTCGGCAGTCTGGATGTCGAGGCCAGTATCGGCCAGGGCAATGACATGGTCGTATTGGGGAATATCCAGCGCATCAAGCAGTACCCGGTCGGTGATATCTCCGGCGCGGAAATAGAGTTCCTGGTTTTGGAGTTTGCAGCAAGCCTGCGACTGCTCCTCGAACTCCCGGCCTGCCACAACGGTTATGGTTGAACCTTTTGCGACATACTGGTCGAGTTCGCGGATGATGATGGGGGCCGAGGCGTTCCAACCAAGCAGCAAGGTTTTTTCCGGCGGCAAGACGACCCGTTTTGCGACGTTGCGCATCAGGCCGGGCTGCACGGGCGGGTTATTTAGACCAGAAAGCCGGATGGTGTCATCATCAGCTGAGACGGCAATCACCCTATCTTCGGGTGAAAAACGGGTCTCGGCTGGCGGATTGAGCAGGGTCTCGCCACCCCGCTGGATGCCAATCACCGAAGAATCTTCGTAAGCCAGCAGCGCATCCCCAAAGGTCTTGCCGGAAAGAGCCGGTTCTTCGTGGAAATAGATTTCGTCGCCGCCAAAATCGAGCAGTTCGGTATAGACGACCGACAGCCCCGACTGGCGCGAGGTCTGGGCCGTGACGCGGGCGATGATATCACGGGTCAGGATGGTGCTTACATGGTCACCTTTGCCAATCATTTGTAAAATATCCAGGCTGTGGACATTCCTGATTTGGGTGATGATGTTATAAGGCTCAGAATGCCGGTGCGGGCTATTTGTGAGGGCTAACGCCGACTTGATAACGGCGGCATCGGCATCGCCTTCATCGGGCGGCAGGATGATGATGGAGTGCGCCAGGTGCGGGCTGACGATTTCCAGGTCGGTCGGGTCGTTGGGAGAACCGGAACGGCAGATGACGCGCGTATTCCTCGTGCTCCCCACCCGCTCACGGATTTCCTCATCCATTTCCAGTTTGTCCTTGTCGGCCAGGATGGCGATGATAGCGCGTTTTTGGTTTTCGTTGGCAATCACGAGTTCCGGGATGATGGTAAACACCTGCGGCGACCAGCCCAGGATGACGGTGTGGTTCGACTCAAGCACGCGCGAGCGGCCCTTGCGCAGTTCATCGATTTTTCCCTCGATGCCCGTCGTCAGCACACCAATCAAGGCACTGATGATGAAAATGCCGCCGAGCGTAACAAACAACATCACCCAGCGGAAGCCCCAGCCGATATCGCCGCCCATCGTGCCGGGGTCGAGGGTGCGCATCATGCTCTCCCAGGCCGCTTCGATGAAATCCATCCCATCGGAGCCTTCGGGAGCCAGGAGCGCCCCGCCCAGGCTGATAACGGCTGCCGCCATCAAGATGACCGCCAGCGAGACAACCCCCAGCCCGCCAATCAGGGCCAGCGTGCCGCTCGACATGTAATTATCGAACCAATAGCGAAATTTTTCGGTGAATGTGGGTTTGTGTGTCATGAGACATCCTGGGTTCAGTATTCCAGTATCCAGTGTTCAGGTTTCAGCGTTCGACAACCAATACCGGATTCCCAATATCGAACACCTCGATTATAGACGTTTTTCCATCTCCTGATTGACCTGCCGCGCGTTTTTCCCTATACTAAAATAAACACAAGCTCAGGAGGATTCGATGTCAAACAAACTAACCTGGTACGGACACGCCACGCTCGGGCTGGAAACGGGTGGCCACCGCCTGATCATCGACCCGTTCTTCAACGGGAATCCGGCTGCGCCCATCCCCGCGGATACCGTTTCGGCGGATTTCATCCTCATTACGCATGGACACGGCGACCACGTCGGCGATGCAGTTGGCATTGCCAAACGCACCGGCGCGACCGTCATCTCCAATTTTGAAATTTGCAACTGGCTGACGGGGCAAGGCGTGGAAAACACGCATCCCCAGCACCTGGGCGGCGGATTCAAGTATCCGTTTGGATACCTGAAACTGACCCTGGCCCTGCACGGCTCAGCCCTGCCCGATGGCTCTTATGGCGGCAACCCGGCTGGATTCCTGCTGACGACGACCGGCGGGGCGAAAATCTATCTGGCGGGTGATACCGGCTTGTTCGGCGATATGAAACTCATCGGCGAGGAGGGCGTTGAAGTGGCGGTGCTGCCCATCGGCGACAATTTCACGATGGGGCCGGAGGATGCCCTGCGGGCGGTGAAACTGCTCACGCCGCAGCACGTTGTCCCCATCCACTACGGCACTTGGGGATTAATCGACCAGGATGCCGCCGCTTGGGCAGAGCGTGTCGAAGCAGAGACCGGTGCGAAAGTCCACCCGATTAAACCGGGAGAAAGTTTCGAGTTTTAAAACCAGGGCGAGATAGCAGTTTGTCGGTGTACTGGCGAAAATAAAAAACGGTGACCTCAAACATGGTGGTCATCGCTCGCTTTATAAGGTTTTCTCCCGGGTGGTTCGCGCAGCTGTGGGCAGGCAGAATTCATGGGGATTGAATGGCTTGAATTATATAAATATTCTGGTTCCGGGTGCGAATATAGGTGGCGCAGCCGGTGAAAACCTGCCCCGGCCCGGAAAGATTGAGTTGCGCGGGAGAGCCAAGCAGGTAATAATGCTTCCCATTGAGCCAATTAACCACAAGCGCGGCCCTCATCGTATCGTCATGCAGGCTGGCCTGCGAGATAAGTTCCTGATAAAAATCATCGGTCGTTGGTTCTGTGCCGTTTTCTATAAAGTCAGACAGGCAAATGGCAGGGGCCAGGCCACAGTCGCCTGCTTGCGCCAGGTCAATATAAGAACCCCTGTTGACCTGCACCATAAAAGGTTCAAAATCATCCGGGCAAACCAGGGCCGAAAACTTAGCCGGTTGGCGGTTGGCGCTCGCCAGGATAACCGGTAGGCTAAGAACGCACAAAACAATCAACAAGGATAGGCCTGCCAGGGGCGAAACGCCCCGAACAGCATCCGCCGGTCTCTCCGGCTGGCGGGGGCTGGTGGGGATGCCCATGACTGCCAGGGCGAACAAAAACACAACTGAACTGGCATAAAAGCGACTGCCTCCATCAATTGGCGGCATAAACGGGATAGACAGGAAAACACCAGCCAGGCCAGCCAGCAAAAGCGCGTGAACTGGGCTATTTATCCAACGGCGGCCAGCCTGGAAAATGCCAATGCCTAACAGTAGCAACTTGGCAAACCATAAAATCGTATCAATCAAACCCTCGCGGGAGTTGGTCATAAATTCGAACAAGCCAAAGTTAGAGAAGAAAAAATCTCTATATGCTTTGGCTGTGCCAATAAAAAAGCTGAGCGGGTGTTTTAAGAAGAACTGGAATGCCGCCTGCAGAATTGGTCCCGGCTCGTGCGTTTCCATAACCTTGATGGCATAATGCCAGCCTGTTCCGCCATGCACTTGTCCATAAAGGGCATAGGCGAAATTTCCAAACGTGACCCCGCCCGGTTCGACTACCAGGCGCGGATATAGCACATTCATCACTGCAAAGGCCGCAACCGATGCCAGCGCAGAAACGCCCGCCGCCCAGAAAGAAAACCGTTTCTGACCGCGAAATAGCCACCCCGACCAGAGAATCAGCGTAGGGAGCATGAAAAAGGCCCCGGTGCGGATACTGACTGCCAGGGTGAGAACGATCATGCCAATAGCCAGGTCTGCTATGTTTTTTCTCTGGGCGGCATTCCAGAGCAGGAGAAATGCCAGGCATCCGAAAATGAATCCGGCAGATTCAGAAAGGGTAAACCCGATGAAGGGACGAATGTAGAGGAATAAGAATGTTGCCAGCAAAGCGCCCGCAACAATTCCATAATCAAGGAAAACCCGGCGTGCCGCAAGATAAAGCCCTGTTCCGGCACAGGCAAAAACCAGGGCGAGTGCCCATTGCAAGTTGGCTTGGGTAAAGAGCATAAAAATTGCCAGGAAACCAGGGAATAGGGGTCTACCGGCTGCCTGGAGACCAGTACTGGCAATCGGCGAACCATTCAGCAGCATTTGCGTACCGAGATAGTAGGCATGCGCGTCCTTATATGGGAGCAGGCCTCCAATGAGCATGTTGTCTGAAAAACCGGAGGTCCATTTATCCAGTAAAGTCAGTCCGCACATCGCCAACGTGATAACCAGTCCTATCGGCAAGCCGGTTCGACGCTCGGCAAGGAAAGACAATGCGTACAGGAAAAATGCAATGAAAAATAGCGCGGTTGAATAACCTGCCAGTCCCCTGGCGAACTGCGCAAAAGGCTCTGCCCAAATTACAAAAAAATAGATGACCAGGGAAAATAAAACCAGCAAAAGCGCAGGCAGTTTATTTTTCACCATAACCCAACCCCCCAAAACGGCAGCATCTTCTGGCTTATCCACTCGAAAATCCCCAGCGAGACGGGAAATCCCGCCAGCGCGACGATGATTCCGACCATTGCCCCGGCCAGGACGTCGGACAGGTAGTGAACGCCCATCGCCACGCGGGCAATGGAAACCAGCGGGGCCCAAATCCACAGGGCGACGGCCAGCCAGCCGGGACCGAGCAGGGTCGCCAGGACGGCAATCAGGAAGGCGCGCGCGGCATGACCGGAGGGGAAGGAATGTGGGTCGGTGTTGCGGTAAATCGCGCCCCATTCGCCTTCGGGCCGGCGGCGCTTGATGAGGAACTTGAGCGCCATCACCAGCGCGGCCAGCACCGAAATCCACCACAGTTCATAAACCGCCCAGCGCTTCCAGAACAGGTCGGTGGCGAACCATAGGATGACCATCGCCAGGCCCCAAAACCAGGAATCGCCGGAGTGGGCAAAGAACATGGCGAAATTGCGCAACAGGCCGGGTTTTTCGGCCACCCGCAGGTTGTAAGACCAGTCGCGGTCTAGTTCGAGGATGCGTTTTAACAAAAGTTCTCCATTATTCTGGGGAATTCCATTGTCACAGGTCTCGATACGGTGGGCGAACACCGCCTACTCGACCGTCCTATCCATATCCTCACGCAGCAGTTCCAACTGATGCGGTTTGTCCACATCCATCCCGGCTTCGGCCCAGGGCCAGATAATAGCTTTGCCCCGAATGCCCAGCCGCTCGGCGACGCGATGCACCAGGCCCTCCACCGTCAGTTTGCGCAGGATGAGCAGCAGGGCAGTATCCCAGCCGACAGCCAGGATTTGCTTGAGCGGCGACTTGCGGTTGCCAATCAGGTTCTCCCACAGGTCGAGATGCTCGGTTGCCATGCTGACGTGGCAGGCGTTGATGTCGGCCCCGCACACTTCCATTTCCTTCATTCGCGTCCAGGTGCGTTTGGAGTTGGGATAACGTTTATCCATCACTTCGCGCGGGATGACGCCGTAGTAAATATCCGCCGGGGTTTTTTCGATTTCTTCCACCAGCCAGTCAACCATCTCCCCTTTCAGGCCGGGGATGTCGGAGGAAACGACGAGGACGTATTCTTTATCCGGGCTAATTTCGAGCGATTTTTCGACCCCGGCGACGATGTTCGCCAGCATCCGGCCCTGGTTGGGGACGTAATATGTGGGCTTGGAGCAGGTCACGCCAGTCTTTTCGTTCATTCCGATAATGATGACATTATCCACTTTTTGGGCTGCCGAGAGCGCATCCAGTACCCATTGAACCATCGGTTTTCCGGCGATGTCGAGCATGGCCTTCGAGCGGCCTTCGGTATAGGTGTAAAGCGGGTCTTCGGGAAGCGGGATGCCCCCGGCAATGACGATAGCGTTCATGTACGGTCTCCAAATCAGAAATTGCAAATCAATTGAGTTCCTGCAAAGAGGGCGTAAAGTTGAGTTTTTCGAGTAGTTCGTTATATTCCTCACGGGTCAGCGCGCGCCCTTTGCCTGAGACGGCAATCAGCGCGGCTTCCATCATGTTCGTGCCAAAAGAGCGCCCATCCAGAACGGGCGTAGTGGTCAACAGGTATTTTACGCCAGAACGGCGGAAAAATTCAATATCATTGGGAGTGGTGGTGTTGGTGACGATGACTTTTCCGCGCATGTCATCGGGCATGTAACGCTTGATGTAGTGACAATCCCCGGCGATGACGGTTGCCCATTGGAACAAGTCGGTGTGTTTGGGTTTGCGCTGCTCCTGCTTCTCCCCGGTCGGATAGACCCAGTCGAAGGGCAGGCGTCCGGCGAGGGGCATGAGCAGGGCGGCCATCGTTTTAAGTTGTTGGTCGGTATGCAGGGCAATCGGGATTCCGAGCGAGAACATCAGGTCGCCGAACACGCACTCGTAACCGGAATCCACAAAAGAGCGAGTCAATCCCCAACGGTCGGCCCCGGTCATGATAAAGGCCCGCCGCCCCAGCCGGTCGATGTATTCCCGGATGCGGGCCTCGAGATAGGGCGCGGATTGGCGCTCCAGCGTGATTTTCAGCCCGGTTCCATCCACCACCGGCGTTTTCTTGACGTATTTGACCATTGGCTGGACGGAATAGAGCGGATACCATTTGTCATCTACCATCAGGCCCAGGTCGGCCCCGCCCACGCCAAAAGCGTCCACGATTCCGTCGAGTTCCTTGTATTTCAGGGCCGCGGCTTCCATATCCCCATCGGTGCCAATCCGTTCGATGCTGACCCGTTCGCCCAGCAGGGTGATTTCTACGGCTTTGTCTCGATTCGATGAGCCAATGCTGATGCTGACAGCGCGTTTCATGGTACCTCCAGGTATTGATTTGTGCCAGTATACACCGAAATTTTTTTGTGGAGGGAGGGCTCTTTAAATTGCGCAATTTGCCACACAGCCAAAACTGGGATATAGTTATGCGTTTTTGCGCTTTGCCATCATTCACATTTTGGAGAACATCATGGCCCACATCCTGAACCATCCCCTCATCGTCACCCTGCGCGAACTGAAAGGCAACCCGCGCGTCACCGTGCTGACCGAGGTCATGTTCGGCATTCCCTACAACCTGTTCATGCCGTTTTTTTCGGTCTACATGCTGGCGCTGGGCGTCACCGACCAGCAAATCGGCGGAATCGCCAGCCTGGGATTGGTCATCCAGGTATTTTGTTAGCGCGCCAAAGTGATGGGATAGTCAGGATGGCATTTGCGTCGCCAAAGGCAGGACTTGGCGATTTTGCCAGTACAAATCCCAACCGCCGTTGAGCAACAGGGTTTGCAAGGCTG
>Ga0116204_1002412_pt1 | contig 10088 bp, 9 predicted proteins | sample LakKivwa52mmetaG_FD_94481 | JGI IMG/M metagenome (GOLD analysis project Ga0116204, IMG submission 94481) | Anoxic lake water microbial communities from Lake Kivu, Rwanda to study Microbial Dark Matter (Phase II) - Lake Kivu water 52m metaG | ecosystem: Environmental > Aquatic > Freshwater > Lake ... | reverse complement strand
GCTTCAAGGGGCAGGGAGACTTCGATGAGTTTTTTCATTTTTCAGTGCCGCTTCTTGCGCTGTGGTTTTTTCGGCGTTACCTGGGTATGCAATAACAGACTGTCGGGAGTCAGGTCTTCCATCGGCCAGATGCCATCGAGGTAGGCTTGCGATTGCGAAAAATATTCCTGCCACTGCGGGTCTTTGCTCTGCGGCGCGCGCTTTACAATTTCCATCAGCGCTTTTTTGGCTTTTACGACATGTTTGCGCGACATGTGCAGGGACGCCATGCTCAACCATGCTTCTAAATTGTCAGGGGCTGCCGCCAATACGGCCTGGTACTGCTCTTCAGCATGATCCAGCCAACCGATGGAACGCAACGTATTCCCATAGCGCATGCGCGTCAATAAGTCGGATGGATTTTTCTCTACCTTTGCGCGGTAAAAAGCGATGGCATCCAGCGGGTGCATCGGCGTGCCATCATACAGGCTGAATGTCAACAATTTGACGGGATGCCCCGGCGCCAACTCGCCCCCATTAATGATTGCGGCCATCAACGTCAAACTTAGATGGCCTTTCGTTTGGCTGCCAAATTCATACTGGTCAATCGCCTGGCATTTTGGGCAGGCGATACGCTCCGGGATAATGTAAGGGCTATGACCCCCTTTTTTTTCATCATCAATGGCGGGCATATGCACATAAATCCGCTTCACCTCGCGGCGAAACTCGTGCCCGCAAGCCTGGCAGATAAAGCAGGTGGTAAAGGTTTTCCTGGATTTGGGGAATTTAAACATGCTTTTCCTGTGATTATTCAATTTCGGCAATGTTAATGCGCTGCGCGGCGCGTTCGCGCTGGTCGGCATCGAAGGTCACCAGCGGCAGGTTCAAGCGCTGGGCCAGGGCGGCGTAGGTGGCATCCGCGCCGCGCAGGCCCAACTCGGCGGCCAGCCTGGCGGCCTCCACCAGCAATTCGCGGTCCATTTCCACCAGGCGCAGGGCGGGCAGGTGCAGCAAGGCATCCACCGCGCGGGCGGCCAGGGCCGGGTCATCCAAGCGGCGGCGGATGGCGCCGCTGGTTTCAGCCAGCAGCAGGTCGGGCGCGTAGAACAAATCCCCGGCGGCGCGGCGCGTTTCCATCCAGCCTTTGACCGATTCGTGAAAGGCATCCTGGCGCACCAGGCGCGCCACCCACACGCTGGCATCCAGCACCGCGTTCATCGGCGCGCCTCGCTAACGGCCTGGGCGGCAGAAACGCCGGCCGGCCAGCGCGCGCTGATGTCCTGCGCCACCTGGTCGAGTTCGTCCCAGGCGCGGCTTTCCTCCAGCGGGTCAGCAGCGCGATTGGCTGGCACAATCAGGGCAATCACCTTGCCGCGATTGGTAATTTGCACCTCGCGCCCGGTCTCGCGCACCATGCGCAACACCTCGCTGATTTGTCCTTTCAATTCACGAATACCAATTGTGACCATAGCAGCCTCCGAAAGTGTCTACAAATGTGGTCACATTGATTATAGCATGGATACCCCCCGCCCTGCCAGCAGGTTTTTCCAATCGTAATTGACGCTGGCCGCGTTGGGGTCGGGTTCGCGCAGGAAAGGGTTGCAGATGTAATGCGGCCCAGCCAGGGCGCGGGCGGTTTCGCCAGCGAACACAATCTCCACCACCGCCAGGATGTAATCTTCCTGCTTGTTCAGTCCATGCAGGATTTCATTCTTGGTGATGGTGACGGTGGATTGTCCCGCCACGCGGCCCTTGACCTCGATGAAGCGCAGTTTGCCGGGGCTGGATGTGACCCGTGATTCGATGTCCCAGCCCAGGTTTTGGCTGCTGACATCCAGCGGCTGGTTGCCCTCGGCGGTTTCCCGCGCCATCACCGCCTGCATGGCCGCCAGTTCGACGGCTTTCCTGCGGCGGGCAAACAAAACTTGTTCGGGCGAGAGCGGTTCCCCGGTTAAACGCGCCAGCAAACCCGCCGGGACGACGATCGCGCCGCCCACCACCACTGGCGGCAGGGCTGAGATATGGCGTTCCTGTTCCAGTTCGACCATGCGGCGATTCAACCGGGCCTGCAAATCGTCGGCCCGGCGCTGGGCCAGTTCCGAGTTCAAGGCAGCGTTGCGCCGCCCGGCCTGTTCCTGGGCTTTCAGTTTTTGCGCCTGGTTGTCCCAATAGGCAATTTCCACCGTCAGGCGCGCCTTGACCGCCGCCTGGGTGCGGTTAATCTTTTGCTCGCGGCGCGTCCGCACTTCGGCCAGATGGGTCGGCACAAGGTTCTGGGCCGCATAGGCCCGCGCCCTGTTTTCCAGGTCGCCTTTCAGCCAGTCGGCGCTCAGGGCCTGCTGCAAAAGCGGGCGGGCGTCTTCGGGCAGCGGTTCGTAGTCCAGGAAGGGCGCGGGGCCAGCCGAGCGCACATTCCCGGCGGCGTCGATGTCTACAAACTGCATTTGGCGCGAAATCACGCGGTTGGCATCGGCGCGCGCATCCTGCAAACTATGCTCCAGGATGAACAAGGCGCGCAGGTCTTCGCCGGGGTCGTTCGGGTCGAGCAGGATGGCGCCCTGGCGCAGCAAACTGCGATAACGCTCCTGCACCAGGGCGGTGACAGCCTCCATCAGCGGATGACCCGGCGCGAGAAATTCGGCGCTTGCCCGCCCTGGCAGCGAAATCGCTTCCTTGTGGAAGGTGACGCGCTCATATTTGGACAAGACCGGTCCGCCGCGCAATTTTCCGCGCCCGCGCACAGCAGCCGGAACATGGGTAATTTCATAGCGATCGGATTCACGAGCGTGCAAATTCCCGCCCAGTTGCTCGAAAGCGCGCTTGAAATAATCGGTCACGAAATAGGGTTGCAGGCGGCGGGCCTGGGCGCGCTCGAAATCTTCGCGGATGGCCTGCACCCGGCTGGTGTCCAGGCTGTCGCGGGCCAGCGAGCGTTCTTCGAGCAGTTCGCGCACCCGCGCCTGCTCGGCCAGGTTGTCCACCCGCTCGAACAGGCGCGCGCGCACCTCGGGCCGGTCGCCGTAGCGAACGGCTTCCATCAGCATCTCGCGCAGGCTGGTCTCGTGGAACAGTTTGCCCAGGATGTCGAATACCCCATCGTTGCGCAGGGCTTCGCGCTGTTTCTCGATTTTTCGCAGCAGGCGGGCATAGACTTCGCCCTCGCGGGTTTCCTCAGCCACCAGGTTCCACAAATGGCAAACCTCGGTCTGTCCAATGCGATGAATGCGCCCAAAGCGCTGTTCAAGGCGGGTCGGGTTCCAGGGCAGGTCATAGTTGACCATCAGGTGCGCGTTTTGCAGGTTGATGCCCTCGCCTGCCGCATCAGTTGCCAGCAAAACCAGCACATCCTTATCCTGGATAAACGCCGCCTGGATTTCACGCCTGACCTCGCGCGCCAGCCCGCCGTGAATGGTCACCACTGCGTTCGGACGGCCAATCAAGGCCCCGATTTTGTCGGCCAGGTAATTGAGCGTGTCGCGATGCTCGGTAAACAAGACCAATTTTCGACGGCGGCGAATGCCCCCCTCTCCCGCTTCGGGGGAGGGGGCGGGGGTGGGGGCGAACATCTCCGGTTGGTCTTGCAGGATTTTGGAAAGTTCCTGCCACTTGCGGTCTTGTCCGCTGTGGCGCACCCGGTCAGCCAGCGTTTCCAGTTCCTTGAGCCGGGCGATTTCGAGTTCCAATTCGGCGATGGTACGCGCGGCAGTGGCTGAATCGAAAACCTGCTCGGCTTGTTCCTGTTCGGTTTCGGGAATGTCATCCCATTCTTCAAAATCATCTTCACTCAAGGAATTGCCTTGCGGCTGTCCGATTTCCATACCGCGCTTGAGCAATTGTTCTTCACGCAGGCGGCTTTCCAACCGTTCGCGGCGGCGCTTCAATGACTGGTAAATCGCCTCCGGGCTGGAGGCCAGCCGCCGTTGCAGGATGGTCAACGCAAAGCCAACCGTGCCGCGCCGGTCGCCCTCCAGAGCTTCAGCGCGGTTGAACTCCTCGCGCACATAACTGGTCACTTCGGCATACAGTTGGGCTTCCAGGTCTGATAGTTTGTAGCCAATCGTATAAGCGCGTCTCTCTGGGAAAAGCGGCGCTCCATCGAACTTGAGCAGTTTTTCCTTCACCAGGCGGCGCATCAGGTCTGAAGCGTCCGGGTCGTGCTGGCCTTCCTTGTAACGCCCCTCGAAACGGTCGGCATCCAGCAGGGCCATAAAGAGTTGGAAATCTTCTTCCTTGCCGTTGTGCGGGGTGGCCGTCAACAAAAGAATATGCCTGGCGCGGCTTGTCAACAACTGCGCCAGGCGGTACCGTTTGGTGTATTTGATGTCATTGCCAAACACCGAAGCCGAGAGTTTGTGGGCTTCGTCGAAAATGACCAGGTCCCAATCGGTTTGTGAGAGTTTGGCCTGCAAGTCCTCGTCCCGGCTGAGTTTATCCAGGCGGGCTACCACCAGGTTCATCTCGTCCAGCGCGTTGCCGGTACGGGCGGCGGCCAGGCGGTCATTGGTCAGGATTTCAAAGGGTAGTTGGAATTTTTCCCATAGCTCATCCTGCCATTGCTCGGTCAGGTTGCCGGGAACCACAATCAGGCAGCGCTGCAAATCTCCCCGCAGCATCAACTCTTTAATGAAAAGGCCGGTCATGATGGTTTTGCCCGCCCCTGGGTCATCGGCCAACAGGAAACGCATCGGTTGCCTGGGCAGCATCTCGGCATAGACCGCCGAAATCTGGTGGGGAAGCGGCTCGACCCTGGAAAGGTGTACCGCCATCCAGGGGTCGAACAGGTAAGCCAGGCTGATTCGTTGCGCTTCGGCGGCCAGCAGGAACAACCTGCCATCTGAATCGAAAGCCCAGGGCGTTCCGGCGGCCAGGATTTCCAGGTTGGCTTCCCGGTCGCGGAACAGCAGTTGACTGTGGTCATGGCCGGTCACGTCCCGATAGGTCACTTCCAGGACATCGGAACCGTGCCAGTCCACGTTAAGCACCGTCACCGGGCCGGTAAGCGATAACCCCTTTACCTGGGCATTCTTTGTGAGTTCTTCAAGACGCGCCATCCATCTCATCCCTTGTGCTACGATGACCATTCCACGATGAAAAAATTATAGCATCTTTTTATCTGTTATCGTTTTTCCGCCCAAAATGATGGAAAATAGGGGTCAAAATTGCGGTTTTCTGCACAATTTCGGCACACAATCCCTCTTGAATTGCGGGGGATTATCTGCCGTCTTTCGCTCCCCGCTGGGGATCGCGAGACAAACGCGCTCTGGGCTGGGCGGCTACTTCGTACTCGTCTTGCCAAACGACATCGACCGCATTTTCCTTGACTTTGATGACGCGGTATTCTTGTCCGGTTTGCTGGCAGGCTCGGGCCACCTGCCGTCCGACTTCCCGCCAACCGGCTTCGGTGAAATAGAATTTGGCGCTGCGCGGGATGCCCCGCCGCCCCGGGCCATTCAGTTTCTCGAACCAGGCCTCGATCACTTGTTCGTTCCCGCACGCCATCAGCCCGGCTTTCAAGGCCGGGGAAACCTGGAGTTCACCATCTGCGTTTCGATTGGTTTCTTGCTGATAAATCATCTCAATCCGGCGGTACATCGTCGTCTCCTGACCAATCCAGGGGCTACAAATGCCCCAGCAGGGCGTCCATATCCGCCAGGGTTGCCAGGAGGTCCTGGGCCTGCTGCATTTCGGCCAGCGCGGCGGGCGTGAATCCGCTGCGCGCAAACAGGGCATGGTGTACTTTCCAGCCTTCGCCCTGGTCGGGCAAATCTCGCAACACCAGCGGGGTCTTACGCTCGATGAGTTCGCGCGCGACCTGGCGGTCGACCGGGTCGGCGCCCCATTTGCATTCCCCCAGCAAAACCTCGTGCGTTTTCCAGTTCAGGGCGACCACATTCACCTGGACGCGGCTGCTCTAGTGCCCGGCATTTCTAAAGATGTAGGGTCAATATGGCTGTTGCAAGCGGTTTTTACCCTACATTTTTAGGTAGTCCGGGTACGAGTGGCTGCCGATTTCATCCGGTTGGAAGGGCAGGCGGCCCGCCCTGGCCTGGGTCGCAACCCACATCCTGCGGTGTTCATTTTCAGGCGTTCCTGACAGACGACTTTTCCAGGAGCGACTTCCACCTGGCAACCAAACAGGATGCCGCCTGTGGCAAACACTCCAGTTGTTTTCAGGATAAATAGCCTTGACACTGAGACGCTTTGGTCATAAAATCTTGAAAACGTTTTCAGAAAACCTTTTCAAGATAATATAATGAAAAAACACCGTCCGACAACAATCATTGAAGTTGCCAAGCTGGCAGGGGTATCGCCTTCCACAATTAGCCGGGTACTAAACGGGACAGCAGTGGTAGCCCCCGAGACCGAGCAGCGCGTTCGGGAGGCGATCAACCGGCTGGGATTCGTGCCACATCCGGCGGCACGCCAGTTGGTGATGAACCGCACCAACATGATTGGGGTTTTGCTGCCCGAAATCAGCGGGGCGTTTTTCCCGCCCATGCTAAAGGGCATCGAAGCGGGAGTGCGTGAAGCTGGGTATGACTTGCTCATTTATTCGACCCAAAATGGCCAGGCCGCCCGTCCCCTCAGCGAGCATAATACTGATGGCTTGATTATCTTCCCCGGCAGCGTGGATGATTCCGAGTTGCGGCGCTATCACAATCTCGAATTCCCGGTCGTTCTCCTGCACCAAACCCCGCCAACCGATTGCCCCTTCCCATTTGTTACTGTTGAAAACAAAGATGGCGCCGAAATGCTGGTTAGTCACCTGATTGAAGCGCATGCACGGCGGCAGATTGTCTACCTGCAAGGCCCCGAAAGCCACGAGGATTCCATCTGGCGTGAGCGCGGTTATCGCGAGGCGCTCGAGGCGCATGGCCTCCCATTCGATCCTGAACTGGTGGCCTCGGGCGGTTTTGATGAAGCCGAAGCCTCCAGCGCCATTGAAAACCTGCTGCTCGATGGCGTTGAATTTGACGCCGTTTTTGCCGGGGATGATGACGCTGCGGCTGGGGTTATCTCTGCGCTCAAACAAATCGGGCGTTCGGTTCCAGAGGATGTTTCGGTTGCTGGCTTCGATGATGTTCCCTTTTCCCGTTTCCTTTCCCCACCGCTTACAACGGTGCGCGCGCCTATCGAGCAGGTTGGGCGAGAATCTGTCCGCCAATTGGTGAAGTGCATTCAAAAACACCCCTGCGAGCCAGAAATCCTGTTGCCCACAGAGTTAATCATCCGTCAATCATGCGGATGTCATTAACGCTGGAACGACTTCCAGCCAATCCAAACTAAAGAAGGAGAAAAAGAGATGAAATCCAAAGTATTTTTGCTTGCCAACCTGCTGGCCGTGGCTGCCCTGTTGCTGGCCGCATGTGGCGCGCCTGCTGCGCCCACCGAGAAACCGGCGACCGGCGAACAGCCTGCCGCTCCGAAAGCCCCCGTGGCTTCTGGCGAAAAGGTGAAAGTTACCATTTTCATTGGCTTTGGCACCGGCACCGACCCTGACCAGGTGGCGGCGCAAGAAGTCCTGGAAAAGAAATTCAACGATTCTCACGCCAATATCGAAGTCGAATTCCTGATTGTGCCAAATACAGAGGCCACTGAACGTTACCTGGCTATGACGGCTGGCGGTAATGCTCCGCAATTGGTTGGCCCGCATGGGATTTCGACCATCGCCAAGTTCAAAGACCAGTGGGAAGACATCACGCCCTATATCACTAAAGACAACTATGACATGAGTGATTTCTATGGGCCTTCGACCACTCTCAACAAATATCCCGACCTGAACGCCGGGCTGCCACTGGGCTTGTTCCCCTCTTTCATCTTTTACAATAAAGACGCCTTCGATGCTGCCGGGCTGCCTTACCCTACGAGTGATTATGCCGATAAAAGCTGGAATATAGATGCCTTGCGTGAAATGGCGATACAACTGACGCTCGACGCCAATGACAACACTCCCAACGATCCCGGCTTTGACCCCGCCACCATCAAACAATGGGGTTATGCCGATAGTTGGACCGACATGCGCGGACAGTTGACCATGTTTGGCGCGCCGACCATTGGCCGCCCAACCAGTGATGACTATAAGACAGCCCAGTTCAACTCGCCGGAATGGATTTTTGGCGCCCAATGGCTGCACAATGGCATCTTCAAAGACCACTTCATTCCTGATTCCGCTGGGCTAAGCGCCATTGACGCCGATTCAGGCGACCCGTTCGGCGGTGGGCACGTTGCCATCTGGAACAGCCATACCTGGTATATGTCTGAAGGCCTGAACGAATTGCCCTTCAAATATGGTATCGCGCCTCTGTTCTATAACCAAAACGGGCAGCGTATTTCGCGCATTCACGCCGACCTGTTCACGATACCCAAAAGCGCCAAGAACAAAGACGCAGCATGGGAAGTCATGAAGTGGCTTGTTGCGCCTGAGCAAATTGTTGATGTATGCAAAATCTATGGCTGTCTGCCTGCCCGTCAGTCGGTTGAGCAAGATTACCTCGATTACATGAAAGAACGCTTCCCCGGCCTTGAGTATGACGTGATTTTCACTGCGATTGACTACCTCGATGACCCCAATCACGAATCCTGGTTGCCTGAGTGGGGCAAAGTCAACGACACCCTCAACAACTTCCAAACCACGCTCTACACCGACGCGAATTTGGATGTGGCCGCTGTGATGCAGCTCACCAACGAAGATATGCAAAAAATCCTCGATGCGTATTGGGCTGGCAAGTAGCCTGCATAACCCCAACCCCCGCCTGCCCTCATTTTGAAAATAAAAAATGGGGGCAGGCGGCCTGGAAGCTCATTTACCCCTATTTTGGGATTTAGGGGGAGGCCGGGAGGTGGAACTGCCTGCCGTCTAATGTCCACCGTTTGTTTTCGGAGTATCCCTCATGCGCCTGCCATCCATCCGAAACTTAAGCCTTGCCCAGCGCGAATCCCTGGCAGCCTACGCTTTCATCACGCCCTGGATTATCGGCTTCCTGGTGTTCACCATTGGGCCTATGTTGGCTTCATTGTATTTTTCGTTCACAAAATACAACATCATCGACCCGCCACAATGGGTTGGGCTGGCCAATTACGCCCGTGTCTTCTCCGGTATCCCTGAATTCCTTCGCACCGGCGATATGCGCCAGTTAGGCGACCCGCTCTTTTGGAAGTCGCTCCAGGTGACGATTTACTTCGCCTCACTGGCCCTGCCACTCAACCTGCTCTTCAGTTTTGCCCTGGCAATCCTGCTCAACCAGAAGGTGCCAGGAGTCAACATCTGGCGGACGATATTTTTCCTGCCATCCATCATTGCTGGCGTGGCGGTTGCCCTGTTATGGATTCGCATACTGAACCCACGCATGGGCATCCTGAACCCCTTCTTGCAAAATGTGCTGGGCATTCAAAACCCGCCGGGATGGCTGCAAGATCCCAACTGGGCAATTCCGGCCCTGGTATTGATGAGCCTGTGGGGCGTAGGCGGCTCGATGATTATCTACCTGGCCGGTTTGCAGGGTATTCCCACCGACCTGTACGACGCGGCCAAGGTAGATGGCGCTAACATCTTCCAGCGTTTCTGGCATGTCACCCTTCCAATGATGACCCCTGTCCTGTTCTACAACCTCGTACTTGGCATGATTGGCACTTTCCAATACTTCACCGAAGTTTATGTTGCCACCAGCGGAAGCGGCGGCCCACAACGCGCTACCCTGTTTTACAACCTCTACCTCTACCAAAACGCCTTTCGTTACTTTGACATGGGCTATGCCTCCACCATGGCCTGGATATTGTTTGTCATCATCCTCTTATTGACTGCGCTCATATTCCGCTCATCGGCCATGTGGGTATATTACGAAGGCCAGCTGCGAGGAGGGAAGTAGATGAAACAAAATTTAATTGCCTGGCTTTTATATTCCACGCGGGGGCATGAATTCCTGATTAAAGGCATCACCACGCTGCTCCTGGCGGCTGGTTCGGTTATTATCATGATTCCTTTGATGTTCATGATTTCCACATCCCTCAAAGACCCGGCCCAAATTCGTTCCGACGCCAACTCACTCATTCCTCGCAAACCGCAAAATGTCAGCATCAATGGTGAAACTTTCCCGCTCTACCGTATCAGC
>Ga0116204_1002411_pt1 | contig 10089 bp, 8 predicted proteins | sample LakKivwa52mmetaG_FD_94481 | JGI IMG/M metagenome (GOLD analysis project Ga0116204, IMG submission 94481) | Anoxic lake water microbial communities from Lake Kivu, Rwanda to study Microbial Dark Matter (Phase II) - Lake Kivu water 52m metaG | ecosystem: Environmental > Aquatic > Freshwater > Lake ... | reverse complement strand
TGAAAAATTCATTTTGTTTCAAAAGTTTGATGCTTTGAAAAAAATACGGACAGCAGCCCGTAAAGCCGTTTTTTCGGGGAGTCTGCAGCATGTAATTTTGCTTCATCAAACAATAAAAAACAATCAATTATGAAAACAAAAACATTAAGAAACATGAGCCTGTATTTAGTCATTACATTATTATTCACAGGCATCGATTCATTTGCACAGCAGAAACAGAAAATCGGAGTCATCAGCATCGATACCAAGGGTTTGAGCGTGAAGGGTGATGTGCTGACGGGTTTGCTCTTACTGGAACTTGAGAAAGCAGATAAATATGAAGTAATGGACAAGTATGATGCTGCGGATATTCTCAAATCAAACAACATTAATCCTGATGAGTCCTTTGGAAAAAATAGTCTGGTCAGAATCGGAAAAATTCTGAAAGTAGATAAAATGCTTTCCGGGAGTGTTGAAAAATTCGGGAATAAAATTATTGTGATTTTAAGACTGATTGATGTTCAGGGTGATGTGATTGAAAAAGCGGATGTGATGGAATATTTCGATCAGGAAAACGATATTCAGGTTATGCTCAGAATATCCGTCAACAATCTGTTGGGCATTGAGAATGACCCTAAAATGCTTGATTTGTTAGTCAACTATGTGAAACCTGTTACAAGTCCGAAAACAAAGGTAAAGCTCAACGGTCCGCGTATGGGTGTGGCTTACACTTTTGGCAGAATGGGGCAACGTTTGCAGGATCCCACTGAAGAAGGCGGCTACAATATGTTCCCAGCAATGTCAGTGTTTGGCTATCAGCAGGAATTCCAGTACATCAGTTCAGGTGATTTTCAGGCACTTATTGAAATTGTTGGCTCAGTGTATGGGCTTGAATCCGGCAATTTTGCTCCTTCGTTAATGTTTATGAACGGCTTTCGTTTCAATAAAAAGGGTTGGGAATTGGGAGCAGGACCTGTTTTCAGAGCTGTCAAACTTGCAAATGGGTATTATGATGAAGATGGAAAATGGCATAAAACCAACACCCTTGAACCGGGACAGGAACACTATAAGCTTGTGAAAGACTTTGATAGCAGAGGGAAAGCATACCTTTCAACAGGTCTGATCATTGCAGTGGGAAGAACTTTTCGAACGGGATATCTGAACATTCCTGTAAACTTATATTATTCGCCCAAAAAAGAAGGAAGTGTTCTGGGATTGTCTTTCGGGTTTAATATTGCTAAAACTAAAAAGATTAAAAAATAAGGAATTGTTTAGTATCATCAAAATACTGGACATAATTATAATATCGATTTGCTATCAGGTTGCTCAATTTAATTTACCCTCAGTACAAGCAGTTCATATTTTAAACCCGAAACAATAAACAAAATAATCAATAACTCTTTGTTCTTTCAGTCACTTCAAATTGCCTAAGAAAAAAAATGGAATACAAAAACTCCATTTTCTGGACAAAATGACAGAAGAAATGTCAGTTTTTCGTTGAATACCTGAGTGGTATCAACTTTGATACGGGCAGACATTCACTTTAAAATTCACAATCATGATGCAGAAAGGTAAAATTGATGTTCAAACCGAAAACATTTTTCCAATTATCAAGCAGTTTCTTTATACCGAGCAGGAAATTTTTCTGCGCGAGCTGGTTTCAAACGCTGTAGACGCAACAACCAAGCTGAAAATGCTTGCAACTCAGGGCAAATTCACAGGCGAAACAAATGACCTGCAGATAGAAGTCATTCTTGATGCAAAGAAAAAAACGCTGACAATTAAAGATCAGGGAATCGGGATGACTGCCGAAGAAGTTGATAAATACATCAACCAGATTGCTTTTTCAAGTGCCGAAGATTTTATCAAAAAAATGAAAAGCAAGTCCGACCCATCACAAAGCGGACTTATCGGGCATTTCGGACTTGGATTTTATTCTGCGTTTATGGTTGCCGAAAAGGTTGAGATTTTTACCAAAACATATCGAAAAGGTGCCGGAAGCAAGGCTGTGAAATGGGCATGTGACGGCACACCGGACTATGAAATTACGGAGTGTGAAAAGGCTGACAGAGGAACCGAGATTGTATTGCATATCGCAGATGATGCAAAAGAATACCTTGAGGAATATAAAATTCTTGACCTTCTGAAAAAATATTGCCGTTTTCTGCCTGTTCCGATACGTTTCGGCGATGCTTCCGAATCGGTAAAAAAAGAAGGAGAAAAAGATAAAGATGGCAATGATGTGTATGAAACAATAAAGAAACCAAGAATCATCAACAACCCTCAGCCGCTGTGGAAAAAAACACCTCAGGGTTTGACTGATGAGAATTATACCGACTTCTATCGTGAGTTATATCCGGCATCTTTTGAAAATCCATTGTTTCATATTCATATTAATGTGGATTATCCGTTTAATCTGACCGGAATCTTATATTTTCCGAAACTGAAAAAGAATTTTGAGGTACAAAAGGATAAGATTCAATTGTATTGCAATCAGGTGTTTGTTACTGACTCAGTTGAAAATATCGTTCCCGATTTTCTCACTTTACTTCACGGGGTGATTGATTCGCCCGATATTCCGCTCAATGTTTCGAGGAGCTCGCTGCAGACAGATTCCAATGTACGGAAAATATCAAAACATATCACAAAAAAAGTGGCTGATAAGCTGGAGGAACTTTTTAAAACTGACAGAAAGGAATTTGAAAAGAAATGGGAAGACATAAAAATATTTATTGAGTACGGAATAATTAGTGAATCCTCTTTCAGCGACAGAGCCAAAAGTTTTGCACTGCTCAAAAATACAAATGACAATTTTTATACATTTGAAGAGTACAAAAATCTTATCGAAGCAGCACAAACTGACAAACATAAAAAGCTGGTGCATCTTTATACAACAGATAAAACACTTCAACATTCCTTTATAGAAAAAGCACGCAATAAGGGGTATGATGTGTTGTTGTTTGATTCGCCCATTGATGCCCATTTTATCAATTATCTTGAGCAACAACTGGAAAACAGTACTTTTAAAAGGGTGGATGCCGATATGATTGACAAACTGATTGAAAAAGAAGAAGATGTGCCAACAGAAAAGCTGAGCGAAGAGCAGATCAAATCGGTGAAAGATGTTTTTGAAAAACATTTTGAAGGTAGAGAAGGGTTTTCAGTGGAAATCGGATATTTTGATGAGGAAATTCCGGTGATCATTACCCAGCCTGAGTTTATGCGCCGTATGAAAGATATGTCAAAACTCGGGGGTATGGATTATATGCAAAATTTGCCCGGAACATACAATGTCGTTGTCAACGGCTCGCATCCGTTCATTGGAGCTCTTATGGAATCTCCTGAATCCGAAGACATCAGGCTGAAGATGTCGCAGATACTCGACCTTGCATTGCTTGAGCATGGTCTGCTGAAAGGTGAAGAGCTGACTGCATTTGTGAAAAGAAGTTTCGGAATGTTAAAATAAACAGATATGTCAGTATTAATGGAATTTGCAATGTTTCCCACCGACAAGAGCGAAAGTGCAAGCGAATATGTGAGCCGTATTATCAGGCTGATCCGTGATAGCGGATATCAATATCAGTTGACGGCCATGGGAACCATCATCGAGTTTGATACCATGGAACAGGCTCTGGCATTGCTGCAAAAGGCTTACGAACAACTTGAATACGATTGTCAGCGAATTTATTCATCGGTGAAGTTTGATATCAGAAAGGGAAGAACTGATGCGATGAAAGGAAAAATTGCTTCTATCGAGTCAAAAATTGGAAAAGTAAACAATTAAAGCTTCAGATTATGAGTCATTTAAAAGAGGGCGACAAAGCCCCTGATTTTAGCATAAATGGGAAACAACTGAAAGATTTTGCAGGCAAAAAAGTTGTATTGTATTTTTATCCCAAAGATAATACTTCGGGTTGTACTGCACAGGCATGCAATCTCAGAGACAATCTGACAGACCTGAGAAAAAAGGGATTTGAAGTTATCGGCGTGAGTCCCGACAATGAAAAATCTCACGAGGGATTTAAGCAGAAATATGAGCTACCCTTTGAGTTGATTGCAGACACTGAGAAAAACCTGCTGAAGGCTTATGGTGCATGGGGAGAAAAGAAGATGTACGGCAAAAGCTATGAAGGTGTGCTGAGAACAACCTTTATCATTGACGAAAAAGGGATGATAGAGAAAATAATCAGGAAGGTTGACACAAAAAATCATACAGCCCAGATATTGAATGAATTGGGGATAAATTAAAAACTGATTTTTTATCATCTGTACACATCTTTCATCTGAACATGAAAAATGTGTGTATTTTTGTGTGATGAATATTTTATATACCTGTGGTTCACGGTCGTGGGGAGGTTTGGAAATGCAGACCCTGTCACTTACGAAGCAGTTTCATCAGATGGGACACCGGATTTTGCTCATCGTTCCGGATAAATCAACACTATTTTTCAAAGCAAAGGAAGCAGCAATTCCTGTTGAAACCCTGAATGGGAATAATCGTAACATTCTCTCCGATATTTTCAGAGTCCGGAAAATAATCCGCACATTTTCACCTCAGATCATACATACCCAATTATCACATGATTTGTGGTTTTTGGTTCCCGCAATCGGAAAAATGAAAAAAATTTCACTTGTACTGACGAGGCGTATGGCGAGCAATGTAAAAAAGAAGGACATTTTTCACAGATATTTATATGCCAGGGTTAACTTATTGTTATGTATCTCTAACTTTATCAGAGAAAATGTTTTAACAACAACAACCATCAAACCCGAAAAAGTTGAAGTTCATTACAATGGCTTGAATTCCGGAATTTTTCATCCTGAAAAATTCAACAGAGCTGTTTGCAGAAGCAAATTCAACATTTCTGAAGATGCAATTGTAATCGGATTTCTCGGAAGATTCTCCTTTATGAAAGGGCATGATGAATTTTTTGAAGCCGGAAAGATATTGCTTGAGCGGTTTCCTGAGAAGAACCTCATTTTTTTGGTGGCAGGAGGAGACAGTTTTGGCGAAGAAGCTTATGGAGAAGCCACACGCAGAAAAGGGTTGTCCATACTTGGAAAGCAACTGATATTTACCGGAGAAGTACATAATGCCCCTGAGGTTCTGAAATGTATGAATATTCTGGCATTTCCATCGCATGAAGAATCTTTTGGAAATGTGCTTTGCGAAGCCGGTGCAATGGAAATTCCTGTCGTTGCTTCATCAAATGGCGGTATTCCTGATATTGTTGAGCATAACCGAACGGGCTTGCTTGTTGAACCAGAAAATGCGAATGCACTTGCAGAAGCATTGGCCGGATATATCAGGGATTCTGAAAAAGCCCAGAAACACGGACAAAATGCCCGCCATCATGTTATTGAAAAGTTTGAAGAACACCGGCAATTGCTTGCCCTTGAAAAGCGTTATCAGATGCTCTGTGTTTAATGACTCACAGGAATCAATAATTTGATATTCAGCATTTTTTCTGAATACAAGCCTGCTTTGTCAGTGATACGAAGAGCAACATGATAATCTCCTTCATCATAGGGTAATCCACAGCAATCTTCTATGGGAAACCAGATTATTGCGTCTGAAGTATGCACTGTCAGCCCTTGAGGAAGCAGAAACTCATTTGAGTAGAAAAACGGAAACACAGGCGTTTTTGCTTCTATGGTATGACAAACCGGAGCAGCCGTTTCATGAGTGTGCCCGTCAAAATTATGGCTGATTTCAATGGTTAGTGAATGCAATTCCAGATTGTCTGAAAGCAAATATTTGAAGGAATAAGTATTGCCAAAATATAACGTATCGCAGTTTTTGGGAAAAGATCCGGCTAAATCATGGTCAAGCATAGGTGGTATTGTATCATCTTCCTGCTGATCACACGAGATAAACAGCACAATAAGAAATAAAGGAATAACTGCTTTAAAGAAGTTCACTAAATTCTTGATATTGATAATACAAAATTAAGATGAATTTCTGAATATTGCTTTGACAAGGAATGAATTAACTTTTTTGTAACAACTCTGAATTGTCGCTTAACCCTATTTTTTAGTTCAGTTTCACAATTTTTATTTACATTTGATTGTTTTTTGAGATAGTATTGAATAATTTAAACCATAAAATCATCTATGAAAAAAATCATTCTTTTCCTTGCAGCGATTGTTATGCAGTACTTTGCTGCCATGGCAGACTCTCCATTAACTTCAACACCATTCTGGGAAGTTTATCAGAAAGAAAAAATCATTATAAAAGCCCAAAAGGCCGGAGGTATTCTTACCACTGAACTGGCAGATTTTCTGATTTCCAAAAAAGGAAAAATTGATGTAAAGATGGCGTTAATCAATTGTCTGTCATGGAATCTCAACGGCAAAAAGAATTCTGTCATTTTTCTCAATCGTCTGCTCGAAAAGAATATTTACAAGACCAGCAGTGAGTTTAGAGAAAAGGGAAGTGCAGAGCATTTGTTGTGTATGGCATATCTGAAAGCAATGGATGACTATTTCACTGTTACCGAGGCTCTTGATTGGGCAGAAATGGCAACAACGAAAAATTCAGGGAGTTATACATTTGCAATCATTCATGCTCTGATCAAAGCACAGTTCTATTTTGATGATGACTGGTGCAACGTTTGGCAGTCAACAAATCAGGTCAGGGAAAACAGATTACTGAAACAGGATATGAAACCCCAAGCCATTGAAATTATTTTCACTTATATGGATTTGTATCGCGAATATTGCCAATAACTTATTCCATAACATATTGGCGTTTCACCCTGTTTGAAATCCCTGTCAGCACTTCATAGGGAATAACATTCATTTCTTTTGCAAATTCAGTTACACTGTGAAGTTCGTCAAAAATGACAACCGGATCACCAACACTGACATCCAGATGGCTGACATCAATCATGGTTAAATCCATACATACATTTCCAACGACTTTGCATTTCCGGCCCTGAATAAAAACGTGTCCTTTGCCATTGCTGAGTGATCGTCTGAAGCCATCAGCATAACCAATCGGAATAATTGCGATGTCCATTGCTGAAGATACAGTAAACAAATTGCCGTAACCGATTCTCTCATTTTTTGCTACTTTTTTTATCTGAATGATGCGGGTTTTTAGCCTGACAGCCTGTATCAGAGATAGTTCTTTTTCGGATGAGGGTTGAATTCCATACAATCCGAGTCCAAGTCTTACCATATCATATTGGGCATGGTTCAGACTGTCAATTCCTGCCGAATTCAGGATATGTCTGAGGGGCATAGATCCGTATTTCAGACTGAATAACTCACACATAGAATCAAAGAGCTGGACTTGCCTCAGGCTGAATTCCATTTCGGAAGAATCATCAGCATTGGCAAGGTGAGAGAACACGGAAACAACGATGATATTTGGCATCAGTTTCAGTTGTGAACACAATTCAGGGATTTCCCCGGAGTGAAAACCAAGCCTGTGCATGCCTGTGTCAAATTTGATATGTATTTTCACAATCTCCTGTGTCACTTTTTTCAGCCATTGTAAAGATTCAAAATTATAGATCTCCGGTTCAAGATTATTGGCAATCATTGCGTCCACAGATGCTTCTTCGGGAGCCATCACCATAATTGGCATGGTAATTCCCTTGTTTCTCAGCTCGACGCCTTCATCTGCATATGCAACACCGAGATAACTGATGCGGTGATATTCAAGCATGGAAGCAATTTCATGACTGCCTGTGCCGTACGAAAAAGCTTTGACCATGGCCATGACACCAGTACCGGGGCTGAGCATCGAACGATAAATGTTCAGATTATGCTGAATTGCACTGAGGTTAACCTCAAGAACAGTCTGATGAGATTTATATTCAAGCTGTTTGACAATTTGTTCAAATGTAAAATTCCGGGCACCTTTGACAAGGATAATTTCATTCTGAAAATCCGAAAGTTTAACGTTTGAAATGAAATGACCTGTACTTTCAAAAAATAATGTTTCAGGAATATTGTTAAACACTTGTCTCATTGATGAAACTGCCGGACCGATTCCTATGAATTTGGTAACATGATGTTGCGCAATCAGTGTTGCTGCCTGTTGATATAACTCCTGAGCTTCAACACCTGTTTGCAGAATGTCTGATAAAATAACACAAGATGATCTTTCCTGTTGATGCTGTTTGAGGAAATCAAGTGCAATAGTGAGGGAGTGCATGTCAGAGTTATACGCATCATTGATAATCAGGCATCCGTTGATCCCGTTATGCATTTCAAGCCGCATGGAAATAACCGGCAAAGTCAACATGTGTTCCGCAACTTCTCCGGGACTAAATCCAAGCATCATCATTGCAGAAAAACAGTGCATTGCATTCTCCGTTGAGGCATCATCAATAAAAGGAATTCTGAATTCTGAAATACAATCTTTTACCCTGACTTTGAACAAAGTGCTGTCTTTCTGTTGTTCATGGTGCAAAATCTGCACCTGACTGTCAGGATGTTTACCCCAGAGAAATAACTGATTTTTCGTGAGTTGGTTTGTTTTTACGCAAAGATCAACAATCTGTTTGTGTTCATCACATAATACGAGTTGTTGTACATGAGCAAAAAGTTTTGCCTTTTCTGTGATTTTTTCTGCAATTTCAGAAAAATTCTCATCATGAGGGGGTCCGATATTCGTGAAAATTCCAAATTGCGGCTGAATAATTTTTTCAAGAAATTCCATTTCGCCGGCTTGTGATATTCCGGCCTCAAACACTGCATATTCATGCTCTTTGTTCAGAAGTGCCACAGAAAGAGGAACACCGGTTTGTGAGTTGTAGCTTTTGGGGCTTCTCAGTGTTCTGAATTTTTGTGATAACAAATGAAACATCCATTCTTTGACAACAGTCTTCCCGTTTGATCCGGTGATGGCAATAACAGGAATTTGAAACTGACGGCGATAGGCTGCACAGAGTGATTGGAGCGCTCTTAATGGAGAGTGTACATTGAGAAAAATTGCATCTGGATATCGTTCAACATCAGGGTTGTATTGATTTCCAACAACAAAACAACGGACTCCCTTCTGATACAATCCGTCAATAAAACTGTGTCCGTCTCTGAGTTGAGTTGAAAGCGCAAAAAATGCAGTTTCATCAGGATGAACTAATTTTCTGCTGTCGGTCAGAAGTTCTGAAATATATTTTTTATGAAAAGATTTGTCAATGTTTCCTGCATCAATATAAGCTGAAATTTCTGATACGGTGAGCCGCATATAGAATAGGGTTACTGAAGATTTTTCAGATTGACTGTCATTGGATTTTCATGCATTTCGGCATATCTTGTTCTGTTTGCAGAAATTTCTGAAGCAAGAATCAGTGCATTTTTAAATGGCTGGCCTGAGGCTTTGTCCTGACCTGCAATGTCAAAAGCAGTACCATGGGCAGGTGAAGTTCTGACGATAGGCAGTCCGGCAGTAAAATTCACACCGTCTTCAAAGCACAGCGTTTTGAATGGAATCATCGCCTGATCATGATACATTGCAAAAATTCCATCATACTTTCTGAAACCCATGTTTCCAAAGAAACCGTCAGCCGGAAAAGGTCCGAAGGCTGCGATCCCCTGCTTGTTCAGTAATTCAATCGCAGGACAGATTTCGTCTGCTTCTTCGTTGCCAAACATACCGTTATCTCCTGCATGAGGATTCAGTCCAAGAACAGCAATTTTAGGTTGCAAAATATTGAAGTCCTGAATCAGGGATTGGTTAAACAGATAGATTTTTGTCAGCAACGATTGCTTTTTGATGAGGGAAGAAACGTTTGCTATTGATTCGTGTGTTGTTGCAAGGGCAATTTTCATGATATTCCCTACCATAATCATCAATGAATCTGTTGCATTGAATTTCTTTTGCAGATATTCTGTATGCCCTCTGAATTCCGGATGAATTGCCTGAATTGCATTTTTATGAACCGGAGCAGTGACAAGAATGTTTGCTTTGCCACTGATAAGATCATCAACAGCTTTTTCGAGCGACTGATAAGCCATTTCGCCTGAAATGGGGGTTTCTTTTCCGATATCAACCTTGATTTCGTTGTCATTCAGGTTGACAATATTTGCTCTTTTGGGATTGGCAGCTTCGATGTTTCTGATCAAATTGAAATTAAAATTCTGAAGCGCCAATGT
>Ga0116204_1002410_pt1 | contig 10093 bp, 10 predicted proteins | sample LakKivwa52mmetaG_FD_94481 | JGI IMG/M metagenome (GOLD analysis project Ga0116204, IMG submission 94481) | Anoxic lake water microbial communities from Lake Kivu, Rwanda to study Microbial Dark Matter (Phase II) - Lake Kivu water 52m metaG | ecosystem: Environmental > Aquatic > Freshwater > Lake... | reverse complement strand
AAGAGGATATTCGTTCCATGCTTAATCTCGGTTTTGCTCGTTTGCGGCGTAGACCTGATTTGATCCTCAGTTTCTTTCACGCTGCCGGACTTTCTGTTAGACAACTTAGGTTACCCTGAATAAATGAGTAACCCGCACCACCACCATCCCTAAAGAATATACCCCACCATGCGTCATCACTTGTGCCTTGCAGGAAACGACCATCAAGTTCCAGGACGAAATCAGAGTAATCAATATGAGCCCGTCTAGCCCCGCAGCTTGTCAAAACCAGTTTCTCATCTTGATATTTCAGTCGTGCCTCTCCACACCAATTCTCTCTTTGCCAACCGCCAGATTTATCATCGAAATCATCTTGAAAATTCGGCTCACGAGAAGCAATAACTGTAAGAATCGGTTGCGAAAACCTGGTTACCCATTCGGGTTGAGGTGTTGATGTATCTGTTGGACGAGGGAATGGAGTAGCAGAAGGTGCAGGTGTGCTGCTGACTGCGGGAGTAAAACTGGGAACTAGAGCTTCAGTGGATGCAATGGGTATTAATGTAGGCGTTGGCTTCGGTGAAAAAGTATTGCATGGTGAAATGATAAGCATTATGGCAGCGAGAACAAGAGCGATAAATCTTGGTTTAGAAAATGTGCGCATAGATCGAATTTGCACCTCACTTTTTTTCTGGTTCAGCCGCCCAATTATGGTTTGCACAACGCCCTTACACCCCATCCTTTAACATTATACAACTCCCCTTTGCCAAAACCAACTCCGCATCTATAATCGCCAGCATGGCAAGTATCACCATCCCAACGAGAAGTGAGCATCACCCGCACCTGCGTCCGCTCAATATATTGCGCGACCTGCCCTCGGTTGCAGACCTGATCGAAGTATGCTTCTCTGACACCATGGATAGCGAAGGCAGGCGTTACGTACAGGATATGCGCCGCTCTGCAGGCGACAGCGCCTTTCTCAAATGGGCGAACCGCGTGGCAGAAAGCACCAGCCTGCCCCTCACCGGTTACATCTGGGAGGAACACGGACACATCGTCGGCAATGCCAGCCTGGTCCCGTTTCGGCAGGGCAAGGAACGTCTCTATCTCATCGCCAACGTTGCCGTCCACCCCGATCATCGCCGCAAAGGAATTGCCCGCGCGCTTACCGAACGAGCCATGCAGCACGTGCATGAAAGAAAAATAGATAACATTTGGCTGCATGTCCGCAGTGACAACTTCGCTGCCATCCAGCTCTACACTTCGCTTGGGTTTGTCGAGCGCGCCCAACGTACCACCTGGCAGGCTGTTACTGATATTCACGCCCAACCATTGGATACGGATATCGCCGTCACAGGCAGACATCCGCAGCATTGGGCGACGCAGCTCCGCTGGCTCATGCGCCTCTATCCCAACGCTTTGGCCTGGCACCGCGACTGGAACATGACCTCGCTCAAGCCGGGCTTTCTCAACTGGCTCTACCTGCTTTTCGTCGACCTTAACATCCGTCAATGGTCTGCGGTTAGAAAAGATACTCTAGAAGCCACACTCTCGTGGATTCCCTCCGGGCGTGGTGAAGGTCTCTTTGCAGGAGCAGGTGACAGGTCTGACCCCGATGCGTTGACGGCATTACTCATTCAGGCACGCCGCGAACTATATCAGCAATATCCGCACATCCTGCTTGAGTTCCCCGTCAGCCGTTTCGACGATGCCATCCGTACTGCGGGCTTCAAGCCCATGCGCACACTTGTGTGGATGCAGGCAACTTCCTGACCGTTTTTGCGTATAACTCTGTATCATTGAAAGATGCAGAAGGAAAAGGAGATACCATGACTAAATTCATTCTTCGTTGGGCGATCAACGCCGCTGGCTTGTATGCCGCGATCTGGATCGTACCCGGCATCGAGTACCTGGGCGAGTGGACGGGTATTCTGTGGGTGGCGCTGATCTTTGGGTTGTTGAATGCGCTTGTGCGCCCGCTGCTTAAGCTGCTCACCTGCCCGCTTATTTTTCTCACGCTGGGGCTGTTCACTATTGTGGTCAATACCTTAATGCTTATGCTTACCAGCACGGTTGGGCAGTCACTTGGCTTCGCCTTTATGGTGGACGGTTTCTGGTCGGCTTTGTTGGGCAGCCTTGTCATCAGCCTGGTCAGCGTGGTTTTGACCCTGTTCGTGCGCGATGAATTGAAGGGGAAGAAGTAGGGGACGAGTAACAAGTGAAAGTAAAGGCGGTGGTCATAGTTATTGTGACCACCGCCTTTTTGTTGTAGGTTATTTCGGCAAGACCAGTGGAGCATCCATGAATGGGTGCTCCACTACGTTTACGGGCAGGCAATAGGCGTTCGATATTTTTTCGGGAGTGAGTACATCACGCGGCGCGCCGATGGCGTTGAGCCTTCCTCCAACGAGCAGGGCGACGCGGTCTGCATAGCGGGCGGCGAGATTCAGGTCATGCAATGCGACCAAGACTGCCAGATTCTTGTTGTGTGCCAGATCGCGAATTAATTCCAATAAGCTGACTTGATATTGCAGGTCCAAATGCGCGGTGGGTTCGTCGAGCAAAAGGATCGGCGTGGATTGACATAGCGCGCGCGCAAGCAGGATGCGTTGGGCTTCTCCGCCCGATAATTCGCCTACGCGGCGATCTAAAAATGCCAGAGCGTTGACCTTGCTCAGGGCTTGGCGAGCCAGCTCTTCGTCATGAGATGAGGCGTTTCCCAAAAATCCAAGGTAGGGCGTGCGTCCCATCAAAACCGTCTCCCAGACGGTGAAGGCGGGTGGCAGGGAGATCGCCTGCGGGACAACCGCCATGTAACGCGCACGCTGCATCGGGTCAAGTGAGTGGAAGTCGTCGCCATTGGTTCTTACGGAGCCTGTGGATGAAATTACGCCGCTCGCCGCGCGAATGATGGTGGATTTGCCTGCGCCATTTGGACCGATGAGCGCGAGCACTTCGCCGTTGTTGACGTTGAAGGAAACATCATGCAGAACTTGATGCCCATGATAAGAGGCGGAGAGGTTTTGGATTTTGAGCATAATTTTTTTGCGGGTTGGGGCAAGGCGCCGCCGCCATGCCCCAATATTAGAATATCAAATACCAATACAACGCGGAGTCCTTGCGGTTCGGGTCGATGGCTTTGTAGACATTACGATCAAAGCCGCCCAGCACAAATCCACAGCTTTGGTAGAGCAGGCAGGCGGGGACGTTGTCATCCTGCGTTTCGAGCATCACGCCGGGAAAGTTGTTTTCACGAGCCCATTGAATGCCGCGTTCGAGCAGTTTTCGCCCGATGTTCATGCCGCGATATTCGGGATTTACAACCACGTCTTCCACGTATCCGAATTGATTCCACCATTTGAGCATCTTGATACGCCCGGCGAGTTTTCCCTCAACTTCGGCAAAGAAAACGGCGGGCGGAGTTTCCGAAAATCCATAGTCTGTGTCTTCGACCTGCACATCGCGTTCGTAGGGTTCAACATCCGTGACGGTGTAGACGAGTTGCTCGTTCTCGATGCCAAGCACAAGCCGTGATCGGACCGTGGACTTGCGCGAGAACGATTTGGTTTGGGACGATTCTTGTTCGCCGATCTGACGAATGATGATTTCCATAGGTTACCAATATCCTTGATTTTTCACGCGGCGCAGAATCCATAGGAAGAATGGTGCGCCGACCAATGCTGTGATGATGCCGACGGGAATTTCCTGCGGCGCGAGGACAATACGCGCAATAATATCAGACACCAGCAATGCGGACGCGCCACCGATAATGGACAACGGGATCAATCGGCGATAATCTCCGCCAAACCACAAGCGCATCACGTGCGGGACGATCAACCCGATAAAGCCGATGATGCCGGAGAACGCCACGGCTGATGCAGTTGCGAGTGATGCTGCCACAAGCAGGATCGTCTTTGTGCGATTGACGTTCAAACCCATTTGCTGCGCCTGATCATCACCGAATTGCAGCAGGTTGAGACGGTAGCTGAAAAAGATCAGAATGCTCAAGCCAATGACAAGATACGGCAGCATGGCAAAGATGGCTGTCCAGCCTGCCTGACTGGCGCCGCCCAGCAGCCATCCCAATGCGCGGCGGACTTCACTTGTGGAACGCAGCATCAGGAAAGATGTCAATGAGGTGGCGAAGGATGAGAAAGCCACACCAGCAAGAATAAGATTGGTGGTGGGAATGGTCTGCCCGACACGGGCGAGAAAATAAACAATGAAGACTGTGATCAATGCCGCAATGAACGCGGACATTGGAATCGCCATCAACCCCCAAAAGGAATACGGCCATTGGATCGACATGGCGATGACCGCACCAAGCCCCGCGCCTGACGCCACACCGATCAGGAACGGGTCTGCCAGCGGGTTGCGGAACAATCCCTGATACGCCGCTCCGCTCCCGCTCAGAGCGGCACCCGTCAATGCGACAAGGATCGTGCGCGGCAAACGGATGTTCCAGATGATGAAGGCAAACTTTTCTTCTCCCGCGCCGCGCAGAATGTCCCAGATCTCTGCAGGGGAAATGAAAACAGAACCAATCGCGAGGCTGAGCACGATGGCGGCGATAAGAAATAAGAAAGAGGAAAAGAACGTTTTTTTCATATTGTAGGGGCGGAGTCTTGCATCCGCCCCTTTTCTATCGACAAGAACGTCAGATCCCTACGGGAACACACCAGGATGGAAAATCTTCGCCAACGCTTCGAGACCATCCACCAAACGCGGGCCGGGGCGGCTGATCAGGTTGTCGTCGATTGGGAAGATATTATTGGATTTTACCGCTTCGATGGTTTCCCACCCAGCACGTTCCAACACGGATTCAGGCGTCACACCCCAAATCGCATCGCCAAGGATGATGATGGACGGGTTGGCAACCACGATCTGTTCCAGGCTCAATTGCGGATACGCATCTGCGGTGTCACTGGCGATGTTGAATCCGCCAGCGCGTTCGATCAGCAAATTACCAAATGTGCCCGGGCCATATGTCCACGGCTTGTTCGGGTCGGAGGCGTCGATTTCGTAGAATACATTCTGGCGTGCGCTGAGCGGGGCGATCTTCTCGTCCACTGCGGCGACACGGGTTTGGAGCGACTCGACCAAACTGCTGGCGTCCTGTCCCGTCAACTGCGCGACGATCTCAAGGTTGACATACATTTCTTCGAGCGTGGTTGGGTTGCTTAGATAATAAACGGTCAAACCGAGGTCTTCCAATTGCTTGACGAGTTCAGGCGTGTTGATCTCAGCTGCCAGCACCAGGTCAGGTTCGAGCGCCACGATGGCTTCCGCGCTGTATTCGCCCATCGAACCGCCGACAGATTCAATGGATGCGGCTTCAGCAGGATAATCGGAAAATTCATCGCGTCCGACCACCTGTGAGCCTGCTCCCACAGCGAAGAGAATCTCCGTGTTGGACGGAGCGAGCGAAACGATGCGTTGCGGAACTTCCGCAAGTGTGATCTCGCGTCCGAGTCCATCGGTGAAGGTCAAGCTGGTTTCTTCGGCGGGGGCTTCGGTGGCGGGAATTTCCGTCGAAACAGGGGCAGGTGTCGGCGCAGCCTGAGGCGCGCAGGCTGCGAGCAGCGCGATCAGTAAGGTCAAAATCAAAGTCTTGCGAATCATGGTGTCTCCTAGTGTGTGTATTTTTTTCATTGCGAGCGATGGTGCGGCAATCTCATGAGAATCAAAATCCCCAGCAAAGGCTGGGGAGGTTGGAGAGGCAATCCGAGTTCTGCCGTTCTCCACCTCCTTTCCGCGAGAAATGGTTGAACAGACCAGAGCGGGCGACCTGACTTTTAGCTGTTAACTGGTAGCTCTTAGCCAGTGGCTAATCGCTAATTGCTAAATGCTAATTCACAGTTGCGCGACAGTGCCGGAATTTCACCGGGCTTCGCCGCTTGCTGATCGTTATGTTGAAATGATTGTACCACCGCTTTTTTTGGCGATCGTTTTGAGCAGACCGCGAAAGAGATACGAATGGAATGGCGCAAGTAAATACCAATATAAAAATCTGCCCAAGCCGCGCGGGGCAAAATAGGCGGTTTGTTTTAACACGCCATCCTTCACGCGCCACTCCATCCAGCCATCGCCGGGGGCTTTGAGTGTTGAGCGAAACAACACATGCTCACTTTCGTTGAGATCGATTTCGTAAAAATCAGTTGTGTGGTTTTCAAACCAGCCGCGCAAACGCCACAGCCAGTTGGCAAAGATCCAATCGCTGTTTTTATCAAAACCTTTGACGACTTCCATAATCTTTTCGGTAGGTGCATTCACCTTCATTTCACGATGGTCAATGAAGAAACCCTCGTGCTTGAGGATTTTGACTCCACCCAAACCATCCTCCCACACCCGCTCGATCTTCAGCGGATGCAAACGCTTCAACGCCTCGGCGACGGCTGATTCGTACTCCATCAGCAGCACCTCAGGGAAGGTTGTTTCCGCCACGGAATGCAGGATCACACTGTCCGTTGATAAGCCGCCGACCAGCGCATACGCAATTTTGCGCGGGACGGGAGTCATCAAGCCGATGCCGAATGCCATGAATCCAACGGGGATGAACGGCAGCAGGATGAAGCGTCGTTTGTGCCCGCGGATTTCGGCGTAGATGCGCATCAGGTCTTTGTAGGTGAATATCTTCGGCACGCCAATTTCAAAGACACCGCCGCGCCCGTTTGCATTGGTCAATGCGGCCAGTAAATAGTCGAGTACATTTTGCACAGCAATGGGCTGGGATTTGTTGTTGAGCCATGTGGGACCAGGTACGATCGGGAATAACTCCGCCATGAAGCGGATCATCTCGAATGAGATGCTGCCCGAGCCTGTGACGACTCCCGCGCGAAATTCGGTGACGGGCACGCTGCCTTTGCGAAGCGTTGCACCCGTTTCGATGCGTGAGCGCATGTGCGGGGCAATATGCTGTTCAGGGTCTGCCAGCCCGCCGAGGTAGATGATGTGTTCCACGCCCATTCTTTCGGCGGCTTCGGCAAAATTGCGCGCGCCTTCAATTTCAATAGACGTGTATCCGCGCCCGAAGGACATGTTATGGATGAGATAATACGCGGTCTGCACGCCGTCCAACGCCGAGACGAGGGTTTCAGGCTGCATCACATCGCCGCGCACCATTTCCACCTGCGGGTACCACGTCCGCGCTTGCAATCGCTCAGGCTGACGAGCCAACGCGCGGACGCGGTATCCGCGTTTGAGCAGTTGAGGGATGAGCAGGCTGGCGATGTAGCCTGTCGCTCCAGTAACGAGGATGAGGGGTGACGTCATTGTGAGGAGCGCTCATGTTTTTCGCGACGAAGCAATATCATGTTCATCGCTCCACCTTGAATGGTGTGATATCAGGGTCAATGACTTCACCAAATTCGCGCGCGGCAAGGTGACCTGCAAATACGGCCTGGGCGATGATGTTCGGGGCTTCGGCGTCACCGATCACGCGCAGAGATTTGAGTCTGCCGTCTGCGAGGGCGGGTTTGAGTTCGTGATACAGGCTGTCGTTGGGTGTGCGGTCTGTGACCATGACCACAGCGTCGCAGGGGAGAGTTGTTTCAGCAGAGGTAATGGCATGGGTCACTGTGGCAGTTGTCGGCGTGTGAGAGGCGAGAAGATGATGCGGGAGGAGAGCCACATTCAGGTCGAGCAGACGCTTGTAGATACGATTCTGTTCGAGGGTGAATTCCGTCCACGCAGAGATGGTGGGCGCAGGCGTCACCAGGGTGACCTTGCATCCATTCGTGGCGAGGAGTTCGGCAAGCACGCCGCCCATGTAGTAATGATCGTCGTCGTAGATGACAACATTCCCTGACGGCAGGTCACCATTCATTAGATCATCGGGCGTGAAGATTTTTGCGCTGCCCGTGATGGGATGTGAATTGGAGCGCCCAACGCCGTCTCGCCGCCATTTTGCGCCTGTGGCGATGATGACATGCGGTTCGCCCGACTCGAGCACATCCTGAGCCGACATGGCGCTGGATCGATAGAAATAAATATTTTTGAGTTTCTCGATCTGCGTAAGGCGCCAGTCGATGACGCGCCGCCACTCGATGAGATTCGGCAGCGCCGACTCAAGCAGGACGCGCCCGCCCGCCTCACGCTTCGCGTCGGTGAGGATGACCTTGTACCCACGCTGACCCAACGCCCGCGCAGCTTCCAACCCCGCAGGTCCCGCGCCGACGATGAGGATTTCGTCGTCCTTCTTTTTCGGCGCAATGATTTCAGGATGCCATTCACGCCGCCATTCTTCGCCCATGGTTGGGTTTTGTGTGCAGCGAATGGGTACGAAGCGCGTGTCGCCTGTGACGCAGAGATTGCAGCCGATGCACTCGCGGATGTCTTCGTGCCTGCCTTCTTTGATTTTGTTCGGCAGAAACGGGTCTGCAATCGACGGACGCGCTGCGCCGATGATGTCCATGATGCCGCGCTCGATGGCTGAGACCATTGAATCGGGTGAGGTGTAGCGTCCCACTCCGACGACGGGTTTGGTGGTGAGCTGCTTGACGAAGGAAATATATTTTTCCTGATGTCCCTCTTTGCCAAAACGCGAGGTGATGGAATCATTCGCCCAATTGCTGATGTTCACATCCCATAAGTCGGGCAGTTCTGCCAGCATCGAGACGATCTCGCGTCCTTCGCCGTCGTGTTGAATGCCGTCCGCGCCGAGCAGTTCATCCACCGCAAAACGGACAGCCACCGCGCAGGTATCGCCGACAGCATCTTTTGTGTCCTCGATCAGTTCGCGGAAGAAACGCACGCGGTTTTCCAGCGAGCCGCCGTATTCATCGGTGCGGTCATTTTCTTTCGACATCAGATGGAAGGCCAAGGTCATATTGTGTGCGGCGTAGCAGTAGATAATGTCAAAACCTGCATTTTTTGCTCGAATTGCCGCATTGCGATGCCACTTGCGGATCTGCTTCAGGTCGTCCTTGGAGGCAGCACGTGTTTGCCCGGGCTCATATCCGCCGCCGCCCGCAATGCCCATTGAGCGCACACCGAACGCAGCCGCACGAGAATACAAATTCGCCGCATCATGTCCGTTGTAGGTCAGTTCGATGCCTGCCAGCGCGCCATGTTTGTGGACGGCTTCGGTCATCAATTGCCATGCGGGAATATCAGCATCGTCCCACATACGCCCCTCGAAATACGGCGAAAGATCGGTAGTGTGATGGATCTCTGTCTCTTCCGTGCAGACCACGCCCCAGCCGCCCTCCGCTTTCATGCCGCGCATGGCAGCCATACCCTGCGGCATACGCCAGCCAAATCCGTTGCAGTGCGGCACTTGATAAAAACGATTCGGCGCGGTAACAGGTCCGATCTTTATGGGTTGAAAGAGGATGTCATATCGAGAGGTCATGTTGATTTCCTTTTAGTCGCAATCAGGCAGAGGCGGGAAAAGACGCGTAGCGTAATCATCCAACAAGTCTTCTGTGCCCACAGGGAAAGTCATCATCATGGTGATCACGCGATTATCCGTATCATTCCTCGCCCAATAACGGATGTCGTATTCAAAACCAATGTTCGTGGCATCTACTTCATACAAGCGTAAGCCGTTGTCTGTTCTGCATTCTGAAATAATTTCATAACTATCGTAATTCTCGAAGATAACATCCCATGTTTCGGTGCTGAAATACGCATCAATATCAGGCTCTTCATAACCACAGGAGAAGATCAACGCTTCAAGATACGCCACCGCCCCGAGTGAATTATTCAGCCACGTTACACCCACACGGCTCTCCATCACTGTGTAACTGCGTTCCCATTCATCGCTTTTGAATAACGCGCCCGCGTAATCAAGTGCGCGGTCAATATCGGCTTGTGTCGGTTCAGGGGAAATGCAGGCAGGCGTTACGGTTGGCAATATTTCAATAACACGCGTCGGCGCAATTTGCGGGGTGGGGGTCGGTGTGGCAGGTGCGCGCAATCCAGGCAATTGACATGCCAGCACAAACAGAAGAACGAAGATCCACAGTGATGCTTTTGTTTTCATTTTTTATCCCATGAGTCCTCTGCAAGAAGCCGTTCATTAATAGCCAAAACTTGGGCTGAAAACCAGCCGGGAGCGTAGCCAGCGCGCCGAAAAAACGAAAAAAGAAACCACGGCGGCGGGTGCTGCGTCGTT
>Ga0116204_1002409_pt1 | contig 10094 bp, 8 predicted proteins | sample LakKivwa52mmetaG_FD_94481 | JGI IMG/M metagenome (GOLD analysis project Ga0116204, IMG submission 94481) | Anoxic lake water microbial communities from Lake Kivu, Rwanda to study Microbial Dark Matter (Phase II) - Lake Kivu water 52m metaG | ecosystem: Environmental > Aquatic > Freshwater > Lake ... | reverse complement strand
GGGTGAACTCATGGGAAATATGCTCTCCCGAATGAGCAAACAAAACCAGGATCTAGTAAAATCCCGCATCCTCATCATACAAAATTATTTCCAAAAGTCAGATTCCCTCGTGCCCAGTTGGGAAATAGCCCGTCTCAATGCTGCTAAAAAAGCACAGAAAAAGAAGGAACTGGAACTTTACTTAACCAACCTGAGTACATCACATGATAGTTCTGAAGAAAGCGATCTTTCAGACATGCAAATGGGAAAAATTGAAGAACTTTTAAACACCAAGCCCAAAAATTTAAAATCTAGTCAAGTACAAACTGCCCGCCGCAAATTAGAGGTAAAAATAGATGCCTTTGGAAACGAGTGGGTGGATACAACACAATATCTACTTGATTCCTTGGAAAATTCCAGGCAGTTTACAGCCTTATCGCAAAACCAAAAAAGTTCAGTTACCCTCTTCCAATGGAAACCCAATAGAAACCTGACATGGGGAGATCTGGCAGAATTTTGTGATAAAGTGGGTTTGATGTCTTTTGGAAACCGACCTGGATATGTATCCTACCGACTACCAACGCCTTGGGAAAATACTGGAGTTGTTAACTGGCAGAGGGAAAGCTCCGAAAGCCAAAATCAGTCCCAAGATCGAGTTTATTCCTTTGTTGATTTAGTAACTGCGGCACATAAAGAAAAAGAAGGTGTCGTCACAAAAATAGAAGAAGCCGTAGAAAAAATCACACCAAATATGTTACTCGTCTTCACCTCCGATGGAGGAGTCAAACGCTATGAATCTTTTTCTGATATTCGTAAAGTCAAAATTAAAGAGGAAGATACACAAGATGGTGTTCTTTACTATAAATTTTTGCGGTATACTATCGATGGACAAACTGTAGTATTACTGGGCATAGATTCTGATCTTAAAACCTCACGACTCCTAGATAAAACACTTCCAAAAGAAAATTCAGCGGAATTTTGAATGGATTAAATGTTTTAATTGAGGATGACTTCCCGCCTTACCTGAATATCACCCATCGACTCACCGCGCTGATCGCGGCTGTCAACTATATAAGAATTTTGAATTGTACGGATCAATCCCTTTTGCCCAAAAAAATACTGTGCGGTTTGCATGAGGGTCTGATCTACTAAAAGTGTTTCGGCAACAGTCCAACATTGATGTACATCCTTCCCTATTTTTACAGAGTTGATACCTGTGATATGATACTTACTCAGCAGGGCCCCTTGCAGTGTTTCCCACCGCGCATCAAGCAAGGGTTTACGAGGCAAGGAGCTTGAAAAAACCTGGGTTAATTCTTTTTTATTTAACCCAGGAGAAGAAATTGAAGAAGCCTTAAGAGAAGCGTTAAAGGGAGGATTTTGCTTATCTATCCGTGGTGAAATGTCAGTAAAGAAACGAGGAGAGCTTTCAGGTGCGACTGGGGTTGAACGCAGCGAATCGCTTGTGAGTATATATTTATATTGAACTTCGTAAAGTGGATTTTTGGTATTGGGCAAAAAGAAACTTACCAAAAAAAGGGATTGGCTGGGAAGAGTACTGCTATCCAACAAGGCAACTTTAAGCTGATATTTGTAGGTACTTTTTGCACCGCTTTTTATATAGGTGTAAACTTCCGTCCATGTATAGCTATTTTCAGTTTTAAAAGATTGGGTCAGTTCCTGGGGTGCTAAAAAGGTTTGGCCATCCTTCTCGAACCAACTGCACGAAGTGAGAAATAATAAAGCACAAAAACAGATTTTTACAAAAAAAGATAAGGAAATTTTTAAGAGAGGCGTCAAGAAAAAGTCCTTTGGTAAAGCGTTGAAGGAGAACAAGCAGTAGGGAAGAATGGGTATTTTTTCTTAAGATGAAACCCTTCGGAATTACTAATATACAATTCCCTACTTTCCCAAAGATTGTGCAAAAATGCTAAAATCCAACCATTCAAAGTTTTATCTATAAATTTTTCCCATTTCCTAAAGTTAAAAAACGATAAAAGCACTCAAAATCGACATTTATACCTATATTATATATAGAAAATGATGACTGATTCTAGATTTTCGGGCCAAAGGGTTAACCTGAAATTCTTACAAAGCTCTCTTTTACCTAAGAAGCTTGTTTTCCTTTTGTTTATTTTTCTAACCCAACTCCACCCCGCAGGTCATTCTTGTGGAACCCTGCGGTTTTTTACCCAAAATCAGTCTTTGCCTCCTCCCCCTGCCGGGCTCTCAAAATCCTCTTATTATAATCCACCAAGTCGAGTTTATCTAAGTAACAATTTTGCAATTTTTTACACCCTGTGGGGTGTTCATGGGGTAACTCGTCTCAAGCAGGACAGCGCACTATTTTTCAAAGCTGATTCCATACTACGCATTCAAGCAGGAACAGTTTACGACCGCGAATACAATGCCATTTTGCAACTTGATTACCATAGCCTTCCTCACCCTACCTATATCTCAAAGATGGCTAGTGTTCTGGAAGAGACCCGTTCCTACTTTGTTGATTCCCTGAATTACAGGGCCCCTGTAGGGGCTCGATCTGTTACTTTCTACACGCGTAATATCCCACTGGGTCGCTATCCAGTCGAGGTTTTGGATTTAGGAACAGCCTACCCTGAAATGGCCAATCGGGGCTATTACGCAGTTACCTACTCCAACCAAATCATACAAATTGAAAACGATTTTCAATATTGGGATAGCCAAAAAAACCAAAACACACCTCTGGTCATGAACTACAATCAACTGACCCCTCCCTATATCAATAATTATTATACAGATTGGGAAAAGGGTCTTAGGGTAACGCTCATTCATGAATTCTATCATGCCATACAATTTACCACCCTGGGTAAAAGTCCAAGTAAAGACCACGTATGGTACGAAGCTTCGGCCACAGCCATGGAAGAATGGCGCGCACAAGATGTCAATGATTATCTACAGTATGTACCTGCGTATTTCCAAACTCTTTCTGCTAAGGGAGCCTTAAATTCCTGTATGCAATGCGAAGACTCTTACGGAGTTGCAATTTTTTCAGATTTTCTCAACCGCAATTTTACACCCCACATTAACAAAGACATTTGGCAAAATTTGGCTAAGGAACCAAATCTTTCAAGCGCTTTACTCAATGCCTACAAAAATCAAAACCTCGATCCGCATACAGTCTGGTTTGAATTTGGGAAAAAACTACTCTGCAATGGAGGTGACTGCCCCCAAAACAATCTTCCTTTTAATCCCGATCAATCGCTATGGCCTCAACTCAAGTCTACTCCCATGGAACCCAATAAAAACCTTATTCTAACTCTTCCCCCTCTTTCACTTCAGTTGGTCGATCTTGATCTTGGTCCTACGGATTCCTTAGTGATCTTCAATCCTAACGGAATGCCCATTGGCTTAGTTCCCATTTTTACCCAATCCAATCAAACTAAAATATTAGGGACGGGCGCACCTTCCTCTTACACATCAACTCTACCCTTAGCAAAATTAACACAAGTTTTACTCACCCAAGGCAGTCCAGTGGACTCTGCTAGACTCACCCTCTTTGTTGCTAAAAAGCCATCAGTTGGCTTAAAGCCCAATAAAAAAGACATCGTACCTACTACCCACGAGCCTGTCTATAATGTATTGGGCCAAAAACCAACTACACAAAACAGGAATACCAGGCAAGTACTCTTTTTTCAAAAAAACAAGCTTGTAATGACACGCAAATAAGTTCTGAAATTTTCAACTTAAAGTTTGATACATAACCTGCCAGACAAGAAAGTTAAAGCAGGATAGTAAATATCCAAGTTGTAATTTTATACATTATTCTGATGCTAAATTATTTTTTCCACCTTAGGCCTTTTAAAAACCTATCCCTTCTGTCCCTATTATTTTTTTCACTTTTCGTAAGTACACTTACATACTCTGAAACGAACTCTAAACCACATAAAAAATGCCTCACTATTCACCTTGCGGCCGAACTTCATGGTTTAACAAATCCTTCAACTAAGGCATTGCCGATATTTGCCCAAAGCCAACCCCAATTTACAGGCCCACTTTTACCAAATAACAAGACCACCCGCCCCACCCTACAAAGTCTTATCCGTCCCTTGAGCAAATCTCAAGCTGATGCCTTTGTAACCTACACAACTCCCAACTTTGCTTTTCACTATACACTTAGTGGTCCACATGCAGTTTTACGCAGCCCTGCGGACATAAACGGGGCAACACCCCAATACATTATTAAAGCTGGTGAATATTTTGAACAGGCCTATAACACCTACATAGGCGAATGGAATATGCGAAAACTTAGCAAATCAAAATCAAGTTATTTTGCAAATAAAAACAATCAGGGTAAATATGGAATAGATGTGGTAGATGTGTCTCGTGCCTATAAGGTGGAGGGATGTGATCCCAACACTTATGGTATAACTCTCGAATCACCCGTTTATACCATTTTACTTGAAAATGATTTTCAAACCTCTTACCGATGCCCCCAAACTAGACCTGTTACTTTGAGTATTGAGCTACCTAATGACTCAACTATAAATCGTAACTATAACCAAGAATGGGAAAAAGCATTGGCCATCACTGCTGCCCATGAATTATTCCATGCAATACAATTTTCCTATGTACCGGAACTCAAAGATTATCATATATGGTGGGACGCCAGCGCTACTGCGAATGAAGAAATTCTTTTTCCAGAAAGCAATGATTATTGGCAGTATCTCCCCACTTATTTCAGTAACACTACGATCAACTTCTTTGATAGATTTCCAGCTATCAATCACTATTCCCGCGCGCTATTACCACTCTATATACATCAAGAATTAGGGCCTAGTTTTCATTCTAAACTTTGGGAGCTGCTTGCTCAAAACAAAAAGCTAGAACAAGCCCTAGCACAAACTCTTGGTAGTCTGGGAACATCTTTTACTCAGATCATTCCTGGATACAGCCTTAATATTGCCTATACTTATCCCGAAGAATCGGTACCCTTCAAAGAAATGAGTCCAGACCGCAGGTTATGGCCGATTTTAAAAACAACTCCCCTGGATAAGTACAATATTGTTGTTAAAACGGGCATTGCTCCTCCGCTTTCAATCCAAAAGTTTACTCTTCCAAGGGATACACAAACTCCCAGTTACAAGCTCAGTCTCAACAAAGGCTCCCAACTCTATATTAATACCCGTAACAAAAATAAACTTACAGGAGCATTTATAGAGGATGCTCCTGCATCCCTCTCCCTCCCTGTATATAGCGAAGAAACCACCTATGTTGTCATCAGCAATCCGCATCCTACAGATACAAGTTATTTTTCTTTCCAACCCGAAAAAATTCTCTATGCATCAGAACACATCCCCTATCCCAACCCGCTGGTCTTAGGCAAACACTACCCCACCCTTTATTTCACAAGAATAGAAAACAACACAGATAACCAGACCTTGGTTATTATTGACGAATGGGGTCAGGAGGTTTATAACACCTCACTTAGGCACCAGGAAATCAGTTGGAATTGGGATTTAAAAAACAAGAAGGGTTTCCAGGTATTACCTGGCAGTTACTACATAAAAATTGGAAATCAAGCCTGGAAACTTTTAAAAATTTCCCAAACAGCACCTCTTAAATAGATGTTAAAACAAAGAATCATTATAGGGGATATACATGGTTGCTTTGATGAACTCTGTCTTTTACTTGAGAGCATTCCATTTAACCCCTCAACTGACCAACTTATTTCTGTCGGCGATGTGATCGGCAAGGGTCCCCAGGTTAGAAAATGCCTACAGCTTTTATACTTTTACAAGGCCTTGGTAATTAAAGGAAACCATGAGCTCTGGTACCTAAAAAATAATATAGATATACATCCAAACTTCCGCAGCAAAACATCCTTATCGCCCTCATCCCAAGAAGAAATCAGTTCTGCACCGTCAGTCTTTTCAGAAAAGAGTCTCTACATCAGTTATAAAAAAATAATGGACTCAACTAAGTTCTCTCACAGTTCTTTTGGAAAACAGCTGAGTGATCAAGAATTGGCAACATGGATTCATTCCTGGCCACTCTATTTAGAATATCCCGATCTATACATAGTTCATGCAGGCCTCGATCCCCGTTCTGGGATTCCTCAGGAAAGCTCTAGTAAAATCTTAACGCAAATTCGGCATTGGGATGGTAAAGGCATTAACTTGAACAATGAAACTGATCCGGCTTGGTTTGACTGTTTTTTACCCCAAAAAAAAGTTGTCTTTGGGCATTGGGCCAAAAAGGGGCTTATTCAAAAATCCTCCTTTATCGGCATCGACTCAGGTTGTGTTTATGGTAACTCTTTGAGTGCTTACTGTCCCGAACAAGATCAAATTTGGCAGGTCAAAGCACTCAAAAGTTATGTCCAAATTGGACACTGATATTTTTGTGCAAAAATCTTACCGGGTAATTTCTATATTCCCCCACTTATGACCGAAAATAAAGAAATTATCGTAATTCAAGGTGTCGAGATCCACTTATCCCATAAGGTAGGATCAACCCAAGAATGGATTGGTCAACAAGAACCTTTAGATCAGCTCATGGCTTGTTGGCTTACGCTCTCACCCAAAGACAAACCTCTAAGCCCCAGAATCATCGGCGTACCCGGTATGGGTAAAACTAGCTTAGCTATGGCTGCGGCCCGCAGGCGCAACCAAGACCTATATATTTTCCAATGTACCTCTGATACCCGACCCGAAGACCTTTTGGTTACCCCAGTTCTGGGCCAAAAAGGCTCTATCATGTATCATGCTTCAGCATTGCTTACAGCAATGATCCGTGGGGGTATTGTGGTTCTGGACGAAGGCAATCGAATGCCCGAAAAATCCTGGGCAGCACTGGCATCCCTGCTTGATGACAGGCGCATGATTGAGTCAATAGTTGCAGGTATCAATGTCACCGCCCACCCCGAATTTCGATTTGTAGTTACCATGAATGATGACTCTTCTACCTACGAAATTCCCGACTATATAATGTCACGCCTGCAACCTGCCATTGAACTTCCTTTCCCCGGCCAGGATGAAGAAATGCGCATACTGCGCTACAATTTACCCGAAAGCCCTGAGGAATTGTTAAACATCTGTGTTGGCTACCTCCAAGAAGCACACGATTTGGGGCTACCCATTTCACTGCGTGATGGACTGCATATTATCCGCTATGCCCAAAGACTTAATACTATTTCCCAATCTTCCTGGAAAGAAAAATTTTTACAGGCAACCTCGCAAATTTTAGGTCCTGAAGCCCTTGATCTCCAAAAACTTGTTGAAAAACGCAAACTTGAGGACCAAGAATATGGTGGCGATCCAGAGATGGGAGACTTCTTTTTTGGTGACGAGCCTCCTGAAGATTCAGGCCCCCTGGGAAAAGGCTAAACTCTCCCACCTTTGTTTCCCTAATGTATAGATGCCATCCTATGTATAGCTGAGATCTTATCCCCAGCTACTCATATGCCTGACCAGCTCAAGCTGACAGTTGCAAAATATGAACTTTTTAACCTGATCATTTGCACACTCAAATCTACAACCCATCAAACACAAGAATTTCCTCAAAAATTCGACAGTGCCCACAGATTAAACAAAAATTATTTCCATTCAAGCGCACTTCACATTGACCGTCTCACACTAAAAATCCTGCGAAACCCTGAGCCCCAAACCACATCTGTTTATATATTTTTTCTCCGCATGAAAATTCCTTTATTCTTTATTCCAGAGTTCATTTATGTTTAAAATATTGAAACGAACCGAGCTCCATCCCGGCACCTGGCGTTATAAAATCGAGGCCCCGCGCATCGCTAAACACCGAAAAGCAGGTCAGTTTGTTATTTTGCGACCCCATGCCCAAGCCGAACGAATTCCTTTAACCTTGGTTGACGGTGATCCCCTGGAAGGCTGGATTGAAATTATTTTTCAAGTGGTCGGTTCTACAACTTCTGACCTGGCAAAACTAAGCGAAGGAAGTTTTATTCTCGACTTGGCTGGTCCCTTGGGAAAACCTACGCATATTGAAAACTTTGGCCACTGTATTTGTGTGGGTGGTGGAGTGGGTATTGCACCTCTCTTCCCCATTATTAAGGCACTAAAATTAGCTGGTAACCAAGTTACCGTTTTATTAGGCGGTCGCAGCAGTCATCATATCCTACTGCAAGATGAAATATCAGAATGGGCCCAAAACATTCTCATTGCAACTGATGATGGCAGCCTGGGCAAAAAAGGATTTGCTGTACAGGTCCTTGAAGAACAACTGCTCCAAGGCCAGAGGTATGATATGAGTGTTGTGATTGGCCCCGTGCGCATGATGCAGTTTACTGCACAAACGCTTTTAAATGCTCAAATCCCCTGTATGGTCTCTCTTAACCCTATTATGATTGATGGTACAGGAATGTGTGGGGGATGTCGTGTCAGTATTGGAAAAAAAACCCAGTTTGCTTGTGTTGATGGCCCCGAATTTGATGCGGCCCTGGTTGATTGGGAAAATCTGATCTTGCGCTTGGGCGCCTATAAAACTCTTGAGAAAAATCATTACCAGGAACACCGGTGCCAACTTGAATCAGCTCAACCCTAAGCCCTCATCAACCAAACAACCTCGAACGGTTATGCCCCTGCAAAATGCACAGGAGCGAAAACGCAATTTTAACGAGGTTCCCTTAGGATATAGTGCTGAACAAGCCCTGGCTGAAGCAAATCGTTGCCTCATTTGCAAAAAGCCTTTATGTGTGGATGGCTGTCCTGTTCAAGTAAAAATACCACAGTTTGTTGAACTCATAGCTCAGGGGAAATTTGATCTTGCCGCGCAAAAAATCAAAGAAACCAACAGTTTGCCAGCGGTTTGCGGTCGCGTATGCCCCCAAGAAGAACAATGCGAAAACAGGTGTATCCTGGCTAAACGGGGTGAACCTCTTGCCATTGGAAATCTTGAAAGATTCGCTGCCGATTGGGAGAGAGAACATATTCCTCAAACAGGAAGTCAGCAAATAAATCCTTGCGCAAAAAAAGTTGCCATCGTCGGTTCAGGGCCTGCTGGTCTTACTGTTGCTGGTGATCTTGTGCAAGCCGGGTACCAAGTCACCTTATTTGAAGCCCTGCATCAAACAGGCGGAGTTCTCACTTATGGTATACCCGAATTTAGACTTCCAAAACAGGTTGTAGCCCATGAAATTGAAAACCTAATCCGGGCTGGTGTCAAAGTTGAGCTTAATACCATCATCGGAAAAACACTTACCCTAAATGAATTGTTAGATGAAGAGGGTTTTAGTGCTGTTTTTATTGGATCTGGTGCTGGTTTGCCCAGTTTTTTAGATATACCCGGAGAAAGTTCCATTGGCGTCTATTCAGCTAACGAGTACCTCACACGGGTCAACCTGATGCGTGCCTTTGAAGAAAACTCTGCTACTCCCATCATTAAAGGAAAAACCGTGATAACCATTGGCGGAGGCAATGTGGCTATGGATGCTGCCCGAACCGCTTTACGCTTAGGTGCTCAAAAATCCATTGTTGTCTACCGCAGAACCCAGGCAGAAATGCCAGCCCGAATCGAAGAAATCCATCATGCGCAAGAAGAGGGTGTCGAATTTTTGTTTCTCAGCTCCCCGCTGAGTATTTCTTCTGATTCTGAAGGATTTGTCACAGGCCTTATTTGTGAAAAAATGGAACTCACCGAACCAGATTCCTCGGGAAGACGAAAACCCATTGCTCTGCCTCAATCAGATTTTTTTACCCCTGCCCAAGTCATAGTAGTTGCAATTGGTAATCGCCCTAACCCTCTCTTGACTTCTGAGGGGGATTTAAAAACTACTAGTAAGGGAACTCTTCATGCTGGTGAAAAAGATGGCAGAACTTCCAGACCCTTTGTATATGCCGGTGGGGATATTGTTACAGGTGCTGCAACTGTAATCCTTGCTATGGGCGCAGGAAAACTTGCTGCAAAAAGTATTCAAGAAGACATTGGACCCGCCCTGGAATAATCCGTCGAGTATTGTTTAAAAAAGATATATTGAATTTGGATTCATTGAATCCAGGGGAAGGTGTTTGTGAAAATCTCAAGAGCATTTATCAATTATTTTAAGGTTACCCGCCCAAATTGGGTTTCAATGTTTATTTATTCACTAAAAAGTAATCTAGTCGCAT
>Ga0116204_1002408_pt1 | contig 10097 bp, 6 predicted proteins | sample LakKivwa52mmetaG_FD_94481 | JGI IMG/M metagenome (GOLD analysis project Ga0116204, IMG submission 94481) | Anoxic lake water microbial communities from Lake Kivu, Rwanda to study Microbial Dark Matter (Phase II) - Lake Kivu water 52m metaG | ecosystem: Environmental > Aquatic > Freshwater > Lake ... | reverse complement strand
GGTAAGCACCACCCTGAAAATTATTGAGCGCATCGAGGCACGTGTTGCCAAAGATAAATATCTGGGAACAAGCGAGCTGAATAAGATTTTACAGGAAGAAATCGCCAGTTTGCTGCAGGAAAACAACTCGGGTGACGGAGACGATTTCGATATTCCGGCCGGAAAAAAGCCTTATGTTATCATGGTGGTAGGTGTAAACGGAGTTGGAAAAACAACCACCATAGGAAAACTTGCCTACAATTTTAAGAATGCAGGTAAATCGGTGGTGCTGGGCGCAGCCGATACCTTCAGAGCTGCTGCAGTAGATCAGATCAAGATTTGGGGCGAACGCACCGGTGTGCCGGTTATTTCGCAGGGAATGGGCGCCGACCCTGCCTCGGTTGCATTCGACACGCTTAAATCGGCGCTTAGTGCTGAAAAGGATGTTGTAATCATTGATACTGCCGGCCGCTTGCACAATAAAGTCAATCTGATGAAAGAGCTGACCAAGATTAAAACAGTGATGCAAAAACTGATTCCTGACGCTCCTCACGAAATACTCCTTGTTCTGGATGGAAGCACCGGACAAAATGCCATAGAGCAGGCTAAGCAATTTACTGCTGCCACCGAAGTTAATGCCCTTGCACTTACCAAACTGGATGGAACAGCCAAAGGGGGCGTTGTGATTGGTATTTCTGACCAGTTTAAAATTCCGGTCAAGTATATTGGGATTGGTGAAAAAATGACTGACTTGCAGATATTTAACCGCAAATTGTTTGTCGAAAGTCTCTTTGAACAATCGAAACCCTGAAGTGAAGAAGAAAAAAGTAAATATCGTAACACTCGGCTGCTCTAAAAACACGGTTGATTCGGAGCACCTTGGCGGATTGCTCGATCCTGAGAAATATGCAATTATTCACGACAGCAACGAAAAAGCTGATGTAGTTGTAATCAATACCTGCGGCTTTATTGGCGAGGCCAGAGAAGAGTCGGTGGATACCATCCTTGGTTTTGCTGAAGCACGTAAAAGCAATGAGATTGAAAGGCTGGTAGTTATGGGTTGTCTGGCCGAAAGATACCGCTCCGAATTGGAAAGCGAAATCCATGAAGTTGATGCTTTTTTTGGTGCCAACGACATGAAAAGTATCGCCATGCATCTTGGAATGGATCCCAATGCAGCCAACGATGTGTACCATTACAAAAGAAACAGGGCAACTTCGAAGCATTATGCATATCTGAAAATTTCGGAGGGCTGCGACAGAAGTTGTAGTTTCTGTGCCATTCCAATGATAAGGGGCAAGCATGTTTCAACACCTGTTGATGAACTGGTAAGGGAAGCAAAGCAACTGGCAGCTGCAGGCACCAAAGAACTTGTGCTGATTGCTCAGGATCTTACATACTACGGCATCGACAGCGGGGGAAAACGCAAACTGGATCAGTTGTTGCACCACCTCTGCCTGATTGACGGAATAGAGTGGATTCGACTTCAATATACGTATCCGCACGGGTTTCCTGAGCAATTACTGGATATGATCAACAGCAATCCAAAAATTTGCAAATACATTGATATTCCGCTTCAACATATCAATAGCAATATTCTGAAATCCATGAAGCGAAATGTTGATCGGAATCAAACAATCCAGCTGATTCAAAAAATTCGGGAAAAAGTGCCGGGAATCGCCATTCGCACTACCATGATTGCAGGTTATCCGGGTGAAACAGAAGAAGCCTTTCAGGAATTACTCGATTTTGTGAGGGAGCAACGTTTTGAGCGGCTTGGCGTTTTTGCGTACTCGCCCGAAGAAGGTACTTCTGCCTTTGAACTCAATGATGATGTTCCCGAAGATGTAAAGCATGAGCGCGTTGCAACAATCATGGAATTGCAGCAGGAGATTTCACTTCAGATCAATCAACAGCGTATAGGTAGCATAGAAAAAGTATTGATTGACAGGGCAGAAGGTGATTTTTATGTGGGTCGCACCCAGTTTGATTCCCCTGAAGTTGACAATGAAGTGTTGATTCCTAAAACTGGAAGAAAACTCAGAATTGGTAATTTTTACAATGTTTCAATAACCGGTGCAGATGCCTTTGATCTGAAAGCTGAACTTTTATAAGTGCATGAAGAAATTGATAGTTGAGGATTGTTAATAACTTTTCAAAGCTTTTAAGTAAACAATTTGCTTTGGCATGCGAATTGGTTTATTTTTACCGAGATTAAAAGTTCCTTCTATCGGGAGGTATTTTTTGGTGAATGAACTTTGGTTAGTGAGAGGCCTGCCGGAAGCAGGCCTTTTTTTTAATGTGGAATTTTGATGGGATATTGTTGTACAATGAGCGTTTTTTTACCTTTAATAATCAAACCTTTACTTCATTGAGAAATACATAATTGGGGCTTCCATGCAAGGATTTTTCATTGAATGGGACATATTTTTTGATTTCAGGATTTAATTTGATCATATAAAATATTGGCTGTATGGGCTTTCGATCTTTAATATTGACAGTGCTTGCGATTACCTTATTAGGTACTTTGTTATTCGGACAAACAACTATTCACGGCGATGATAGCTGGAATTGGCACCTTATTGATGAATCTGGTGAGACGCACAAAGGTTTGTTGAACAATGGCTTAAAACATGGAATATGGGTGGTGACTTCGGTTGAGGGTAAACTGCTGAGAATAGAAAACTATCTTTCAGGAGAAAAGAATGGCCAATGGCTTGAATTTCATCCCAATGGTTCTCCGGGGGCGCTTGCTTTTTATGAAAATGGTCGTATGAACGGAACTTATATGGCATATGGAACCAATGCTGAATTATTGCTTAAAGCCAGTTACCTGAATGGAAAGCTGAATGGTTGGCGGTGTGTTTACTTTCAGTCTGGTATCATACAGGAATGTACTGAATATGTTGATAATCAACGAGATGGTCTTTCAAAATGGTATACTGAAACAGCTGAACCAATGGCCCATTATCGCTACAAGAATGGCATACTGGATGGACTTCAGCTTGGTTTTTATCCTGATGGCAGCATAAAAGCACAGCAAAACTTTGTAAACAATCAGGCAGAAGGTGAGTTTGTGGAGTACTACCCCAATGGCTGTGTAAAGCGTAAAGGGCTTTACAGGGCTGGAAATAAGTATGGACACTGGATTGAATACACCCCCGAAGGATATGTTTTGCATGAAGAAAACTTTGACTAGCTTTACAAGATTAAGCAGAAAGTCGGGTTACTCTTATCTTAATCAGGCTAACTTATCTGACTTATAAAGTGTTATGATATTTTGTGTTGTAAACAAAACAGTGTTTAGGTGAAGATACGGAACCCATATGCTGGCCTCGATGGCTACGATTGTATCGGATGCTCACCCCTGCATCCCTTTGGATTGAAAATGGAGTTTGAGTTGATCGCAGAATCTGTGATTTGCAGTTGGAAGCCAACAAATCATTTTCAGGGCTTTCCGGGCGTATTGCATGGAGGAATACAGGCTGCATTGGCTGATGAAATAGCCGGCTGGGCTATTCAGCTTCTTCTTAAAACTACCGGTGTAACCAGTGATTTGGAAATCAAGTACTTAAAACCGCTGCTTATAGGGGATGGAATAATTGTACTCAAGGCAACAATTGGCAGCTCGCATGGAAAGTTTACAAAAGTAGATGTAGAAATAACAGATCATGAGGGAGCATTATGCACGCGCTCTGTGGTTACCTACTATGTTTTTCCGGAGGAAGTTGCCAGGGAGAAGTATTACTATCCTGGTTATGAAGCGTTTATTGCACAGCATGAGTAATGCAGGGGAGTACGGCTTAATCATTGCCAAATACTCACTATAATTTCCAAAGAGGGTTCAGTTTTTCTGTTTGCCCGATACTGTATCCAAAGAGGTTTTCGTATTCCTGAAGGTCTTCTCCCATTTGGTACAGTTGGTCAAGATACTCTTTGATACTTTTGGATTCGATAATCACGATCTTTTTCATTTTTCTTGCGAGCTTGCTGTGTTTGCGGCTGTGATCGTGTTCAAATTCGAGTATTCTGCGACCAAGGCGGGTTAGACCTATTGTTCTGAATGTCATGCTTTTTCCAACTCCGGGCATATTTAACACATTTCTGTCAGTGGATAAAAACTCCAGCCCGAGTTCAGCGCGTACAGTGTTCAGTTTTTCTTGAATCATTTCAGGTTCTGCACTCAGTGATTTCAGTATTGCATGTTGATTATCAGGGATATTACCAATGAATTTTTCTTCATTCCTTTCCTGCAAGGCTCGTGCATTGGTTGCAAAGTTGTGCTGATTTTCCTTGTAACCTTTTACCGAAAAGGTGTAATAGGTTAATACACCGATGTCGTTGAGCACTTTCCTTAGTTTTGCTGTATGACCCCTTCGGGAAGCAGCCGCAGTAAATACTAACTGATTGCTAACCAGCCATCCGGCCTGTTGAAGCATATTCACGGCTTTAGCTGCTTCCGGGCTGACTTCCATTGCAGTTTCGAAATGGGTTTGTATCACAAATTGCTCGATACCTGCATTCAGAGCTTTGGTTTTGAAGTCTTTAAGAATACTACATAATTCGGAGGTAATCCTTTGCGGTAGATATACCGGTAACCTTGTTCCCAACCGTACCCGTTTTATTTCGGCTGTTTTTTCGTTTTCCGGCAGCGATAGGTTTGCTTTTCGCTTATTCTGTGCCATTTTGTATACAGCATCAAGTATAAGGCGGAGCGAATTGTCGTTGCTCATCAATGCATCGCCTCCTGTTATCAGGATGTCCTGCAAATACTTGTCCGACTCAAAGTAGCTCATCAGTTTCTTGAGTTTCACGGGCCAGCTATCTTTGGGGAGTAATGCATCCAATTCAAAATTGAGGCGACCAGCCTGAAAATCGTACATACGCTGACAGCTTGAGCACAATCCGCCGCAGGCTCTGCCCATAGTATCGGGTATTAGAATTGCAACTTCAGGATACCTGCGGTGTATATTGCCGCCTGCCGGAAGTATCCACCCTGCTGCGTTTGGCACACCGGGCTTAACTTTGTCCTCTTTTTCCCAGGCCTGAATTTTTCCGAATTCATCAACCAATTGTCTGGAATACAATATATAATCTCTTATCGCAAGATCAGATCCAGCCTGTTCAGCGGATTCCTTAACATTTAAAAGTGACAGGTAGAATAGATTAACGAATATGGGAATGCCTGCTTTACAGGCGTCCTGCATTATTTTCAGCGTTTCATCCGAGAGGGAATGATCCAAATACTCATTAAGCGTTTTCGGGTCGCGAACGGCAAAACGAAGGTGAAAGTTTTTGTCGTTCCACCACTTTAAGGCACGCTGAAATTTAGCTTCTTCGCTTTCTCCGTTTTCAAAAAAATAGGTCTTGCTTTTTATCTTGTGGTTATCTATCTTTTTGATTACTAAGCGAATAATACGATCACGGTTCCATTCACGTTGTTGGATGATTGCTTGATCTAATCCGGAAGGATGCCGTTGCATCCAAGCTGTTACTTTTGAAGCATCTCTGATTGGTGCTTTGTCCTTACCACTGATTTGCCTGAATAGCATCTGCATATCTACAAAAAAATCAGGGCTTCCTCCTCCTTGTCCATGCTGTACTGCAAGCCAGAACTGCCGAATGGGATCGCTGATAACCAATTCGTTGCGAAGGTTTAAATCTCTGAAAGTGCGCCCGGCATTGATGATATAGTCATGCAAGCGTATAATACCCCATTCCTGCCAGCTCAGTGTATCAACGTGCAGATCAAATGTTTCTGCATTTTGAAAGTACTGCCTGAGCATGGATTTTTCGCTGCAGTGTTCGTGCAGCCATTGCTGAAGTTGCTGGTTTACTTGCAGGATGTTGCTTGAAGTTTTGAAAATATTGTAAAGTTCCGGTTGTTCAGTTGAGATCTGTCGGAGAATTTGATGCGCCAGCCTTGAGATTGTTACTTTATCAAGTTTTGAAAAAAGCGCAGCTTCGAGTTCAGTCATTTCTTTGTTATTTGGTGGATGCAAATGCTTTTTGGGCAAATGCGGCAGCACATTGTTGTTATACAAAGATACGAAAAAAAAGCGGACTTGGCCAGAATGCCGTCATTTGACGGCTACATCTTATTTTGATCTGCAGAGGATGGAATATATTGATCCTGAATACAAAAACTCTATTCAACTCTGCGATTCCTCGTGCAACTTTGTGGAATATCTATTACGCAGAGTGCCGGGAAGAAGCCACGGAGTTTCTCAACGAACAGCCAACCCCAATTGTATTATGAAGTTAAACCTGATCACGATTACAGCATCGGTTTGTTAATCAGATTAATAGAAGTAAAAGAGGATTGAAATGAAGCCATCCCATCAAAATACGATGTAACCGTCAATCGCTCCTGTAATTGGTGATCTCGGATTCATTGTTTATAATCATTCTAAATTGGTTAAAATGACCTATTTTTGCAGTAGCAATTGATGTTTTAATCACTTGCATTTCATGTCGAAAATCAAGTGTTTTATAATTGATTAATTCATTTCAAAGTATTATAAATCAAAATATTATATTATGTATAGTGGGTTTTACAAGGTTCCTGTGCCTTACAATGAAACAGTAAAGAGTTATGCTCCGGGTACTCCTGAGCGAAAAGAGGTTAAAGCAATGTTGCAGGAGCTGCGAAATCAGGAAATAGAAATACCAATGATTATTGGTGGGAAGCGAGTAACAACCGCTGACAAGGTTCGCATTGCACCGCCTCATGATATTCAGCATACCCTGGGATATTTTTATCAGGGTGATGCCAGTCATGTAAACATGGCGATTGATGCTGCGTTGGCAGTGCGAAAAAAATGGCAGGCATTGGAGTGGCAGGACAGGGCTGCAATTTTTTTAAAGGCTGCTGATCTGGTTTCGGGGCCATACAGGGCGAGAATCAATGCTGCTACAATGCTGGGCCAGTCGAAAACAGTACATCAGGCCGAAATTGACAGTGCCTGTGAGTTGGCTGATTTTCTGCGATTCAATGTTTACTTTATGGCACAGATATACAGTGAGCAGCCCATTAGCGATCATGGCATCTGGAACCGTATGGAATACCGGCCTCTGGAAGGATTCATCTATGCACTAACACCGTTTAATTTTACGGCCATTGCTGGTAATCTGCCATCGGCTCCCGCACTCATGGGCAATGTAGTGGTTTGGAAGGCGTCAAATGCTCAGATTTATTCTGCCAAGGTGATTATGGATATTTTTGAAGAGGCCGGCCTGCCTGATGGTGTTATCAACCTGGTATTTGTACCCGGCCCGGTAGCAGGTAAGATAATGGCACAGCATCCTGACTTTGTAGGCGTTCATTTTACCGGAAGCACATCTGTATTTACAAAAATCTGGAAAGCAATCGGTGATAATTTGTCCATACACAACACCTATCCAAAAATTGTAGGCGAAACCGGCGGTAAAGACTTTGTTGTCGCGCATAAATCAGCCGATCCAAAAGCACTGGCAACTGCATTGGTAAGGGGTGCCTTCGAGTATCAGGGACAAAAATGTTCGGCCGCTTCCCGTGCCTATATCCCCAATAATTTATGGCCTGAAGTGAAAGAATTGATGCTGCGCGATTTGAAAACCATCAAGGTAGGGCCTGTGGAAGATTTTACCAATTTTATGGGTGCTGTTATCGATGAAGCCAGCTTTGATAAGCTTGCATCTTATATTGATAATGCCAGAAATGATGAAAATGTTGAAGTTGTTTTTGGAGGAACCTACGACAAATCGAAGGGCTATTTTATACAGCCTACGGTTTTATTGGCAAAGGATCCAAAATATACTACCATGTGCGAAGAGCTTTTTGGCCCTGTGCTCACAGTGTACGTGTATGAGGCTGAAAACTGGAACGAAACACTGGCTTTGGTTGATCAAACTTCTCCTTATGCACTTACCGGAGCCGTTTTTGCACGCGACAGGTTTGCCATTGAAGAGGCCAATGTAGTGCTCACTAATTCGGCCGGTAATTATTATATCAATGACAAGCCTACAGGAGCAGTAGTCGGTCAGCAACCATTTGGTGGCGGAAGAGCTTCAGGAACTAACGATAAATCGGGATCGTATCTGAATTTGTTGAGATGGGTATCGCCCAGGACCATCAAGGAGAATTTCAATCCACCCATTGATTACCGCTATCCGTTTATGTTGGAGGAATAGTGATTTTATAAGATATTGAGTGATCATAATAATTACTGTTTTCAAACATGCAGTTAAGTTTGTTCCTCATTATCTGATTCAAAATCAACCGGAAAGAATAGTCAATTGCTTTGCATCCACTGGTTTTTGAGTAAAGTATTGCTTAAATAGTCCCTTTAATGCCGTCCATGGAGTTAAAGGGATTGTTTTTATACATTTGTCGATCAAAACTTAGGCTATGATTGATTTTTTGCATCAGGGTTATTTCGTTCTTTTTGTGATAATTACCTTTGGAATCATTGTAGGGAAGATTCGGTACAAAGGATTCTCACTCGACTCGTCTGCAGTAATTTTTGTAGCCTTGCTGTTAGGTCATTGGGGTTACAAAGTACCGGCAGAGTTTCAAACGCTGGGATTGTTGCTGTTTATATTTACAATCGGCATACAGGCAGGTCCGGGATTTTTGGATGCAGCCCTGAGCTATGGCAGGCTGTTGGTGCTCATCAGCATAGCCATTATCGGTACTGCTGCCTTGCTCGCTTTCGGTTTGATTGAACTGTTTGAAGTTGATGTGCCGGTAGCTGTGGGTGTTTTTAATGGCGCCCTTACAAGTACTCCCGGTTTAGCAGCAGCTTTTGAGGCAACGCAGTCGCCACTTACTGCTGTTGGGTATGGGTTGGCTTATCCCGTTGGAGTGATAGGTGTGATTCTTTTCGTGCAGCTGTTTCCAAAAGTGTTGAAAATTGATCTCAAGGCTGAGGAAAAAAAGTACCTTGAACAACTGCATGACGACCACCCTGAACTGATGAATGCGGTTTTCGAAGTGACCAATGAAAACATTGACGGCAAAAGCATCAAAGTTTTGAATTTCAGAAGTATTACTCAGGCAGTTATTTCGCGTGTTAAAAGTGGGACAGAAGTTTTGGCTCCAACAGCCGAAACCGTATTGCGGATGGGCGACTTAATAAGAGTGGTTGGCGACAAGGAAGCTTTGCAAAGGGTTTCGCTTCTCATCGGGCATCGGGTAGAAGCCGACCTTTCATTCGATGACCGGTATGTGGTTAACTGGTTGCTCGTGACCAATAAGAAGATTGTTAATAAAACGCTTCGTGAATTAAACCTGACAGCACTTAATGCAACAGTTACCCGTATTCGCCGAAGTGGCATTGACCTTAGGCCATTACCGCACAGCAAACTTCGTTTTGGAGATAAACTGCTGGTTTCAGGCTCCAATTCGGAAATGAGCGAGGTAAGACGTATACTTGGCAATGATGAAAAACAACTGTCTGAAACCAATTTTCTGCCAATTTCTTTAGGTATTGTATTGGGCGTATTGGCAGGATCAATAAGTTTTCCTGTGTTTGGGCTTTTCGATTTCAGTTTAGGGCTTACCGGTGGGGTATTGCTTACTGCGCTTGTATTGAGTAATATCGGAAAAACAGGACCAGTGCTTTGGTCAATGTCGGGAAGCTCAAATCAGTTACTTCGACGACTAGGTTTGCTGATGTTTATGGCAACTGTGGGCACCAGCGCCGGAGGCGAGCTGGCCGGTGTGCTGCAAACGAGCGGCTTGAAACTGATCGCTCTGGGGGCTGTAGTTACCATCGTTCCAATGCTTGTAGGCAGCCTGATAGGTTACTATGTGATAAAGCTAAATTTTATTACCCTGCTTGGGGTGGTAACCGGTTCAATGACAAGCACGCCAGGTTTGGCAGCCATTGATAGCAAAACAGATAGCGAGGCGGCTTCGGTGGGTTATGCAACCGTGTATCCTGCGGCGCTGGTGCTAATGATATTGTTTTCACAGCTTTTGGCAATGCTTATGTGATTCGTTCCCGATATAACCGGACAGATAATAAGGGATAAATTTAATTTCTTTGATTAATTTAGTATTTGTTACTTATTCATAATAAATGCATTAATGAATTTTCAAGAAAATATCTTAATTATTTTCTTATTCATTTTCG
>Ga0116204_1002406_pt1 | contig 10097 bp, 6 predicted proteins | sample LakKivwa52mmetaG_FD_94481 | JGI IMG/M metagenome (GOLD analysis project Ga0116204, IMG submission 94481) | Anoxic lake water microbial communities from Lake Kivu, Rwanda to study Microbial Dark Matter (Phase II) - Lake Kivu water 52m metaG | ecosystem: Environmental > Aquatic > Freshwater > Lake ... | reverse complement strand
GTTCAGGCCCGATTCGTCGAGCATCTTCTGCGCAATTTCGGCATTTGTGCCCTCAAGACGCACGATAACCGGCAGGCTCAGGTCGATTTTCTTGGCCGCCTCGATAATGCCTCCGGCAACGCGGTCGCAACGCACGATGCCTCCGAAAATATTGACGAGAATGGCTCGTACATTCTTGTCGCTCAGGATGATCTTGAACCCCTCCTCAACGGTCTGAGGACTTGCTCCGCCTCCAACGTCGAGGAAATTGGCAGGTCTTCCGCCGGCGAGCTGAATCATGTCCATGGTACCCATGGCCAGGCCGGCTCCGTTTACCATGCAGCCCACGTTTCCGTCAAGTCGGACGTAATTGAGGTTGGACTTCGACGCCTCCACTTCGAACGGATCCTCCTCGCTGATGTCGCGTAATTCGAGGAACTCTTTATGACGGAACAGCGCGTTGTCGTCGAAATTGATTTTTGCATCGAGAGCCAGGACGCGGCCCTCTTTTGTTACAACGAGAGGGTTGATTTCGGCAAGCGACGCATCGATGGCCATATAAGCATTGTAGAGTGCGGTGACGAACGAAACGGCATTCCTGAACTGTTCTCCCTCGAGGCCGAGGAAAAACGCCGCTTCACGCGCCTGAAAACCCTGAAGACCGAAAAGGGGATCCACCTGCAGCTTCAGCAGCTTTTCCGGGGTCTCTTCTGCTACCTTTTCGATTTCCATGCCGCCCTCGGTGGATATCATCAGCACGTTCTGCGACGTTGATCGGTCGAGCGTAATGCCGACATAGAACTCCCTGTCTATGTTCATGCCCTCTTCAACCAGTAATCTGCGAACTTCCTTGCCTTCGGGGCCGGTCTGATGGGTGACGAGTGTAGTTCCGATCATCTGGCTCGCGATCTCGAAAGCCTCGTCCGGAGTCCTTGCGAGTTTCACCCCGCCGGCCTTGCCCCGTCCTCCTGCATGGATCTGGGCCTTGACCACAACCACAGGGCTGCTCTGCTCCTCGAAAAGCTGGATGGCGGCCTGTTTTGCCTCTTCCGGCGAAAAAGCAACTATCCCTTTCGGCACGCTGACTCCGAATTTTCTCAGGATATCTTTGCCTTGATATTCATGAATGTTCATATTACCTCAGCTGTATGATGGATGATTGATATCGCCCGGCCGTAAAGCCGGAAAAATCAGGAAAGGAAAACCCCAGTATAGTAAATTTTACCTGTTTACTAAAGCTTTAACCCGCGATGTATGCACAATCTGAACTTTTATATGGAGCAGGCTCTCAGGGAGGCGATGAAAGCATATGAAAAAAAAGAGGTGCCTGTTGGAGCAGTTGTATTCGACGGCAATGGCAACATAGCCGGAAAAGGGTATAATCAGGTTGAGGCGCTGATGGATGCCACGGCGCACGCCGAAATGATCGCGCTCACCTCCGCCATGGCTACGCTCGACAGCAAATACCTCAACGACTGCACGCTTGCTGTCACCATGGAGCCCTGTCCCATGTGTGCCGGAGCAATCGTGAACGCAAAAGTCGGTCGGGTAATCTTTGGTGCCTACGATCCGAAGATGGGTGCATCGGGTACCGTACTCAATATCACCGGTTGCAGGGAACTGAACCATCAGCCGGAAGTGATAGGCGGCATCCTGGAAGGCAGGTGCCGTGAACTGCTTCAGGATTTTTTCCGCCAGCTTCGTCAACCGTAACTGTCTGAGCGGCAGATTAATTAGGTTGGTTTGGAAAAAAAAGGTACATTAATTTTTACCGTGAAAACAATATCCCCAATACGTTAATCTGTTCACGGAATTTTCGGTTAATTTACGTAGCTGTCGTTTATAACCGCATGAAATGAGGAGGTTATATGGACGAGCCATGCAGAAACGTATTTGACTTGCAGGACAAGATATATCATCTTGCGTTCCGGATGACGAGTTCAAAGATTCTTGCCAGGGAACTTGTTCTGCTCACTTACCGCGATGCAGGGGCATATACCACCGTACACGAGCTGTTCAAGCGGTTCAGGGCATACTATTTCAGTAATTTCTGCATCGACCTTTTCTCGTGTTTTCTTGCGGCAGGATGCGGCGAGTCGAAAGATCTGCAGGACGACTCTTCGGGCTATTATTATGACGATATCAAGCTGGCTGTTCTGTTCGCAGAGATGTTCGGTCTGAGTTGCCAGGAGATAGCTGAAATCAACGGAGCCGATCCCGATATCCTGAAACTCTGGTTGTGGTGGGGTCGAAAAACATTTTTAATGGTCAGAATCGATGAAAATGCAGGAAGCTGATCGGCTGCTCACCATTTTTTCATCAGCGAAAACAAACATGCCTTGCCTGCCTTGTTGAATATTTCTACACTGTCGCATTAACCGATCGCCGCCACCTGCGGCTTATAACTCCTACTCATCCAATCTCCCGACTCCAATCTCTCATCAGCTGTCTTCTTATTCATTCCCCCTTCTCTACCGCAATGTTTTCCCGAATGATGCTTTTCAGGGATGTGGCCAGATGGGAGACGATGTCCTGGGCGATGTTGCTGCCTACCGACGGGGCCTGCACGGTATCGAGGCTTTCTATGCCTGCTTTCTTGACGGCATTGCTGATGGTTACCGAGAGTACCGGGTTGCATTCACGCACGATTTCCTTCAGCATGAAGGATGCTTCGAACATGCTTTGCTGAACGATTTCCCTGCGGTCTTCTTCGGATACCACCTGGCAGTGACGGATGGCGATGATGCCGGACAGACAGGTGAGGTAGGTGTTGGTGGCTCCGGCAAGAAAAAGGTTCATGAAAAAGGGCGTGAGCAGGTTGCCGCCCGGCAGAAGCGACGATAGCGTATTGCTGAATGAGGACTGGATGATCGGCTTGATGTGTGCCGGTATATCGTCCTTTTTGAAGTCTGAAAGCGGCAGGCATGCGTATACCGAGCGGACAAGCGCAGCGAACTCCATCGCGTTATGGTTGCGGTGATGGATGGTGTAGGTGTTCCACACCGCCTTGAGTATGTTTTTAAGTGACGTTGTGGTGCCGTAGGAGGTGTTCTGCGCAAAGGCGCCCACGAAAAAGTTCTTTGTGGCGATCTGTTTTATCGTATTGAGCGAATCGACTTCGAGCAGTTTGAGGTTTGCACGAAGCCAGCGAAGATCCTTTTCCTTGCGTAACGGTTCGTTGTGCAGGGGGTGAGCGGGAAGCGTCATGCAGAGATAGTTCACGTAAAACGGAAAATCTTTAGCGGTTTCGTTCAATGGCAGCCGTGGGTGCTTTGGCTTTCTGAAAAAGAGGATGACCAGAAGCAGGGAGAATATGATGATTGCCGAGGAGATGACAAGAAACCCGTACCCTGCATAAGGGTGAACGCGGCTGAGCAGTTCGCTGAATGCGGCAAGCTGGTTTATGGTGAACACGCCTGCAAGAAGCAGAAACGCCGCAAGTGCTGAACCAAGGAGAACGGTAGCTTTTCGTTTCATGCCGGAAGCCTGATGATCGTGGATTAACGGAACTTTTTCAGGTGCTTCTTTATGGCAATGTAACGAAAAAAAAGTTTATGCGTTTTCTTCACGTTCAGGAAGCCGGATCTCCTGATCCTTGCTGAACTGGTAGTCGAGAAAGATAGCTTCTGCCGAAGGAAGCTGCCATGAACCGTCGTCAAGCCGGTTAGTTGTGTCTTTGAGCCTGTAGGTCATGTGTCCGCAGGTCCAGCAGTCGTAGCGGGCCATACCCGTGCAGAGGCAGGTTTTTTCTGTCGGGGTCATTTTTTCACCGGGCTTTCTCACTGCCATGGCTTTGTAGTAGGCATCGATATAGGTGCATTTGCCGCCGTTCTCCAGCAGATATCCGAGACCCTCGCAGTTAGGCTTGATGGTGTATGAGAGTGTCGGTGAGTTCACCAGCATGCGCATGGGGTAGCCTGTGGTGGAAGCCATGTTTACAACGATATCCTTTTCCTCCGCTCTGATGTATTCCTGCTTGACTGCTGCCGGCAGTCCGGCTTCCTTTGAAATGGTGAAGCGTGTTGCAACCTGAACGGCGGAAGCGCCCATGGTGAGATAGTCGGCCGCATCGGTACCGGTGAAGATGCCGCCTGCAGGTATGACCGGAATCCGGAGTTCCTCCTTTTTCAGGAAGTCGAGCACCTCCGTAACGATGGTTCTGAGATCGAAAGTGTGCCAGTCGAGTGGTCCGAATCCCAGGTGTCCGCCAGCGAGCGGTCCTTCGACTATGATGTAGTCCGGCAGCCGGTTCAGACGGACGGCGCGTTTGAGGAATATGGCGAGCGCTCTTACCGATGATATGATGATGCCGATTTTTACATCTCTGAATCGGGGATGATCCTGAATGAGGTCAAGCGTACGAAGGTTCAGTCCCGCGGCGAGCGTCAGTCCGTCGATTCCGGCTTCCATCGCCGATTCAAGCCTCACTTTCAGCGTTTCTGACGCATTGTTCATGGTGAGTTTCTCCATGCAGTTGAGAAACACCGCGCCTTTGCCGGTTTTCTGTGAAACCGTGTATGCAATGTACTTTTTCTGAGCTTCGGCAATCTCTTCAAGATCGAACAGCACTGCTGATTTATCAGGGTTGTTGCTATAGATGGCGTACTTTTTTCTTTTCCTGATTGTATAGGTCGTACTGAAAATCTGATCGCAGACGTAACCGACTTCGGCATCAGAAATATGTCCTATGCCGCCAAGCCGCTCGGCTGCAAGGGCGAGTTCGGTGGTTGATATGTTGACGCCCATACCTCCGATAACGATAGGAACGTACTCTCTGCCGCCTAACTGTAACCTGAAATTGTCTACGATCATTGTCTGTATTCTTCCGGTGTAAATAGCAGTTCACGGCTTCCGGTGGATCCGGATGCCGGCTGGCTTCTTCTGTGTTCTGTATTGGTAGCTGTCCGCCTGCTGCCAAAATTATATAAGATAGAATATTTCATGCTATTAATCTACAGCGAAGCTTTATTTCTTGGTCGTTGTGCGATCCTGAAGATGGAATCTTTTCTGCATGTTGCTGCCGTTTTTCTCCGTTTCCGGATTTTCATGGACGAAATGGGGTTTTGACGATTGACAGTGATGCTCCTTCCCTCTGGTATTGCGGATGCCCCGGCCGCTGCCGATAAAATCCGGGGGACATGTTATGCCGTTTGAGAAAAGTGAGTGAGAATAGTAAATTGCATGACTTGACTGAAAATGTGGAGAGCTTTTTCTGCACGAAGCAACTTATCCTTAAATAATAAAGGGAGCCGTTATGATAAAACTTGTCTTGCTGCGCCATGGAGAGAGCCAGTGGAACCTGGAAAACCGTTTTACCGGATGGCATGATATAGATCTGACGGACAACGGCAGGCGCGAGGCATCTGCCGCAGGCAATACCATGAAAGATGCAGGCCTGACATTCGACATGGCGTATACCTCTGTGCTCAAGAGGGCGATCAGAACGCTATGGAACGCTCTTGACGCCATGGACCTGATGTGGCTTCCCGTTTTCAAAAGCTGGAGGCTGAACGAACGGCATTACGGTGCGCTGCAGTGACTGAACAAGTCCGAGACCTCCCGCAAGTACGGCGAGGAACAGGTGCTTGTCTGGAGGAGAAGCTACGATACCCCTCCGCCGGCTCTTGAAAAAACAGATGAACGGTATCCCGGAAGCGATCCCCGGTACGCCGGGCTTGCCGAAGACGAAATGCCGCTTTCCGAATGTCTGAAAGATACGGTCGCGCGCTTTCTGCCGATATGGCACGAGACCATCGCACCGGAAATCCGCAAAGGCAAACGGGTGCTGATCGTCGCCCATGGAAATTCGCTTCGGGCTCTCGTCATGTATCTCGACAACATTTCCGAGGAGGATATTGTCGGACTGAACATTCCGACCGGGATTCCGCTCGTATACGAGCTTGACGACGATCTGAAGCCGCTGAAGAGCTACTATCTCGGCGATCAGGAGGCAATACAGAAGGCCGTGCAGGCCGTTGCCGGGCAGGCGAAAGCGTAAGGGATAAGCAATGGTGTCGATGGGGTTTTGGAAAATGTATTATTGAAAAAAACCTTATATTCTGCACGTCAATTCAGCAGATGCCCTTTTTTTGAAATTTTATAGACGAGTTGTGCCTGAAAATATGAATGACAAGTTTACATCGGGGCTGTACGATTCTCAGTTCGAGCATGATGCCTGCGGTGTGGGTTTCGTGGCTCACATCAAAGGGGTCCGCTCACATGCCATTGTTGAACAGGGGCTTCAGATCAACGAGAATCTCAAGCATCGCGGCGCCTGCGGCTGCGAAAAAAATACCGGAGACGGTGCGGGCATTCTCCTGCAGGTTCCCGACAAATTTCTTCGACGGGTCTGTGCCGAACGCAATATCGAACTTCCCGAGGAGAAGCACTACGGTGTCGGCATGGTGTTTCTTCCTCCCGATATATCCCAGCGCCGTGCCATAGAGGATATCTGCCGTCAGATGATCCAGGCCGAGGGGCAGAAATTTCTCGGTTTCAGGAAGGTTCCTACCGACAACTCCTCGCTCGGCGAAACAGCCAGATCGGAAGAGCCTGTGGTCAAGCAGCTTTTCGTGGGAAGAGGCAGGGACGTCACCTCGGAACTCGAATTCGAGCGAAAGCTCTACATCATTCGCCGCAGGATAACCAAGAGGGTTAAATACACGGCAGGCATTCTTGGGAGCAGCTATTTCTACTTCTCGAGTCTTTCGTGCAGAACCATCGTCTATAAGGGCATGCTGCTTCCCGAGCAGGTAGGCGAGTTCTATCCTGAACTCTACGATCCCGATATGGAGAGCGCCATCGCCATGGTGCATTCGCGTTTCAGCACAAATACCTTCCCGAGCTGGGATCGCGCCCATCCTTACCGCTTTCTCAGTCATAACGGAGAGATCAATACGCTGCGAGGCAACGTGAACTGGATGAAGGCGAGGGAGAAGAATATTGCCTCGAAGATATTCGGCGACGCTATCGAGGATATCAAGCCCGTCATTCTCGAGGACGGAAGCGATTCGGGAATTCTCGACAACGTGTTCGAATTTCTCGTGCTTTCCGGCCGCTCGCTTGCTCATGCGGCGATGATGATCATTCCCGAGCCATGGGCCGCGAACAAGGCCATGGATCCAGTGAAAAAATCGTTTTACGAATACCACAGCTGCCTGATGGAGCCCTGGGACGGTCCCGCTTCGGTAGCCTTTACCGACGGCACGCAGATCGGTGCCGTGCTCGACAGGAACGGTCTGCGTCCGTCGCGCTACTATATTACAAGGGATGACCTTGTCATCATGGCTTCGGAAGTCGGTGTTCTCGATATAGAGCCAGAGCGGATTCTCCGCAAGGATCGCCTCCAGCCCGGTCGCATGTTCCTTGTCGATACCGCCGAGGGACGCATTATCTCCGATGAAGAGATCAAGCGTACCATCGCATCGGCAGAGCCCTATGCCGAGTGGATCGGCCGGAATATGATCGACCTTGAGACACTGCCGGACCATCCGCTCATGAAGAATCCGGACGAAGACAAGTACAGCCTGACGGCGCGCCAGAAGGTTTTCGGCTATACCCAGGAAGATATCTCGCTGCAGATCATGCCTATGGCCCGCAACGGCGTGGAACTTGTAGGCTCGATGGGCAACGATACGCCGCTTGCCGTGCTTTCCAACAAGCCGAAGCTGCTCTACGATTACTTCAAGCAGCTTTTCGCCCAGGTCACCAATCCGCCTATCGATTCGCTCAGGGAGGAGATAATTACGTCGACTACGGTCATGCTCGGCACCGAAGGCAATCTTCTCGATTCCGAAGAACTCAACTGCCGCAGGCTCCGCCTGCCTTATCCGGTAATGTCAAACCCCGATCTCGAAAAGATCCGCGGTATCGACAAGCCGGGCTTCAGGGCCGTTACGCTGCCGATTTTCTACGACGTCGAACATGACGGCAAAGGCATCGAGCGCGCTATGCAGGATCTGTATCGCCAGTCGGAGCAGGCTGCCGCAAAAGGGGTGAACCTCATTATTCTTTCCGACAAGGGAGAAATTGAAAAAGACCGCGCGCCGATTCCGGCTCTGCTTGCTGTTTCAGGTCTTCACAACTTCCTTATCAACGCAGGACTGCGTACGAAGGTCGGGCTTGTGCTCGAGTCCGCAGAACCCAGAACGGTACACCATTTTGCCATGCTTATCGGGTATGGCGCCGGAGCGGTCAACCCCTATATGGCATTTGAAACCATCCGATCCCTCATCGGTTCCGGACAGCTTGTCATGGAAGAAAAAACCGCGGTCAAAAACTATATCAAGGCTGCTGTCAAGGGAGTAGTGAAAACCATGGCCAAGATGGGGATTTCCACCATCCAGAGCTACCGCGGTTCGCAGATATTCGAAGCTGTCGGTCTGAACAGCCAGCTTGTAGACGCATATTTTACCCGTACGCCAACCAGAATCGAGGGTATCGGTCTCGATGCCGTTGCCGAAGAGGCGCGCAGGCGGCATGCTTCGGTTTTTCCTCCTTCGGGCAACAAGGTGGATCGCGGCCTCGAGGCAGGAGGAGAACGCAAATGGCGGCATAGCGGGGAGTACCATCTTTTCAGTCCCGAAGCCATACACCTTCTGCAGCATTCCTGCAGGACAGGCAACTATGAGTTGTTCAGGAAATATGAAAACCTGATAGACGACCAGAGCCAGCATCTCTGCACCATCCGAGGTCTGATGGACATCAGGTTTTCCCGTAACCCTGTACCTCTTGACGAGGTCGAACCGGTCGAGAGCATTCTCAAACGCTTCAAGACCGGCGCCATGTCCTATGGCTCGATCAGCCAGGAAGCGCACGAGACTCTGGCCATAGCAATGAACCGCATCGGCGGCAAGAGCAATACCGGAGAAGGCGGCGAAGATCCGGCCCGTTTCGTTCCGGATGCAAACGGCGATTCGAGGATGTCGGCCATCAAGCAGGTTGCATCAGGCCGTTTCGGCGTCACCAGCGAGTATCTGGCAAATGCCAGCGAGATACAGATTAAAATGGCCCAGGGCGCAAAGCCAGGCGAGGGCGGGCAGCTTCCGGGTTCGAAAGTCTATCCCTGGGTGGCCAGAACACGTCACTCGACTCCCGGAGTCGGTCTTATTTCGCCGCCGCCACATCACGATATTTACTCTATCGAGGATCTCGCACAGCTCATTCACGACCTGAAGAACGCCAACCGCGAAGCCCGTATCAACGTGAAACTCGTTTCCACGGTTGGTGTCGGCACCATCGCTGCCGGCGTGGCTAAAGCGCATGCAGACGTGGTGCTGATCAGCGGCCATGACGGCGGAACCGGTGCTTCGCCAATATCGAGCATCATGCACGCAGGCATGCCATGGGAACTCGGTCTTGCCGAAGCGCATCAGACGCTCGTGCTCAACAACCTGCGCAGCAGGATTACCGTTGAAGCAGACGGACAGCTGAAAACAGCGCGCGATATTGTTATTGCCGCCATGCTCGGCGCTGAAGAGTTCGGTTTCGCAACCACCACGCTCGTAGTGATGGGCTGCATCATGCTCCGCTGCTGTCAGAACGACTCCTGTGCAGTCGGCGTTGCGACGCAGAATCCCGAGCTTCGCAAGAACTTCAAGGGCAAGCCGGAACATGTGGTGAACTTCATGCGCTTCCTTGCCGAAGGCGTACGCGAATACATGGCGCGTCTCGGTGTCCGCTCGCTCAACGAACTGGTGGGACGTACCGAGATGCTCGGCATGAAAAAAACAATCGACCACTGGAAAGCCAGTGGTGTCGATCTTTCCAAGATTCTCTACCAGCCGGAACTTCCGGAGCAGGCTCCGCAGTACTGTGTAATGGAACAGGATCATGGCCTTGAAGATAGCCTGGATCTCAGGACGCTGCTTGCAATATGCGAGCCGGCTATCAGGCGAGGCGAAAAAGTCACCAGTAACCTGGCAATCAGCAACACGAACAGGGTTGTCGGCACCATCACCGGCTACGAAGTCACAAAGGCTTACGGTGCCAAAGGTCTGCCTGACGATACCATCCACCTGAAATTCACCGGTTCTGCCGGACAGAGTTTCGGCGCTTTCATTCCCAACGGCATGACCCTCGAACTTGAAGGCGACGCCAACGACTATGTCGGCAAAGGG
>Ga0116204_1002402_pt1 | contig 10104 bp, 8 predicted proteins | sample LakKivwa52mmetaG_FD_94481 | JGI IMG/M metagenome (GOLD analysis project Ga0116204, IMG submission 94481) | Anoxic lake water microbial communities from Lake Kivu, Rwanda to study Microbial Dark Matter (Phase II) - Lake Kivu water 52m metaG | ecosystem: Environmental > Aquatic > Freshwater > Lake ... | reverse complement strand
GATTATCAATTCCCTCGGCAAAACCGGCGAAGCGTTTTTAATCGACGACAGGATTTTCCAAGCCGCGGAAATCGGAAGAATTCATGCAAAGGCAGCCTGATTTTTGGCGAAGGTATTGATTTATCACTCCACTCATGAACCGTCTGGTTAGGTCTCTGGCTTTTCTGAGCGCGCGTCATCCCTGGTGGGTCTTGGGAACGGCGTTGATCATTTCGCTGCTCGCGGTCCAAGCGGTCACTCATCTGCCGGTGCTCACTTCGCGTCAGGCGCTATTGCCTCAGAACACTGGGGTAGCCGGGCGCCTCAACCGCTTTCTTGATAAATTTGGGGCTGCCTCGGACTTGGTGGTGGTTCTGGAGAATGCCCCCAAGGACAGCCTGCAAAGCTTCGCTACAGAACTGGCGTCGCGTTTGAGCGCGGAACCGGAAATCGCTCATGCGACCGAAAGGCTTGATACGGATTTCTTCGCTCACCATGCCTATTTGCTCATCACCTCGCCACAACTCGCCAGTCTTGAGAACCTGCTGATCACGGCGGCCGCCGCGAAAAAACCGGCCGATTTTGACAGCCTACTCAAGCAAGCCAACGATGTGATAGCCCGCCCTCAAGACCCGGCCAACATTGACCTGCCGCAAATGCTGACCGGACTCAAGGCACTGTCGTCGTTGCTGGAGGAGTGGCGTCGGTGGTTATCAAACGATCCATCCCCCGCTCAAGTGAATTGGGATGGCTTGTTAAGCGCCGCGGGTGCACAAGCCCTGACCAATCAGGGCTACTTCGCTTCCCGCTCAGGGAATCTGCTGTTTTTGTTTGTCCATGCCAGAGCGCATTCTGGCGGCTTCGAGATGCTGCAACCCTTCAATGAGCGCGTCACAACCGTCGCCAACCAGCTGGCCGACGATTTTCGCCAATCTGGACGCACCGCCCCTGACGTCGTGCTGACTGGACTTCCTGCCATCGAGTATGAGGAATACCTCGATATCGAGAAGGATATCCAGCTGGTGATCTGGACGGCGGTAGGCCTTATCGCGGCGCTGATTCTCCTGGTGGTGCGCAGCGTCCGCTGGGCCTTGGCGATATTCATTCCGATGGGCTTGGGCGCACTCTGGAGCCTGGCGATCACGCTGTTCACCGTGGGCCACCTCACCATCATCACCTCCAGCTTCCTGGCGATCCTGTTTGGTCTCGGGGCGGACTACGGAATCTTCACTACATCGCAGATCGCGGATTTTCGTCGTTCTGGCAAGCCGATGCTCGATGCCATAGGCGAGGGCATCGGCGCTTCATTTACCGCCGTATTCACGGCGGCGGGCGCCTCCTTGCTGATTTTTGGCGCCTTGGCGCAGATGGATTTTCCGGGCTTTGCCGAACTTGGGATTGTTGCGGCCAGTGGCGTGCTACTGATCGTCATCAGCACCTGGCTCGTTCAACCCGCCATCTACGCGCTGCTCCCGCCTCGTATTGCCGCCAAACCCCACCCGCAGTCACCCACACCGGCCCGGCACCGTGGCTTTTTTCCTAAACCCGTGGCGATTATATTGGTGGTGGCGGCGATTGCCGGGGCGGCTTTTGGGATACGCGCAGGCATTCATATTCCATTTGACTATGACGTGCTCTCGTTATTGCCGGCAAACTCCAAAGCCGCCCAATACCAGCGCCGGATGACCGCAGAAACCGACTATCAATCCGAAGTCATCATCTTCACCGCTGATAACCTGCCGGAAATTCGCCGCATCACCGAAGCGGCGAGTCGGTTACCTTCGATTGCGCGTGTGCAATCGGTTACGGATCTCTTTCCGGCCGATGCCGACTTGCGATTGGCTTCGGCTCACCGTTTGGCCAGCCTGGCGCTGGCCCCGCCTTTCAATAAACAATTGGATGTTCTCAGCCATTCTGGCCTGAGTGAGGCAACGTTCGACTCATTGTTTCGATTACTGCAGCAATCACTGACCCGGCTCGAGGATGCCCAGGAGCAAGCGTTCTCGTCGGGACAAACCACGCTGGTCGAACACCTAGAGGTCGTGCGAACCCACCTTGACTCACTGCTGGAAATATTCAAGAGTCATCCAGTAGTGGCGCGAGAACGGTCCAATCAGTTTCTGCAGGCTCTCATGATTCAGCTCCGCCATGGACTTGAACTCGTCAGAGGATGGAAAGAGGCAACACCTCTCACGCCTGACTCTTTACCTGCCACCCTGCGTTCCCGCTTTGTAGCCACTGACGGCACTCTGGCCGCTTATGCCTTTCCCGCACGCAGTGTCTATGACCCGATCAATCTGCAGCAACTGGTCAGTGACGTCTATTCCGTCTCCCCCAAAGCGACCGGATTTCCCACGACGCATCTAGCCTTTTCGATCATGGTCGTCGAAAGCTTTACCGACGGGACCTCCCTGGCTGTGGGGGTTTGTCTCCTCTGGCTGGTCTTCATTTTGCGAAGCGCACGAAGCTTCATTCTCGCCTCATTGCCCCTGATCATTGGCGGCGGCTGGATGTTGGGCTTGATGGCCCTCGCCGACCTCCATTACAACTATGCCAATATCATTGCCTTACCGCTGGTCATCGCGCTGGCGGTGGATTACGGCGTCTGGTACAGCCATCGCTGGCGGGAACTGCGCGGTTACAGTCCATTGGCCATCACGCTTGATGCCGGCCGCGTCATAGCGCTGGCCGCCGGCACCGAACTGGCCGGTCTGGGCGCGATTACCCTCGCCAGTTACCGCGGAGTCTCTGGCTTGGGTATTGCCATCACGCTGGGCCTGATATCCTGTCTCGCTGCAACACTACTGGTGGCACCAGCCATCGGACAACTCATCGATACCCAGAGGAAATCGTGAAAGCTAAATGTCTATTGAGCCCCCGCTGGCTGGGGGTCCTGTTAACCCTGACATCCCCACTACAAACCGCCTGGGCCGCGCCCAGTGAAATCGTGGTGTGCTATCCGGGCGGACCGGTCGGCGATAACGAAGCCAATACGGCCATGGCCGCCATGCTCAGGGTGGTGGAGCGTGTCGGACAGTGGCCGGCCAACAGTTTCACGAGTGTTTTTTCGGCGCGAGCAGATGAGTGCCGCAATTTTCTAACCGCTCGCAAGCCAGCCTTTGCCATCACCTCGTTGGGCCTCTTTCTCGAACAGCGGGAGGCCCATCACCTGACACCTATCGTGCAGCCCCGTTTGCAGGGAGCCACCACCGAACGTTACAGGCTCGTGGCGCGAAAAGGACAATTTGCCAAGCTGGAAGACCTTAAAGGTAAATCCATCAGCGGAACGGTGCTGGATGAACCTGAATTCCTGAAAAAAATCGTCTTTGCCGGACAGGTCGATCCGGCCACCTATTTCACATTGAAACCCACGCGACAGGCCATTCGGGCCCTGCGCTCCCTGGACAAAGGCGAACTGGATGCGGTGCTGTTGAATGGGCAGCAATACGCCGCCCTGGGTTCCCTTCCCCTTAAGTCACCCCTGGAGGTGGTTTATTCCTCCGCCGAGACGCCTTTGATGGGCATGGTCGCCAATAGCCAAACCACGAAAGCCGAGGATAGAGAACGGTTTGCCAAGGCCCTGCAGAAGATGTGTGCCGATACCGATGGCAAGAAGCTGTGCGTCCTTTTTGGGGTGGACGCCTTCGTTCCCGCCGATGCAGCGGCTATAGAGCCCATGATCAAGCTCTGGCAAAAAGAGTAGGGATACGATGACCAAAACGATGCTCTTACGCCTCTTTGTGCTCCCGGGTGTGATTCTGGGAGGTTGCGCGAGTCTGCCGAATAAGGTGGTGCGTTTTCAGGGATTGTCGGATTGCCCCTTGCAAACCCCGCAAGCTGTTCTCTCCCAGCAACATAATCTTGGCCCCGGAAGTTCAACCCATACGCTGCAGTGCGCCTTGACCGTGGCCCGGGAAACCCAGGATCAGGCCTTACTGGGTTCGGAGTTACCCGCTCGCCTGGCCTTGCACCTTGCCGAGCGCAGCCAGGATAGCCAGAGTAAGGAGGCCCTGGCCAATGAGGGAGTGCGGTTCGGCAATATGGCACTCAAGCAGGGTGGCGCCAACAACGGCGCTGTTCATTACTACCTGGCAGCCAACCTTGGGCTGGCCATCCACGATCATCCGCTGCAGGCCGCCGATCAATTGTCAACGCTCGAGCAGGAACTGCAAAAATCGGCGCAACTCTCCCCCGGTGCGGATGATGGTGGACCCCTGCGTCTGCTGGGCATGCTCTATCTAAAGGCGCCGGCCTGGCCCAATGGTATCGGCGATGGTGACAAGGCGTTGGAGTTGCTGAACAAAGCCGTCGACAAATATCCGCGGCATCCGCTGAATCATCTATTCCTGGCTCAGGCGCTCTGGGAAGTGGACGAAAAGGAACAGCAGGCCAAAGAGCAATGGAATCAGGGACTGGAGCAACTGAACAAGGGTGCCTGGGGCTATAATCGGGTTATCTGGAATCGGGAGTTTCAGTCCGTGGCCCGTGAAATCAACGCCACGCCTTGATGATGATCCCTCCAGTCATTCCGCCAAGAGCAAGCTGACATGGGTCTTATCACCATGGATCCCAGTATCTTAAATACCGCCAAGCAGCGAGCCATAGAACACCTGCTCAGACAGCAAAAACCCCAAGGCGATTGGGAGGGTGAAATGGTCTGGTGCACGATGATACTGGCTCAGGCCATCATCGTGCGCACCTTGGTGGACCGCCCCTACAATGCCAGGGAAGTACAACAAATCCTTCGCCATTTCGAGATTACTCAGGCGCCTGATGGCTCCTGGGGCATGCATCCCGAATCACCCGGCTATGTGTTCTTTACCACCCTGGCCTACGTTGCGCTGCGCATGATGGGAGTGCCTGCCGACCATCCCATGCTCACCCGTGCGCGATCCTGGGTCCAGGCGCAACCCGGCGGGGTCAAAGGGATACCGACCTGGGGCAAGTTCTGGCTGGCCATACTAGGCCTTTACGAATATCAGGGCCTCAATGCCATTCCGCCAGAGCTCTTTCTCTTGCCCGAATGGCTGCCGTTCCATCCCCGTCGGTTTTATTGCCATACCCGGTTGATATACCTCGGCATCGCTTTCATAGCCGGCAAACGCTATCAAGCTATTTTGCCCGAGCCCTTGCTGAGTGATCTGCGGCAAGAACTCTATCAAGAACCCTATGGGGACATGGACTTTGCCCAACTCCGGCATTGTCTGGCGCCCGGTGATGTCTTTGTGCCGATTACCCCCCTGCTCCGGCGTATCTATGACCTGTTGGCAGGGTTCGAACGCTTGCACGCGAGGAAATTACGGGAGAAAGCCCTGCAGCATTGCCTGGACCGAATTCTCTACGAGCAACGATCAACACGCTATCAAGGAATATCCCCAGTCAATGGACTGCTGAATACCTTGGCATTATTCGTCCACGATCGCCATCACCCGGATCTGGAAGCCAGTCTTGAGGGAGTTGAAGCCTGGCGCTGGGAGGATGAAGCCGAGGGTATTCGTTATGTCGGCGCCCGCTCGAACACCTGGGATACAGGCTTCGTGCTCCAGGCGCTTAGCTTGGTGGAAAACCCCAAGCAAGACCTTGTCGCCGCTGTCGCCCGAGCACAGGATTTTCTGGCCAAGGCCCAAATGTTGGAGGAACTACCCAATTTCAACTCGTATTGGCGCGACCCAGGCGTGGGAGGCTGGTGTTTCTCCGACGGACAACATCGTTGGCCTGTCAGTGACTGCACTGCCGAGGCGCTGAGCGGCTTGCTGAGTGTTTATGAGAATCCCGGATTTTCCGGACTGCCCCGCCTCGAACCGAAGCGACTCAGGCAAGCCGTTGAGTTCATTCTCTCCCGCCAAAATGCGGATGGCGGCTTTGGCACTTACGAACGCCGCCGGGCCGGAAGACTGCTGGAATTCGTCAACCCGTCCGAAATGTTCGGTCAATGTATGACGGAGCTTTCCTACATCGAGTGTACGGCCTCTGCCTTGGCCACCCTATGCCATTATCGGCGGCACTATCCCGACCTGCCGGAAGGCGCCATTGATCGGGCGATTCCGCGCGCCATCAAACTCCTGAGAGAGAAACAACTTCAGGATGGATCCTGGCCCGGCTTCTGGGGCATCAACTTCACCTATGCGGTTTTCCATGTCGCCAAGGCTTTCCGCATGGCGGGCATACCCCAGAGCGATTCATCACTGAGCAGGGCATCCGCGTGGCTCAAAAGCAAGCAACGTGCGGATGGTGGCTGGAGCGAACATTACTCAAGCTGCCTGGAAAACCGTTACATCGAACATCCGGACACCCAGGTTGTCATGACGAGTTGGGCGCTGCTGGCTTTGATGGAAATTTTACCTCCTGACGATGAAGCCATTCAGCGCGGCATTGCCTGGCTGCTCAGTCAGCAGTCGAACGAGGGTGGCTGGCCGAGACAGTCGGTGAATGGCGTCTTCTTTGGCGCCGCCATGCTCGACTACCGCTTGTATCACACATATTTCCCAGTTTGGGCGCTGACAAGGTATACTTGTGCCTAATTTGGCAATAAAAGTTGCACAACCACAACGAATGTTGCCGCTATGGTATTGTTTGCCCCCAGTACCTAACGATTCCCTGTCACGCTGGCTGATTGGCATTGGGGTCTTGTTTCAATGCATTCCCAGCGGCATGGGCAAAATTTTTCGACTTTGGAATACGCGATGGGTAATCCTGACCTGATAATGGACAAATGCACAGTGAATCAGTTGGACATCGATGTCCTAATCGCGGGGGGAGGCGTAGCCGGCTCCGCAGCCGCGGCGGCGCTGGCCCCCCTAGGCTTGAAAATTCTCATTATCGAACCGAAGGCTTCTCATGGCCGTCGATTGGCTGGAGAATTGATCCATCCACCCGGCATTGATGGTCTCAAGCAATTGGGCCTGCTCGAAGAAGATTGTGATATTGGCGCCGAAATCCGCGGATTTTCCATTTACCCCTACGAGCACGATGTGGACAAGGATGAATCCGTCATTTTGCCCTACTGCGAGGTTGAGGGTCTTACCCACGGCGGCATGGCGATCGAGCATCAGACGCTCAAAAATCACTTGCTGGAAAAAATCAAATGCTTTCCAGGAGTCGATGTGTGGCTGGGCGGGCGCGTAACACGGATCGAGAAAGATCCGTCCGGAACCGATTATCATGCCGTCGTTGAGACGGAAACGGGTGAAACACGCATCAATGCCCGGCTGATCATTGGCGCTGACGGACCTATGTCGCAGGTTCGCAAGCTAGCCGGCATTGCCCATGAAACCCATCGATATTCCGGAATGTTGGGTGTCGAGGTTCCCGATACCCACCTGCCTAATCCGGGGTACGGTAATATCTTCCTAAACCCCTTGGGAATCTCCTATGCCTACAGCGTCTGTGAGGGGCGCGCACGTGTAATGTTCGAGATACTCCGCGGAGACAACTCCAAAGACTCGATACGCGAACATCTCAAGTTCTTCCCGAACGAATTTCGTCATGACATCGAAGCGGCGATGGCCGAGGATAAACCGCTCGCAGCCGCAAATTACCGTATCGTGCCTGAATCTAGCGCCAAGGCCAATATCGCCTTGCTTGGAGATGCCAGGGGGTGTTGCCACCCATTGACGGCCTCGGGGATCACCACGGCCGTCAAGGATGCCCTGAGTTTACGTAACGAATTGATCAGCTCTCAGTTTGATTTTCACAAGGCTTTACGACGCTATGCCATTGCCGCCGGCCGTGTTCAACTGACACGCCGTACCTTATCCGAGGAGTTGCGAGAAGCTTTCCTTTCACACACCGATGAGGCGAAACTTCTCAACCAATGCATATTTTCCTACTGGCGAAACAATCCACAAGGCCGCGCCAAATCCTTGGCGCTGCTATCCACTATGGATAGCAGCATACTTTCAATGGGATCCCAGTTTGCATTTGTGGTTCTACAGGCCTTCCGTCTGTTACCTGAACAGGTACGAGTGGGACAACTCGGTGCTTGGCTCACCTCCATGTGCAAACTTGCGATAAAGAGCCTGAGTATCCCGCAGACGGCCTTCGCTCACTGGCTTAGAGAACAGCACGCAACAGCCAAGTAGCCTATTGCCCATCTCTTGAAAAGGTAAGAAGGCCGCTACCCGAGAAATCGATCTCATGATCAGCGGCCTAACCTCCTGTGATACCTTCCAATAGGAAGGTCCCTTTCACTTTCGCTCCTCTGACTAGGTTGTCAATCAAGCGGATCGAAATAGCTCTTATCGACCCCACACTCCGGACAAACCCAATCATCGGGTATGTCTTCGAACAGCGTACCGGGAGCCAACCCGGAATCTGGATCACCCAACTCTTCGTCATACACCCATCCGCAAGCGGAACAAATAAATTTTTTGTACTCACTCATCACTAATAGCCGTATAGTTTTGTTGAAGTGAGCATTCTACGTCCAACACGCAGTGACGAAAAGACTGAAGCGCATGGAAAAGACAACAAAATGCTCACACACAGGCATAAGGGACATCCGTTAGCTACAACCAAAATTCCCTGACACAAAAATAGACCCATGTGCCGAAGCGATGCCCCCGCTGATTTTACTGGCCAAACTTATTAATGGAAACCAGGGTGCCGCAAAGCCAGCAAACCAGAAAGTCCGGTCGACCTTAACATTCTCCGCCGTCACTTTCCAAGTTCAGGGACATTTGACGGAAGTTCTCCAGACCCCGTTCAAACATCTTGATCGTAATCAGCGACAACAACCCGAATAGCCAGGACCCGAGTCCAGTTAGCGACATGGCAACGCACCGAAAAAATTAATGGGGACAACGAGTCCCAAGCCTAAACAATTGCTGCCCCACACGTGAGACAATTACGATTCTTTGGCAAACGAATCCGTTGCCACTCCATGGCGAGGGCGTCGAAAAGCAATACCATTCCATTGAAAGCGTAATCGCTCATGGTAAGGATTTTGATAGCTTCGAGTGCCTGCATACTGCCAATGATGCCAGGAAGTGGAGCAACCACACCGGATTGCGAACAGGTTTCCCCAAGTTCTTCGTCCCCCTGGTAGAGGCAATTGTAACAAGGCGAATCACCGACTCCCGGATGGAATACCATTATCTGGCCCTCAAATCGAATCACGGCCCCGCTTACCAGGGGTTTACGTTGTTGATAGCAGGCGCGGTTCACGGCAAATCGGGTCATTAAATTATCGGAACAGTCCAGCACCACATCCACATCCTTGACCGCCTGATCCAAAGATTTTTCGCTTAATCGTTGATTCTGGCAACCTATCTTGACATCAGGATTGATTCTTTGCAGCACGCGCATGGCCGATTCAGTTTTCGACATGCCGATACTGGGTGTGTCATGCAATATCTGGCGCTGTAAATTACTTAAATCGACTTGATCGTAATCGTTGATGATCAAATGACCGACTCCGGCTGCCGCCAGGTACATCGTCGCCGGAGATCCCAAGCCCCCCAGCCCAACGATGAGCACTCGCGAGTCCAGGAGGCTCTGTTGGCCGTCAACATCGATTTGGGGTAACAGAATATGGCGGCTGTATCTCAATAACTGGCTATCTTTCATTATGTACACCCCTGAATGATCCTTGGTCTCGATGTCTGAATTGTTTCCACCCTAACTCATTGTGCATAAATCCCGCGAATCCGAGACCATCGAGGACCCTTTCTGTAATATCATTGCGCTTCAAAATTCAGCCAAGACAATCAACATGACCTGGAAACTGGCAATACCCATGATTCTGATCGGCACCCTGGCCATGGCCGCGGAGGAGACACCCATACTATTGCCCGATCAGCCTGACCTACCTGCCCCGGTTCAGAGTGGCCAACCGATGGAGCCCGATGTCACCATCATACGGCGCGGCGAGGAAACCATCGAAGAGTATCGTATCAACAACCAGCTTTACAGAGTCAAGATCACCCCTGTTATCGGCCCATCCTACGAATTGATCGATACCAATGGCGACGGTAACCTGGAAGTTCGTCAGGGGGACAATCAGAAGGGCATGAACATCAACAAGTGGGTACTCTTCAGTTGGTAAATTCCCTTGCATCACGACCAGGGGAAAGGCTGATCCGTCCCCATCAATCCAGCCGTTCACTGACAACCCACAAGGATTTG
>Ga0116204_1002401_pt1 | contig 10106 bp, 7 predicted proteins | sample LakKivwa52mmetaG_FD_94481 | JGI IMG/M metagenome (GOLD analysis project Ga0116204, IMG submission 94481) | Anoxic lake water microbial communities from Lake Kivu, Rwanda to study Microbial Dark Matter (Phase II) - Lake Kivu water 52m metaG | ecosystem: Environmental > Aquatic > Freshwater > Lake ... | reverse complement strand
GGCACCTCTAAAAATTGCCCTCGCGACCCTATACTGCGTTACACTCCTTCTCAAAATCCTCATTTATACCCAATAAACTGCGGTTTTTCGAACTCGTGTGCCTTGTCTAGATCCACGATCATCCATTTTTAGAGGTGCCCTGAATTTTGAATTCGTGGTCACTTCGGAAAAAGAGGGGGTGCACTGAGGGTTAAACATTTACGAATAGGAACCTATGGCAGCGAGCTTGGCAAGACGCTGATTTACTAATTCACCCGCTGTTTGACTCATCAGTTTTTTAATCTCTTCCACTAGGATGGGCTTCATGATTTCGTACTGTTCCCCTGGATTCCAGTGCGCTCCACCAAGCGGTTCAGGTATAATTCGATCGACAATTTTGATATCAACCAAATCGGAAGCGGTGAGTTTCATTGATTTTGCGACTTCTTGCCGTTTAGCGTTATCCCCCCAGAGAATGGCCGCACATCCTTCAGGACTAATGACACAGTACCAGGCATTTTCCATCATAAGCAGACGATCGCCCACTCCTATTCCTAGAGCACCGCCAGAGGCTCCCTCTCCAATGACAACGCACAAAATGGGCACGGGGAGAGTAGACATCAATTTTAAGTTTTCGGCAATAGCAGCAGCCTGACCGCGTTCTTCCGCACCAATTCCTGGATAAGCCCCAGGAGTATCAATAAAGCAAATCACAGGAAGGTTGAATTTTTCAGCAAGTCTGAGCATGCGGGCAGCCTTACGGTAACCTTCGGGGTGTGCCATTCCAAAATTGCGTTTGATACTTTCGCGGGTGTCTCTACCTTTTTGATGTCCTAAGACCATGACCGAATTGCCGTCGAGTTTTGCCATTCCGGCAATAATAGCCGGGTCATCAGAAAAACATCTATCACCATGAAGTTCAATAAAATCAGTAAAACAGTTGTCGATATAATCGAGCGTGTAAGGGCGGCCAGCCCGGCGCGCTAATTCTACTCTTTGCCAACTGGTAAGTTTGCTAAAGAGCTTCTTTTGTAATTTTTCCTGGCGTGATACCAGATTTTTGACATCATCTGGGGTTACGCTTTCAGTTTTCATCAGCTCTTCAATGCGTTGAGCCAATTCAACAACAGGGCGTTCAAATTCGAGATAGGGACCTTTAGGTAATACGGCCATAGACTACCCCCTCCTTATTCATTGCCCTCTAAATGTAAATCAACCCATTGAATGGTTCTACTCTCCGCCTGCCCGAGTAAAACTCCCACGCATATAGGTTGCGAATCAACAATCCGCAACACTTTTAAGGCCAGACTGTAAGCCCCTTCTTCCTGAGCAACAAGAATGCGTTGCACACTCAGCTGTTTACAAAGACCGCTTAAGCTATCCAGGGTTCCGACCTGTTCCAAGCTGCTTTTTGGCTCGTTTTTAAGGGTAATCAGTCCTAAAAACTCGAGCCCTGTTTCTTGGTTGGCTTGCAAGGCTCGGACAAATTCTTGCGAACGGGTATCGTCTCCAACAACCAATAATTTTTGTCGAGTAACTAAAAAACGGGAACGAAAAAGGCGGCCTTGCTCATGTAAGAGCCTCCAACCCATGAGAACTATAAAAGACAACACACCTGTAACAGCAAGAGAAATTCGGGAAAAGTTGATCTCATAAAAGAAAAAAGCCAAAGCATAAAACAGTAAAAAGGCAAATCCTAATGTCTGGGCACTTCGGACTTTGCTAGGAATTTTATTTCCATATTCACCACCTAAACCCAAGATCACAAACAGGGTAAGGGACAAGAGGAAATGCCAGGCTCCATAGATGAGCGGAGCAAATGTATAGAAAGGGACACCTGTAGTAAAGCGGGCATACAAGCCAGCTGCACTGTATAGAGCCAGGTTAGCTAAACTTAAGTCGAGTAGCCAGCGAGGCCAACGGGGCCAGGTATTCCTGATGTAATTAGAAAGCCCTAAAAACAGCGCTCCCATATAAAACAGGGCCAAAGGCAGTGGGCGCAACTCAAAATGCTTTCTTGAAAAAATTACCATAGCACTGTAAAAATGAAACAGGGATATGAGGGGCCGCGACTTCGCACTTTGCCCCTTGAAATGAGTTATAGAGGTACGCGGTGTATACCAGTTGGTTCGCCCCATTCTTTGTACCCTATAGCACAGGTCAAGATCTTCTCCATACATAAAAAAATCTGTATCAAAGCCCCCTACCTCTGAGAAGACCTGTTTTTTGATACACATAAATGAACCGGAAACAGCATCTACAACATTCTCTTCCAATTCTTTAAGAAAGGTTAGATTGTATCTGCCAAACCTCTGGCTCTGTGGGAAAAGGCGGGAGAGTCCTAAAAATTTATACAGTGCTGTCAGGGGTGTTGGAAAACTGCGTCGGCAAGCCAATTGCAGGCTTCGGTCGGCATTAAGAATACGGCAACCGACAATGCCAGCTTCTGGTTTTTCTACAAAAAACTGGGCCATTTTATTAAGAGTATCTTTTTCGATTAAGGTATCAGGATTCAAAAACAACAAGAGTTCGCCACCCGCCTCTAACACCCCACGGTTACAACCTGCCCCAAAGCCCAAATTATGCGGTAGTGCTATCCAGTGAATGAGTGGAAATTGAGGTTTGAGGGTTTCAACTGTACCATCTTCACTGTTGTTATCTACAATAATCACTTCAAATTGCCCTAGGTACGCCTTACCTGCAACCTGTATACTCTGCAAGGCAGGGCCCAGCATATCTCGCACCTTATAGGATACGATGATTATGGAAATTAAGGGATATCCCGCATTCATTTATGTGGTGGATTAAAACCTAAAAACCTAACAAAACTCTGACTTAACATGTAAAGTCTCATGCCCGCAACTGCTTTAAAAGAAAAATAAGCTTAGCCCGTTTTAAGTGTGGAGAAACGCAAACGCAAGAGTAAAAATAAGGCCTCCCGTACTATTGTGCCGGACATTTTTGATTGGCCGGCGGTCCGATCAAAAAACACTATAGGTATTTCTTTAATCCGGAATTTTTTACGAAAAAGTTTATAGGTGACTTCAATCTGGAAAGAGTAGCCATCTGAGTGCACCGCATCGAGATTTAAAGCCCTCAAAGCATCCACCCTAAAACATTTAAAACCGCCCGTGCTGTCTTGTATGGGAAAGCCTAAAATAACCCGCGCATACATATTGGCAAAATAGGAAAGAAGAAGTCGAGAAAGGGGCCAATTGATCACATTGACGCCACGGATATATCTACTGCCCAGAACCAAATCATGATTTTGGATTTCGTGAAGAAAATCGGGTATGTACTTGGGCTGATGAGAAAAATCTGCATCCATTTCAAAAACATATTCATAACCCTGATTGATGGCCCACTTAAATCCCGCAACATAGGCACTACCCAAACCCTGCTTACCCTTACGGCGCAAAAGATGTATATGGCTGGCATTTACCTGCCGACTGGCAACAAAATCTCCTGTGCCATCGGGACTACCGTCATCAACAACCAGAATATGCAGTCCCAGATTGAGTTTTTCAATTTCTTCGAGTAAACTCGGAAGATTTTCCATTTCATTGTAGGTAGGAATGATGATAAGTGTACGAGCATTCATAGTTAATAAAACCAGGCGAAAAACTGGCGGTTAAGTGAAAAAATTATCCCCCTGTAGACTCTTTGGAAAACCACCTCTGCATTTAGTCTGCAAGATTTATCCAATAAATCTTTGGACACTGCGGGCACATAGGGAACTGGATACATAGACTACCGAGACTTAGAACTTGGAATTATGTGTTGGAGGGTTTTGGAAATCTGCAAACTGCTGGTTGAGATCTCCAGGTACCCATCCGAGTGTTTTTTTGAGCTTATCTAGTAAAAATCCAGATTTAAGGGGGCGAGCTGCTTTTTGAGCGAGGTCGCTGGTAAGTGCTTTCTGAATCAGGAAGGTATCGAGGTCGTAGTAGTTTGCTACTGCACAGGCCCATTCATAACGGGAAGTATATTCGTTGCCCGATACATGGAAAAGTCCACCCACATTTTTATTAAGTAAACCCCAAATAACCTGAGCTAAATGAAGAGCCAGGGTAGGATTGCCCCATTGGTCGGTAACACAACGGATAGATCGGTTGGCAGCCAATTCACCCCTGACCCACTCGGGAAAGGATAATTTACCTCCTTGCCCTTTGCCCCACAGCAGGCATGTGCGCAAGACCAAAGATTGGGGATGTGAGGCCAAGGCAATGGGTTCGGCTGCCAGCTTGCTTGCACCATAAACACTCAGAGGCCGAGGCATACTGAGCTCGGTATAGGGGCCTGCGAAGCCATCAAAAATAAAATCTGTTGAAATATGAACAAGCGGTATACCCGCCAGAGCCATATCGGTTAGGACCCCCGCATTTATTCGGTATGCCAAATCAACTTTATCTTCACAGGCATCTACAACAGTAAAGGCGGCCGCATTGATAATGACATCAGGAGCCTCAGATTTAATGAGATTTTTAATTGCCTCTGAAGAAGAAAGATCAACAGGAACGTAACTTTTTAAATCAGGATGTACCGCCTGAGCCAGCAAATCACTACCCGTCAGGGTTACCCCTGGGGGGCATGATGTAATGATATTTTGTCCTAAAAGTCCGTTGCATCCAAATAAAAGTGCTTTCATATTTGTTCTTTTTTTTAGTGTGTGTTCAGGTAAAAACCTAGCATCAGGATTCCGAATGATGTGGAGTTTCCAGTTTGGGGAGGCTAGAAGGGAGTCGCCCCACTATGAGTTCAGCGATAAGACCCAATGATACAAGCTGCACACCCAAGAGAATGGCTGCTATACCCCCGAGCAGTAGGGGTCTAATGTGTAATGCCCCCGTAATGGCCCACTTAAGGGTAAAACCAAAAACGACTAGTGTGCCAAACAGCCCTGATAAAAGCCCACCCAGACCAAATAGGTGTAAGGGTCGTGTGGTATAGCGGTGCAAAAACAAAAGAGTGAGAAGGTCAAATAAACCATTTGAAAGACGAGACCAGCCGTATTTACTGACTCCGTGTTTGCGTGCCCGGTGTGAAACCACTTTTTCAGTAACACGAAAGCCTTTCCAATGTGCAAGAACAGGTATATAGCGGTGCAATTCTCCGTAGAGATAGAGAGAATCTATAACTTCACGGCGGTAGGCCTTTAGACCACAGTTAAAATCGTGCAAATTGAGATGGGTTGTCTTCTTAACAGTGTTGTTGAAGAGACGCGAGGGCAAAGTTTTATGCCAGGGGTCGAACCGTTTCTTTTTCCAGCCGGAAACCATATCCCAGTTGAGGCAGAGCATGTATAGAAGAGGGAGTATTTCCTGGGGATCATCTTGCAAATCAGCGTCTAGCGTAAATACATAACGACCCCGTGAATTTTGAAACCCTGCCTGCAGGGCTGCTGCTTTACCCATGTTGTGCCGAAAACGCATCGGCTTTAACCAGCTGTACTGTTGGCGAACTTCGCTTAAAAACTCAAAGGAACCATCAAGACTCCCATCATCAATAATTAGAACCTCAAAAGAAAAATCGTTTCCCAGTAGGGCTGCAAGGTGAGTTTGTGTTTTCTCTTGCTCTGCAGGGCTGGAATTTTTTAGGTCAATAGAAGGATGATTTTTCTGGGCAATACTTTCTAAAAAGGTTTTTCGGGAGTGTGGAGACAGGGCCTGTTCAATTTCCACAAGCAAAAACGGCAAACTTTCTTTTTCATTCAACGCAGGAATAACAAGGGAAAGTAGGGGTGGATTCATGCAATGTTCACAGGTTTAAGTATTCAGGGATTTGCCCTTTCAAAAGATACAAAAATACTGTCTGCTCCCCTATTTTTCGCTCACTTGCGCATGCCCCACCATTGTTGGCATATTTAAATGACTTTGCAAGATTGTAAATAAAATTCAAAGTCTTTGCCCAAGATCGTATTTCCAATACTTTTTACCTCTTTAAAATCAAGTCCTTAGCTTACTGCATTCTAGCCCTGATCTAAAAGGCTGAGACCACCCAAGGCTTGCATTTTACATAATTTTCCTTTTAAGCTTTTGAATTAAAAACCAAGAATTTTTGGTTTTTAGCGGAGCGAATTGAGTGTCTTATAGGTATCCAAGGCAGTTTGATCCCAATTAAACGACTGGGCCCTAGCAAGTGCATCATTTTGCATTTTTTCCCTAATTTCTGGATTTTTAAGAAGTATTTCCATTTTATCAGCTAAGACCAGGTGATCACCAAAGGGAAAAAGAAAACCAGTTACCCCATCTTTGACGCTATCTCTGAGCCCATGTACATCAGAAGCAACCACAACAGTCCCACAGGCATTGGCTTCGATAGTGGTGAGACCCCAGCCTTCCTTTCGGGAGCAATTAACAACAAGTGTACAGCGTCTGTAAAAATCAACCTTTTCTGATTCTGCAACAAAACCTAAAAATTTTACATGCTTGTTGAGGCCCCAGGTAAGGGCTAATTGTTCAAGCCGAGACCGATCATCACCCCCACCAGCTATTTCACAAGATACCTGCAGACCTCTCTGCACAAGTTCATGTAAAGCCTTTAAGAGTACATCCAGTCCCTTATATTTTTTAACCCTACCCAGGTACCCCACTAAAGCAGGTTGGCGAGCTGGCAAACCAGGTTGATAGAGATTGAGATCTATTCCGTGGTAAGTTAAACCCACCTGTTTTATCCCAAAGCTGTATAAATCGTCACGGGAACTTTCGCTAAATGTTAATGCTGGAACCCTACGCCAGGAATATACTGCCAGTTTTTCACTCAGATAGACATAAACCCCGCTTAAAAAATTGGTCTCATAAAAAATGGCCTGGCCAAAAACATGCTGAATCCGGACAAGAACTTTATGACTGGGTAGAAGCCAAGGTAAAAAGAAGGGTATTTTATTAGAATCATCAATGATCCAGGTAGGTTTTTCGATTTTTACCCAGCGCCGAACCGCTCCATAGACATAAAAATTAAAAAGTGGCCGTATCCCACGCCTATGTATATGTATCCCCTCTCTTATTTCATCATTTGGTAAACCAGAGACCTTGCAAGAGTATAGAACACACTCAACACCCATTTTAACTAAGCGGCGGGTAACCTCCCAGGTATGTATTTCAGCCCCGCCCGCGGCAGGGTGAGAGGGGTCTTGCCAATTTATTGTAAGAAGTTTTGGTTTAATATTCATGAGCAAAAGCTAGGGTTAGGGGAGAAAATCCGCAAACCCTATGACAACCCTGAATTAGGGTTGTTGTGTAACAGGGGCTTGTTGTGCCGGAGCCAAAGGAGCAGAAAGTATACTTTGCGGCTGATTTGGGATTTGTGCCTGCAGACTGGATAGATATTGGCGCAGTTGACCTTCGTTGGGGTGCCCAGGGTTTTTTGTTAGCCAATCGGTTAGCACTTGGACACCTGTTTGAAACTCTCCCAACCTTTCGTACATACTGGCCAATGTATAGACCATTTGTATGTCTTTGGGGTTAGCTTGGTAGGCCTTGACAAAGAGCTCCTTAGCCTTGGGAATTTGTTGACTTTCCAGATACAAACCCCCTAACATAGCGGAAAATTCCCCGGTGCGTTTACCAAGTGCCAAACCTTTTTCCAAGGAAGCAATGGCCTTTTCTTTGTCTCCAACAGTGCGGTAGTAATTACTGGCGTAGTAAAAATGACGCCAATCCCAGGGCATAATTTGTTCGGTTTTTTCGAGGTAGTGGTGACCAAAGGCCAGGCGTTGGGCCAAGGTATCATCAACAGCTTTCAGTAAAGCTGCAGCACCTTCGCCTTGAGCAGCCAACTGCGCCCGTTGTGCGCGAAGACGGGTGATTTCATCTTGTGCCCAATAAGCCAAACGATGATTTGTTGCAAAATAATTGCTTAGCATGCCTTTGGTGTCCGAATTCAAAAAGCTACCTGTGTTTCCCAGGCCCCGGTATTGGTAGACTGAGTCAACCAAATAGGCTGTTCTTTGTACATCGATATTCTGGTTGTGGATCTGGTTGGTGAGTGTATAGACCATACCTTCCATGATGGTATATTTTTCAAGTCCCATAAAATTGGAATTAGAAACTGTAACTGCAAAATGTATGGGCCTTTCAGGGTAATTATTCTGGACGAGATTGATCACCAATATATCTTGAACCCTGTAATAGGGTTGTTTATCGCGGGGCTGAAGTGTTACAGTCAAACCTGTATTGCCCAAAGGCAGGTCGCGCGGAGCAACCAGATCGTTACCAGTAGGCTCTAACCGGGCAATTTCTTCGAGGGAAAAACCCAGTTTAAGTTTTGGTTCAAGTGTCAGCATTTGTGATATATACCAGTCTGTATTTCCCAGGGACAAATTGACCACACGCACATCCTTACGGATTCCTTCAACTTCCTGTAAAAACCACAAGGGGAAGGTATCGTTATCGCCATTAGTGAAGAGAATACTGTTAGGACGGCAGGACTCTAATAAATTTCGGGCATAGTCATAAGGAACAAAATTGCCACGGCGGTTGTGTTCGGGAAAATTTGAAAAGGCGGGGACGGCAATCGCAAAAAACAAAAGTAGTACACCCGATATTTGTGGCACTAATTTGTTTTGAGAAAACTGTTTTATTTTCTCTAGTAAAACAGCCGCCGAAAGAGCAAACAAAATTCCCATGAACACATAACCTACTGCATAAAAATAATCTCGTTCACGGACTTCCATATGTACTGTACCCGGAAACATTTGCGGATCCATACCCGCAGCCTTCCACTGCTTAAAGACTGAAAATTCGGGCCGCAAACCATCTGAAAAGTTGATGTAAAAAATCATGGCAAAGCTACCTATGAAGTAAAGCAGAAAAGCATAAGTGCCAAAGGGACGATTTTTTTTGTAGAGCTGCCAGACGCCAAAAAGCATAGGTATATGAAAGAGAATAAAAAAGAGGGCTTGTTTAGACCGTCCCGTGTGAGGTGGCATAAAGCTAACCTGTGTGGGGAACTTTAGACCCCATCTTTCAATGGGTTCATTGCCATCCACATCAAGCTGAAAAGTCCAAGGACCTTTGTATTCTTGTTTTTCAAGAACACTTTGGCCCGCTCCCACCTTCCAGGGCAAGTATTGCGCAAGCATATATCCACCATAGCCCATATTGGGATGGGTAAAAAGTTGATTACCGAGTTCAGAGCGGCGGTAAAAGGCCCGCTCAATCATACTTTCTGAACCGTATTGTTTACGCTCAATAAATCCCTTGAAACGATCCCAGGTTTGAGGATCATTCTCATCAATTTGAGGATTTTGCGCTGATCGAATAGGTATATAGAGATGAGTTGAAAAACCCAAAATAGCAACGACGCTAAACCACATAGCAAGATTAAAACCGCGTTTCCAGAGGCCATCTTTGATGGCGAAAAAACCTATGATCGAAATCGCTAAGGAAATGAGAGCAAAAATTATAAAGGAACCAGCAGCATAGACCAAAGAGAAAAGTAAAATGCCACTCAACCAAACAGGAAGGCTGGTGCGTAAATCCTTATCTATCATGATGACAAAAAGGAAGAGTACGGGAAGGGTAACCATAGTGGTTAGGTGAAGACCTACACCCAGAAAGCACAGGTAAACCAGAAGCACAAGTAAGCGATCGCCCAAGGGAGTTTTATGGTGTTCAGCCCACAAAAGAGAAACCCAAGCCAAGATCATGAGCACCATAAGTGTAATCCCATAGACCTCAGCTTCTACCGCATTGAACCAGAAAGTGTCGGACAAACCAACCAGGGCGGCAGCGATAAATCCGCTTATATAACTGATAAAATCGCTAGATGGTTTTTTAAAACCCATTACTAGAAGCCGGTCTGTAAATAAAAAGGTAAAAGAACAAGCCGTTGCCGAGGTGAGGGCAGACATGAGATTAAGCCTGTATGCCACCTCTCCAAAACTTTGAAAAGCCAAAATAAAAAAGCGCCCAATAATCATGAAAAAGGGTGTTCCAGGTGGATGAGGTATACCCTGAATAAAAGCGGTCGCCACAAACTCGCCACAGTCCCAAAAACTAACCGTGGGTGCTGCAGTGTAAACAAAAAGGCCACCGGTTAACAGAAAAACAATACAGGCCAGAAGCATCCGCATTTTAGATTGTGAGAGCATGTTATTCCTTGAGTGTTTAGGTTAAAGTTAAAGG
>Ga0116204_1002399_pt1 | contig 10109 bp, 9 predicted proteins | sample LakKivwa52mmetaG_FD_94481 | JGI IMG/M metagenome (GOLD analysis project Ga0116204, IMG submission 94481) | Anoxic lake water microbial communities from Lake Kivu, Rwanda to study Microbial Dark Matter (Phase II) - Lake Kivu water 52m metaG | ecosystem: Environmental > Aquatic > Freshwater > Lake ... | reverse complement strand
GTATTGAGGGATGTGGGTGGACCAGATTGCATTAGGGTTAGTAAGTTGCCTGCAAAATTGATTGCATTCGATGAAGAAGATGGCTTTGATTTGGCGGTGCTCGAAGTAGAAAATTTGCCGATTGTACCTCTGCTCTCCTTAGGCGTTTCAGGAGAACGGGGTGATCAGTTTACTGCTAAAGGTTTTGAGGCATTTGACAATAAGGCTACTAGACACGTGATGCGCCCTTTGCATGGAACTTTAGGAGAACAAATCTACATAGAATCTAAACGCCAGTCTATTCGAATCGATGCTTGGGATTTATTGTTATCAGCAGAAGAGTACACTCTTCAAAAGGGCTATAGCGGCGCTCCAATTATTGATCAAACTACGGAAAAAATTATAGCTGTAGCGAGCCATAGACAAGTTGACGGTTTAAGAGGTAATGCAATATCGATTGGCGCGCTCTTGCAAATATGGCCCACTCTGCCGCCCGATCTTATGCAATTGAACTCGGCTGATGATAATAGTGGTGACTATGGGTACGATGTGTTTCTAAGTTACTTCGATGATTTTAGCGGTGAATGGGTTCGGAAATTCTTTTGGGTGTGTTCCATTTCAGTTGAGAATGTTCAAGCAGCCAAAGGCAAGGCCGAGTAATTTTCAGATTGGTGGATCAACACCAACTCGGTGCAGCGAGATTGCTCCAAAGATTTGCCGTACAGTCGTTGATGGCGCTGTTTTCTGAGATAGAGATGGTAATCATCCCAGTCATCATTTTCAGCGACGGCGCGCATCCGCAGTAAGCCTTCTGCGCCGCTTTGCGACCATCGCATCCCGGAGAGTTCGCAACGGTCTTTGACGAAATGGCGGCAAGCGCCTTCGATGACACCGGAGGCAATCGGCCAACCTTTTGCCAGGTAAGTTGGGTAGTCCATGTAAGGCAAATTGCGCTCAAAATAGTTGGCCGTATGATTGAGTTGCTGACGCAGGTTGGCAGAAACAGCCTCGGTCTTGGCCATCCGCCGAAACTCGGTGATGAGTTGGTCGGTTTTGCCGGAAAGCATGAGCAGCGTTTTTTGCGCCATCCATGGGATGCGTTCGGGATTGTTTTCACCGAGCAAAGCATTGGCGACTTTCCAAAGGTACTCACTGGCGTGGATGAAGTCCAAGACCAGGGTGAAGCCATCCAGGTAGAGAAGCAAACGCAGTTGTAAGGCTTCACAACCATCACACAAGGCCACTCGTTCCTGGGTCTGGTCCAATTCAAGCAGGCGCACATAATTTGCCAAACGTTGCAAAGCTTCATCCTTGCCATCCAAAGTCGCCCAGGTATGCTTGTTTTGCGGTTTGGGACGCTCTTGTTTTTGCGTTTCGATGTCAAAATCGAGTTTTGACAGGTCAAAAAAGCTGTTGACGACTTCCTGTGGCGTGCGGACCAGCGGTGCAATCGTGTAGGCGCTGGTCACAATGGCTTCCTTTTTCCGTCCGCGCTTCTGACCTTTGCCCAGGCGCACCGGTTTTTCTGGCTGCTCAACTTCATTTTTGCTTAGAACCATCGGGATGCCTTTTCCGTCTGCCTGGGCAACCAGGATAGACGCTCCCGCCACCGGGCTGGGCGGCGCTTTCTGGTCATAGTAGGCCAGCACATCCACAGAATCCTCGAGGATGTTTCCTTGCAGACTGCGGGTCGAGAGTGATAAGCCCAACAAACGTTTGAACATATCGGCTGTTTTGGCGTATTCATTATCCACATCCAGATACCCGGATAATTCACGCAGCAAGTCAGAATAACCATCGGCTTGCAGGCTGAGTTCTTCATCGAGCGGTATTTGTTGACCAACACCTTTTTTGTAAAAGTACGGGCGTTCAAATCGCAGCTTGCCAAAAACCGAGTAATAATGGCGCGCTGTATCGCGGTGATATGGTAATTCCTGTCCATCGGCCTGTTGTATTTTTGCGCGATTGCTCTTTTCCGAGCGCACAGCGAAAAATAGTTGCAACAGGCTGAAACCGAGGGTCACCAGGAGCTTGAATAAGCCGCTCTCTATCTGATAGGCGCTGGCTCTTTGCGCTCTTTCACCAGTGACAAATTCCAGCAGTTGTTCAAATTGAACCCGAACGTCTTGTATAATCTCTCCTGAGTTGAAGGTCATGGCTTTTCTCTCCGGTAGTGGTTTTGGCAAATCTCACTTTACCAGATTGTTGCCCGACCTTCAACTCAAATGGAACGCACCCCATCGATTTGGTTTTCTCTCGACCAACTTCTCGGTAAATATCCAATAACTCTTGCAACGTTCCTTTCCCGCCGATAAGAGTCCAAAACTCATCTGCCAATAAAACTTCATGATTCATATCCAGGTATTGCAGGCTAAAGCTATGTTTATATGATGCCTTATGCGTTCCGTAAGGGTTATATGCCATCGCAAAATAAGCGTTAACTTGTGGTCTTTTCTCTTGCGTGATCGAATGAATGCGCAGCAGCCGCTCGGCAATTTCGAGACATTGCCCCTTGTTAGGCTTGGGGGATTTAATCTCAAAGAAAAATCGCTTGCCGGTAAAATCTTCCAGGTATAAATCAGCGACAACGGGACGTTCTACCCAATGATTATCGCTGATTGCCAGGACATCATCGATGAGGCGCAGAAAATCGGGGTTATGCTCTTTCGCAATCTGATTGACCAGTTGCTCAATTCTCGCCGTAGCGGCATCCGGCATTTGCCCTGTCGCCACATAGCCGCGTTTCGCGGTCTTGTAATTTTGCAATGCAATTAACCGTGCGCATTCCTCAAATGTAGAACCTAACTTGGTTGAAAAAGAACGCTCAAATGCGCTTACGCGAAGCAGTTCTTCGGGAATGAGCGCTTCATGAAAAGGTTTATAACCGCCATCCGTAGATTCAATGCTTTCATCGCTGCTATTGACCTTCCGCGATAACTTGTCATTTGGCTTGTACTGTTGGATCAAGCTGTAAATGAACCCTTCCAAATATCCTTTGATGATCGTTCTAGTTCCTTGGCCAATCATGGTTTTCTCCACACAAAAATTGTTTCAAAAAACTCCGACGCCCTTCGCCCTGTGCGCCGGTTTACATGCCGTTCTAATGTATCTTCTGCTTCGAGTTCCGCTAATTTAGCGATCTCGCCATATAAATTAAAACGATCCGCCGCAACAACAACAATCCGCCCTCCGGGTTTTATGGAATTAGCCACACGCCGAAAAACAGCAGCGATGTCTTTCTGGTATTGCGCTTTCGCTTTTAGGCTCAGGCCATTCGCAGCCGCACCAATTTCCTCTTTGCTTCTGTCTTGTAAACCTAATAGGTGATAGGCATACGCATGCTGCGCATGGTAATCTATCAAACCAACGTAGGGTGGGCTTGTAATAACGCCATCTATGGGAGGAATATCTGCATTGATGCTATTCTCGTGAAAAATATCTACCTGTGCATCCGTTCTTAATCTAGCAAATTCTTTAATCCGCTTAATAGTGTCCAGGCTGTAGCGATTTAAGAACTTTAAGGCTTCATTAGTGGGTTGGCAAACGCGAGAATGTTTATAGCAATAATATGGCTCTGTTTGTGGCTGCTTAGGGAAATCCAAATCAAAGTGAGTAGTCAGTCTGGCTGACCTTGCTGATCTGGACAAAATAATTTTTAGCAAATCAGCGTATTCATATTCACTTGTTTCGATGGCTCGCAAATAAGCAAGAAGTTCGTGAAGTGATTGAGGCGCGAACCATTTTTGCAAATATTCGACATCAGCTAAAGACGAATTAGCATCAAATAAAGACAACTGACGCATTGCGTTTTCATCAAACGAAGGATAAATTATGCCAGACTGACTTGAAAAAAATTTCTTGACAGATTTAAGGATGTTTTCAATCTCAGCCGCGACCTTTTCAATCTCGTATTTTCGTGTTTTGGCTTTGGCTAACAAGATGTTGAATGCCGAAATATCATAACCAATGGAATTTATTCCCAATTCGCATGCCTGAACTAGCGTTGTTCCAGAACCAACAAAAGGGTCACATACCGTTTGTCCAGAGCGAAAATATTTCCGCAGAAAAATTTCAACCAGTTGTGGAATATATTTTCCCAAATATGGATGAAGCCGATGAACATGTTTCGTGCGAATACGCTCAGGCAGATCTCTTTCGGTCCAATTGAGGTTTAGCGAAGCCAAAGGAACTTCCGGCGTCACTTCAGATGGAAACGTAGGGCGTTCTGTGCGTGAATATATATCGATTCGTTTTTCTTCGTTGGTCAACATATGTTCCAGTTACTATCTTTGCAAGTGGTGGGGGGAAAAACGCGATTGAGAAATCCATGAGAGGGTGTTTCGTAACACGTCATGCACAAAAAGAGTGCTTCTGACCGTCTATTAGGTCATTGTCAGACTCCTCGCCAATTTCATCTGAAAAGAATTCATCCAGTCCTTCGGAAATCAAATCGTACCAGGGAATACGCTCGGCAACCCAATCGGCTAGGCGGGCTAGATCGTCATCGGACAAAAGTCGGCCTATCTGTTCAAGCGCAACCGATTGAAAATCTTCCGCAGTCAAATCATATAGAATTTTGTTGCGTCGCATGGCAAATATTTCAACTTTCTATCACCGGCACAAACTCAAACCTGGTCACATCCACCAGCCCCTTATCTGAAATCCGCAGTTCGGGGATGACGACCAGGCCGAGCAGGGCCATTTGCATGTTGGGGCTGTTCAGTTCGGAGCCGCAGGCGGCAAAACCAGCCAGCACGCTTTCAGCCTGCCGGGCAACAACCTCGACATGTTCATTCGACATCAACCCGGCGATGGGCAGACCCACCTCGCCGATAATTTCGCCGTCCTTGACCACCACCTGCCCGCCGCCGGTCTCGGCCAGCCGGTTGGCGGCCTGGGCCATGCAGGCTTCATCGGTGCCAATCACAATCAGGTGATGGCAGTCGTGGGCCACGGTGGTGGCGATGGCGCACTTCGCTTTCAGGCCAAACCCACTGACCAGGGCCACCTGCACCGTGCCAGTGGCGTGATGGCGTTCGACCAGGGCCAGTTTGGCGACATCACCAACCGGGCGCGCTTCACCGTCAACAACTGGCAACGCAAGTTTAAGATGTTTCGTTGGCGCCTGGTTCTCAATCACGCCAATCACATTGCAGGTGACTTGTTTGGCATTATTCGCTACTTGTAATCTAAAATCCTCCGCGGCCAACGGCTTGCCCAATTTGACGCTTTGCTTGACCCAGGCAGGGTACTGGTAGGTTGAAAGTTGCATGTTCAAAGTTCCGTTTTCGGCGATTAGTTTGCCCTTGGCTACCACCAAGTCAGCGCGGAAATCGCGCAAGTCACGCACCAGCACTACATCGCCCCAGCGACCGGGGGCAATCAGTCCCATTTCGCGGCTGAGGCCAAAATGCTCGGCGGTGTTGAGGGTCGCCATTTGGATGGCCGTCATCGGCGGCAGGCCCTCGCTGATGGCGTGGCGCACAACCCGGTCCATGTGACCTTCGGAGGCCAGCGTGGCAGCGTGGCTATCGTCGGTGCAAAGCAAGAAGCGGCGCGGGTCAACCTTATGATTGGTCACAGCCTTGACCTGGGCAGCGACATCATGCCAGGCCGAACCGTAACGCAGCATCGGCTTCATGCCCTGTCGGGCGCGGGCGATGGCGTCTTCGGCGCGAGTCCCTTCGTGGTCGTCTTCTGGGCCGCCAGCCACATAGCCGTGAAAGGCCAATCCCAGGTCGGGGGTTGGGTAATGTCCGCCAATGGTCTTGCCCGCGTGCCGGGTGGAGTGCATTTCGGCGTGCATTTTCTCATCGGAAGCCACAACGCCGGGGAAGTTCATCATCTCGCCCAGGCCGATGATACCGGGCCAAGTCATTGCCTCGGCCACATCGGCTGGGCCAATCGACGCGCCGGGAGTCTCCAAGCCGGGCGCGGACGGAACGCAGGAGGGCATCTGCACCCAGACGTGAATCGGCTGGTTGGCGGCTTCGTCCACCATCAATTTGACGCCTTTCAGCCCGAACACGTTCGCAATCTCGTGCGGGTCGATGAACATGCCGGTCGTGCCGCGCGGCGCCACAGCGCGGACAAATTCGGTGACCGTCACCATGCCACTCTCGACGTGCATGTGCCCATCGAGCAGGCCGGGGACGAGGTAGCGCCCGTCGGCGTCGATCACCTGGGTGGTTTTGCCAATCGCGTGGTCGGCGCTCCCGCCCACATAGGCAATATGCCCATCCGCGATGGCGATGTCGGTATGCGGGATGATTTCCCCGGTCTGGACACAGACCCACTGTCCATTTTTGATGACCAGGTCGGCAGGCGCGCGGCCCATGGCAACATTGACGAGGATTTGAGAAAGCATTCGGCTCCGATTTTCGATTTCAGATTTTGGATTTTAGATTTTTGATTTCAAACCTGCAGAGTAGATAAGTATCCGATGATACACTTGGCTACACGCCACTTCTGTCGTGATACCGGCCTGCAACAAGCGGGGCGGTAACTTGCAACGGCGCGAGGGCAGTTTCCTGGCTGGTAACGAACTCCCGCACCCGGGCATAGTTCTGCTCAACTGGCTCAACCGCGTCCACGAACAGGCCTGTCCCCGGCTGCCAGGGCGCGAACCACTGCCGCTGGTGCTGAATCCGCTCCCAGGTGGCAACAGCGGGATGCTGGAGAACTCCGGCGCGCTCGTTAACGCGCTGTTTCCAGGTCGCCTCGTCGGAGACGAAACAATAGACCGGGCGAAACATTGCGCCGTGTTTTTGGGCAATTTCCTGGGCGTGGAGGCGGTCGGTGCCCATAAAGACCGAATCGGCAATCACGCTGACGCCAACTTCCAACTGCGCTTCGGTAACGGTCAGCAGGGCAAGGATTTTCTCGTCCCAAAAGCGATAATTGGCGTTCGCCGGCACTTCCCCGGCCACATCATCGATTCGCAGGAGTGGCCAGCGCAAGTCGCGGGCAAGATGATTGGCGAGGGTGCTTTTACCCGTCCCGGGCAGGCCGGAGAATATGACGAGGGTCGTGTTCAAAACAGGTTACTTCGGCAAAACAGGCGCGAAATTCATCACGCCGACCATGCGCAAAAGCGTGTCGCCGGTGTTGCTGAACTGGTGCTGCTCGCCGGATGGGATAAAAATGGCCGCGCCAGGGCGGATTTCAACTACATCGCGCGGGGTGGTCAACTGCCCGCAGCCTTCGAAGATGAAAAACTCGTGTTCGTGGTCATGCTGGTGGAACGGCGTCGTTTTGCCGGGCTGGAGTTCATAGATACACATTGCGAAATTCGTTGCCCCCTGTGTCGCATTGATTACCCAGCGGGCGGTCAGGCCGTCGGCGCCGGCCGCTTCGACAGGCACTTCGAGATAATCCTTGACGTACATGGCATACTCCTTTCACAGAATGGGGCTACAGGCTCAAATTTTTCTGCCTGCGGTCTCGTTTTTCGCGCGCTCCACCAACTGCTGCCAAAGTTCCCTGGCATCTGGTGAAATGCGAACTGCTTCGATGGAAATTAAACCAAGGTCAATTGGAACGTCACTAAAACCACTCATGTCAAAGACGAGCATCGAGTAAATATCGGCGGGATGTTTATTCGAGCGTCCCTCGTCCCAGGCTGTCAATTTCCCAACGATAATATCTGTCGGCTGGGCAACCCAAGCTTCGAAGGACTGACCATCAGGAGCAACAAAATCACGACGCACACGGCGCTCAAAGGCGGCAGCGTAATCAGGCTCCCGGCGCAGCGGCACCAAATCTGCCTTGACACCCTCGCCAGTGTCAATAATATTGAACATAATGCCCATCCTGACCGAGTCGCGCATCATCTCCGGGTCAGCATAATAGCGGGGCAAGGGAAATTTTTGAGACAATGCTTCAAAATCCGGCTCATGCAGGTCAACCAAAATATCAATATCGTAAGTTGTCCGAGAAATTCCAAATGCCGAACCGCCAAACGCGCCAACAATCATATAGGGCGCGCCGATTTCATCCAAAGCCTGTACGACACGGATATAAAAATCCATTGAGTACATCATACGCTATTCCATCTTGACCGGGGTATAGTAAGCCAATACTTTCAGATTAATTTCTGGCAAAGACAGGCCAGGATAGCGTTTACAAAACGTGCCGCGCAAAGCTGCCATCGAAAATTCTCGCGCCGCTATGCCAGGAAGCAATCGTTTTTGAGCGGGCAAACCGGCAAGAAGTTGAAGCTGCCGAAAATCAACTTCAATCCCGCGCACGATTTCAGCGATTTGGGCGTCGGTCAGCGAGCGATTCTCGTTCATGAGCATTTATCCATTCACCAGCCGCCGGGCAGCGTTGTTATGGCGCGCCGCCAGTTCATGTTCATCGACTGTGACGAGTTGACCTTCACGAACAACAAACTTTCCGCCGACGAGGGTGTAATCGACGCGGCGCGGCTGGCAAAACACAACTGCCGCGACCGGGTCATGGACAGCGCCGCCCGCCAGGTCGATGGTATTGAGGTTGATGGCGAAAAAGTCGGCGCATTTGCCCACTTCGAGGCTGCCGATGTCGCGGCGCCCCAGCACCGCCGCGCCGCCCCTGGTTCCCAGCCTTAATGCTTCGCGGGCCGTCATCAGCTTCCGGGCCGGGTCGTTCGAGAGCGAGAAACCAGTAATCCCTTCGCGGACGCGCGAGAGCAGCATGGCCTGGCGAACCTCGGCCAGCAGGTGCGAGCCGTCATTGGAGGCAGAGCCATCGACGCCCAGCCCGACCTTGACCCCGGCGGCGAGATATTCCCGAATCGGGGCAATGCCGGAGGCCAGGCGCATGTTGGAGGTGGGACAGTGCGCCACGCCACAATTGTGCCGGGCGTAGACGCCAATCTCATCGTTGTTAACGTAGACCGAATGAGCAAACCAGACATCGCTGCCGACCCAATCGACAGATTGCATATACCCAACCGGGCGGTAGCCAAACTTTTGCAGGCAGAATTGCTCCTCGTCCTCGGTCTCTGCTAAATGGGTGTGGAGGTGGACGCTGTATTTGCGCGCCAAAACAGCCGATTCGCGCATCAGGTCGCCGGTGACGCTGAAGGGAGAACAGGGAGCCAGCACGACCTGGGTCATCGAACCCGGTTTGGAATCATGGTAACGCTGGATCAGTCGCTCGCTGTCAGCCAGGATGTGTTCCTCGCTGTCGGTGACAGAATCAGGGGGCAGGCCGCCTTTGGATTCGCCCAGGGACATCGACCCGCGCGAGGCGTGGAGTCGCACCCCGAGCGTGAGTCCCGCCTCGATTTCATCATCCAACTTGGAACCGTTCGGGAACAGGTAGAGATGGTCGGAAGCGGTGGTGCAACCGCTGAGGGCCAGTTCGGCCAGGGCAGTCTGGGCGGAGGTGAAAATATCGTCGGGCTGGAGACGCGCCCAGATTGGGTAGAGCGTTTTGAGCCAGTTGAACAGGTTGGCGTCTTGCGCGGCGGGGAGGTTGCGAGTGAGAGTCTGGTAGAAGTGGTGATGGGTGTTGACCAGGCCCGGCAGGATGACATGACCGGAGAGATCGAGCACCTCGTCGGCCTCGTTGGGTAAATTGGCAGCTTGCCCAACAGCTTCGATAAAACCATCGCGGATAAAAAGGCCACCGTCCGAATACTCGGTCTGGTGGTCGTCGAATGTGGCAAGGTAGGCGTGTTTAATCAGGAGGGTTGACATGGGAACATCCAATCCGCAAAATTTGTCTGACAACTTCTAGTTTAGCAGAAAGGGATAGACAAGTCAATTGGTTGGCAACAATTCCCAGGCAGAAGCTGCCCAAATACAAAAATGTCAGCGCGCGACACAACTTTCAATTTCGGAATCAGTTAGAAAGAAAAAACCTTGAAAAATCAGGGGATTTGTGTATAATCAGAGAAAAGCAGTCGGGTTACTGAGTAACAACTTAGATAAGCGATCAATAATTTAGGTAACTATGGGGATTGATGATTGCCTGGGTGACAGGCGGCAGTTCAAACGCAAACAATTTTTAGTTGTCAATATCGTCGTGATTTTCTGATGATATTTCCCCCATTTTTGGCTATGTTTGGACGGGGATTATGAAGCAGGAAAAGCTTAAGGGAATCTGAAGTGAACGAATTAAAAAAGATCTTTGTATTAATG
>Ga0116204_1002398_pt1 | contig 10109 bp, 10 predicted proteins | sample LakKivwa52mmetaG_FD_94481 | JGI IMG/M metagenome (GOLD analysis project Ga0116204, IMG submission 94481) | Anoxic lake water microbial communities from Lake Kivu, Rwanda to study Microbial Dark Matter (Phase II) - Lake Kivu water 52m metaG | ecosystem: Environmental > Aquatic > Freshwater > Lake... | reverse complement strand
CCTTGTGGTGACTCCCAGTAAGAACTTGTGGCATTGTTTTGGAGCATGTAATAAGGGTGGCAGTGTGATCGACTGGGTGATGCAGGCCGATAAAGTGAGTTTTAGACATGCAGTAGAGCTGCTAAGAGAGGGTGGTATAGGAAGCCTCACAGGTACTAAGATCCTAAAGTCCACCAACACCATCCCCAAACTTCCTTCTCCTTTAGTTGTAGGAGCTGCCAATAGTGAGTCATTAAAGCAGACTATACATTACTACCACGAGTGTTTTAAAAGGTCCTCATGCGGGTGTATTTAACGAGGATGGGTTAGCAGGTAGGGAGGTGATTCTGTGCGAAAGCCTACTCGATGCCGGCGGGATCAAGAAAGCGGGAGCCTGTCACCTGTTTAGGCATACCATGGCCACCCTAATGCTGGAAGATGGAGCGGATGTAAGGTATGTACAAAGCATGCTTGGCCACAGCAGCCTAGAAACCACCGAGATCTATACCCATGTGTCCATCAAGAAACTACAAGAAGTCCATGAAATGGCACATCCCGCCAAATGTGAATGGCCAAAGTTTTAGTGTAGACAGAGCCTCCCCTTAGTCGCTCCAAAGCACCACTGGTGCACCAGCAGTCGTTTTTTCAAAACTCCCACTGCTGTTTGCGCATTAAAATACTTTCCTTTCCACACTTGCACATCTTCACCCGATGCTAACACAGCATTATTAGGCATTGCCTAAAGCAAAGGAGATGGAAAACGGTCAAAGCCGGCTCTTTCCAGTGTCTCGTAATAACGCTGTATTAGTACGGGTGGGGGTTCCAGTAACCTCTCCGCCTCCAGCTACACTTTGGCTTTCGGCTACGGGGGCATCCAAGGACAATAGCCCACCTCGGGCTAAAAGGGCTTGGCGTTGGACTTGACCCCGACCACCACCCCTGAAAAACAAAGCCTTGCTTAAATCTCAAAAATAGGGCAAATTAACTGTGTACACACTTTGGGAACAAATTATGAAAATGGCATCAATCAGAGAATTTAGAGAGCGCATCTCCGAATATACAGATGATAAAGAGCCTGTAATGATCACTAAGCACGGAAAACCTGTGGGTTTTTTTGTGTCTTGGGCAGATCGGGAGAATATGCCCATTGAGATAAAACGGCAGGCTTTTATAAACGACACACAAAAGCGTGAAGAGCTTTTTGGGCATATCGATGAAAAGGAAATGTTAGAGCATTTTGAAAACTGGCGCAAACATCGTCGTCGTCGCTGATGCCAATGTGTTGCTATCGGCAGCCATGCCGTTTTTGCTGCTAACCCCGTAGAGTTCACCGACTGCGATCCCCAGGGCCTGGGCGATTTTCGCCAAGACCTCTGGCGTCGGATTGTGCAACCCTTATGTTGGAAGGGGGAGCTGACATACGGTATATACAACAACTAATAGGCCATAATGATTTATCAACAACCGAGATCTACACACAGGTGAGTATTCAAGCAACTATTAAAGTGACTAAATGAAATAAACAGGCTTGCGCGAAAGGGAAGCTACCCATTCCATAAAATAAAATATAGCTTGTAAGAAGTTCTTACAAGGAGAATTTATGGATCAGATCGAAGTCACCAGTTTGTCATCCAAAGGCCAAGTTGTTATTCCAAATGGTATTCGCAATCAAATGAATCTTAAAGAGGGTACCAAATTAATGGTGTTTAGTGATGGTCAGAATGTTCTTTTAAAACCCATACAAGTACCAAAAAAAGAAACTTTTAAAAGTCTTATCCAAAAATCAAGGGCTTTGGCAAAGGCCAATGGAATCACTAAGGCAGATGTGAAAGTCGCTATTAAGAAAGTACGTAGTGAAAGTCGTTATTGATACAAATGTGATTGTATCTGGCATTTTTTGGGGCGGAAATGCATATAAAATTCTAGATGCATATACTGACGATAAATTCAGTATGGTTGTTAGCCCAAGCATTTTGCAGGAATATACAGAGGTGCTTCTTAGATTAGGAAGTAAAAAGGAAAAGAAATTAGTGGCACAGTGGATTGCGTTATTTGTGGACGACACAGAAATTGTAGATCCACAAAACCCCATAAGACTATGTAGAGACCCGAAGGATAATAAGTTTCTGGAATGTTTAATGGATGGTGAGTGCAATTATCTTATTACAGGTGATAACGACCTTCTTGTTTTGAAGGATTATTTTCCAGATCAAATAATAACCCCAGTGAGTTTTTAAATCTTCTTGATTAGGGCGGGTGGGCCGCTTTTTTGGTTTTGTGCAGTGAGCGAGGCGGCGGTCTATGGGTGGTGCTTGCACTGAAACCGCAGTTCGTGATAATTTAGCGTTATTACGAGGCACTGGAAAGTGCCGCAAATGGCCGTATGCGAGATGTGTATGTATGTGCCACTTCGTACTAATGTTTAATTATGTGTGTTCTGCAAGCTCTTCATTGCTTGTTGATGTAAGTTCAACCCAAGTAATCGTTAGGGAGCTGGGTAGTCACTTTCCAATGCTTCTGGGCGACTGGTGGTGTTGAAGCGAAAGGAAATCTCTATCGAATGAGAGACGAAAGAGCAGTCCGTAATATAAAAATGAATCTTGCAGGGTCGTTATTTATCCAAAGAAAAAGTCGAGCGACTAATATAATCGCGAAGACCACGCCGCCAGGGAAGAGGGTGAGATCCTAAATTGCCCCCTCGAAGAATTCTCCGGCCTAAGGGGAACGGAATGCTATGAAAGTAATGAAAGGAACAGGAGAGGTCTCCTAAGGTCAAAGGCTCACATCCTTTGTAAGAGCTGGTATAAGGGCAACCGAAATCTAACTCAATGCCTTATGAGAAGTCGGAAGTTTTGCACCCTACTAAGCCATATTTTTTCGGTGATATAGAAATCACCCAGTCCAGACAAGTATATGCCATGAACATTCCATATATTCCAATGCAAAAAAAGGATTTGTGGCGCAGTGTCAATATTGTTTTTTTCTTTTTGCTTTGAAAATTTGTAAAACCATGAAAAAAATATTTCTCTTTTCTTTAGGGATTCCCCTATTCTACATAGTAGTTGATTTAATTGTCCGATCTATGTGGGTCGCCAAGGGTGGTTCAAAATGGCATTTTGGGCTTTATTTGGTCGGAATTTTCTCTAGTTGGGCTATTTGGTTTTCTTTTCAGTTAGCCTTTTCCATCTTGGCCCGATATACACCTAAAACAGCTTGGGTTTGTGCAGGTGTACTTTCTCTGGTGGCTTCGCTGCTCTTGGTAACAAATGCTTTCCTCTTTAAGTTTTTTGGCGAGTATCTTTTTCCAGGTGCGGTTGCCTTTGTCACCGAAGATTTTCCCTATCTCTGGGATTGCTTTATAAATTATTTTTCCATATCTTCCTTTATTTTCATTGTCGTAATAATGGCTTGCCATTTTTTCTGCCTTATTCCCCATGGAAAAAGTCTTTCTCTAAAAAAAATGTTGCCTTTGTTTTTAATTGTTTTAGGTGGCTGAATTTTCGCACTCAATAAAATTGAAAAACTTTCAGAATACCGATTACCTCCTGATGTGGTAATGATTGAATCTTTATCCAAGCATTTCTTGCGTGTTAAAGAAAAAGTATGGCCGCTTCGTCCCTCCAACCGCATTTCCATCCGTTCCGGAAAAGATGCTCTACGACCTGCTACAGTTGTTCTTATCGTTAATGAATCTATGGGTGTGCGAGGTGCGCAAATGTTGCGCCACTATAAAAAATCTTGTCCTCATTGCAGGGGACTGTATCGAATCAGCCAACATATCAAAGCAGACCCAGCTTCTTATATAATTTTTGAAAATGCTTTCACATCTTCCTTGGCCACACAAGTGAGCATGCCTTCTATTTTTTCTGGGGTTGGCCCTGAGGAAAGTCATCGCCACTTGCATAAGGTTCCTTTGCTTTGGGATATGGCACATGCTGCAGGCTATACTACTGGTTACTTCACTTCTCAACGGATCCGCTGGGCCAGCATGAATGATTTCTTACTTAAACAACCTCTAGATACTTTGGTATCGCGCGAAGTCACTTCCTTTCCTATAGCAAATGATATGGGTGTAGATGACTTTCAAATACTAGAAATAATGAAGCAGTGGATTAAAACACATAAAAACCAACCCTTGTTTCTCTTATGGAATACCAATGCCTTACATGCACCCTTCCAAGAAAACAGTGAATATATAGACTTATCAGGTGTACCCGGAAGCAGGCACGATAAGGCTCTTGATCTTATTGATAGTGTATCATCTAAATTTTTTGAGATATTGAAAGAAGAGGGGCGGTGGAACGATGCTTTAATAATAAGTACGGGTGACCACGCCGATGATCCTGAACCATCTCATCCTCTGGCACGCCTTAATTCTAACTACGATGAGTTTATTCGCCTTCCTATCTGGATAAAGGTTCCTTCAACTTTACAGGGGTCTAGCTTTCTGTCGCAAATGCAAAGAAACAGAGAACAGCCAATGAGCAATGCCGATTTAGCTCCTACTCTCGCCCATTTATGGGATATACAAAGCAATGATAGCTATCAATTAACTGGTTCCTCCCTGGGTAGGTCTTTAAACAAGGAGCGTGTGTTAGCAGTACTCTCAACAAACGATACAAGAAGTTGGGCGGGAGAAGGCTTTGGACTCATACAAGGTGAATGGCGCTTGGTTTTAGTGCCACCGGCAACTATCAATCTTTATCACATACCTACTGATTCCTTACAAAAGCATAATCTTTATGAGCAGGCTCCCGATTCTGTTTTAAAGATCTTTGAGAACAGAATTGCCAATAATGCCTGGTTAAAAAAGATTTATGCGCATTATAAAAATCAAAAAACTCCCACTTTACCCTAATCCTGCGGAAGGTATCCTTCCCCTTGAGTTTTTTTTGTAAGACTTCCCCCTTATGGGCCTGAAAAAATGGGGAAATTTTACTTTTTTAGGACAAACTTGGGTATTCTCTTAATTCCTGTCTACGCAAGATTAAATAAGGATTTTATTTTGTTAAAGAATCGTGATTCCTTTTTTTAGTTACCGAGGCAACATTTGGATACCAACTTGAGCGAAACCTCTACCTGGCTACAACTCACTACCGAACTTATCGGCTATAAGGACGAAAAGGGAAAGTATACTTGGGCAAATAAGGCTTTAGCGCATTTTTTGGGTCTAAAAAGTCCCGCTGACATACAGGGTAAATCTGATTTTGATTTTTTCTCTCGTGACCTCGCTCAGCAACTTTGGGAATCTGATAAAAAAATTCTTAGAGAAGAACTCACCCAATCCAATCATACCCAAGTTTTTCATTTGCCTGCGCAGCCTATACAATGGTTTTCCCTTTCTCGCTATCCCTTAAAATCTCCTTCTGGATCGGTGGTGGGGCTTGTGGTAATGGCAAGCAATATATCAGAAGTAAAAAATCAAAATTACCTTCTTGACTACCTGGCGCAAAATATTCAAGACAGTATTTTTTTTAAGGATACCGAGGGTAAGTATATATGGGCCAATACAGCCTTACTTTCTAAATTTGGCCTAACTCGTTTTGAAGAATTACAAGGAAAAACAGAAGCAAACTTTGTTACCCCTGACAAATTTCACTCTTTGCACGAGGAAGAACAATCTATCATTAAAACAGGTCAAGCGCTTATTGGGCAAGAGTCTTCCGAGACCCATTCCGACGGCGAGCGTCATTGGATGCTTAATTCCAAAATCCCACTCCGGAACAGTGGAGGAGTTGTTTCGGGAATCTGTGGTTTCTCGCGCGACATCACCCGTATTAAACTAGCCGAAGAGCGACTCGATATTCTGATGGATAACATTCCCGATCCTATATACTTCAAGGATGAAAAAAGTCGTTTTACCCTAATAAATAAGGCCTGCGCACAAGGCTTTGGCCTTTCTGATCCCGCCGAAGCATATGGTAAAACTGATTTTGATTTTTTTTCAATTGAACATGCCCAGCCCAGTTTTGATGATGAACAGACTGTTATTAAAACCGGAACACCTATTATTGGTAAAGAAGAACTTGAAGTCTGGCCTAATGGTCGCTATACATGGGCTTTGAGCACCAAGCTTCCCTTGCGGGATCATCAGGGGCGCATAGTGGGTACCTTTGGTTTGACCCGTGATATCACAAAAATCAAACAGGCCGAAGAGCAGCTCCAGAGTTTAATGGATAATATTCCCGATTCTATTTATTTCAAAGATGTAAAATCCCGTTTTATCCGCATCAATAAGGCTTTTTCAAAAAAATTGGGCCTGCAAAACCCCGAGGATATAAAGGGTAAAACCGATTTTGATTTTTTTGCCCGTGAACATGCTCAGGCTGCTTTTGATGATGAGCGCAAGGTCATGGAAGGTCTGGAGGTCATCGGAAAAGAAGAATTTGTGCGTTGGCCGCAGGCTCAAGCTTCTTGGGTGAGCTGTACTAAACTTCCACTGCGGGATCCTAAGGGCTCTCTCATAGGGACATTTGGCCTGTCACATGATATCAGTGGGTTAAAAAAAGTCGAAGAAGAATTGCATAAGGCCAAAGACAACCTTGAAGCTCAGGTTTTGCAACGCACACTCGAATTGCGCGAAGCAAATCAAGGAATGGAAATTCGTATCAGGCAGCTTAATTACCTTAACCAAAAGGCCCATTACCTTGCCAGCCTGATGGATAAAGATTTATTACACAAAGCCATTTTTGAAATATTTACTGAGCGATTTCCCATGGGCCAGGTGCATTTGGTTGATCTTTCTAAAAAGAGTTTTATCTCTATAGCTACAACAGCGGTTTTGAAAAAACCAGCTGTTCTTGAGACTTGTTTGGCCGCCCTCGATTTTATGGAAACTAATGAAAGTCGCAGCACCTATTTTGAAAACCGTTGGATGGAAAATCCCTTGCTTGAAAATATTTTCCATTCTGATCTTCGGGAATACCCTTGTTACCTTGAAATACCCCTTCTCACCGACCGTCGACTGCGCGGAGTAATTCAAATTTTTGCTCCTCGCGAATTTGATGAAAAGTTTAAACAAGAAAGCCCACTGCTTAATACACTAGCCTCGCAAATTGCCGTTGCCCTTGATAATGCAATTCACTATGCCGAAATCGGAGAGCAAACCCGTATTCAAAGTGAACTCGAAATCGCCCAAAAGATTCAAAAGCGCTATATACCCCAAGCGCCTTCTATTCAAGGTTTTAAACTCAAGGGTATCTGCCAACCTGCCAATGAAGTGGGCGGAGATTATCTTGATTTTTTCCAAAACGAGCGGGGGGATTGGGTTATTGTCATTGCCGATGTATGTGGCAAGGGAATACCTGCAGCCCTGGTTATGACAAGTTTGCGCAGTTTCTTCCGTACAGAAGCCCGTGGTCAGGTTTCTTCCAAGGCGCTGATGTGTGCTGTAAATAAATACATGGCTAAAGATCTTCAGCTTGATAATAGTTTTATCACAGCACTCTGCCTTATCCTCGACCGCGAAGGTAACTCTTTTAATTTTGCTCGTGCTGGGCATCCCATGTTAATAGCCCAATCACCTCATGGCGCAAAGCCGACACCCATTAAATCCGATGGCATTGCCTTGGGCATGTTGGTGGATGAAACTTTTGATAAAATTATTCAAGAAGTTAATGTTGAGCTAAAACCTGGCGATCGTTTTATAGCCTATACTGACGGCCTTACTGAAGGCATGAATAAAAATCGTGAAGCCTACGGTATACAGCGGCTCAACACTTTCCTCGAATCACATATACAAACAGAAATACCCGAGCTCATTCCAGCTCTAGTACAAGATCTTACTGCCTTTTCCTCGGGTGAAAAGTTTTATGACGATCTTACCCTTTTTGCCTTTGAAAAATTAAACTAGCCAGGAACACTTTGGGCAAATTCTAGTAAGGAAAAAAACTCGTTTTCAGCTAAGGGAGCAGGTTTTTCACCAAACTCTCTGAGTATCTCCAGTCGCTCTTCTTCGGTTTTGGGAGAGAATCCTGCTTGTTTGCGTTTTTGGTATTCTTCTATGCTATGGCAGGTGAGAAGAGCTATCTGAGTGCCGGCAGCTTTTCCTGCTTGTATATCCGTAATTTTATCACCTACCATGTAACTTTGGCTTAAAGCGATTCCGTAGCGTTGTGCCAGTTGCAAGATCATGCCGGGTTTGGGTTTACGGCAGTCACAATCCAAGGTAAATTCTGGAACCAAGCCTTTAGGGTGGTGGGGACACATTCGGTAATCGGTAAAATTAATCCCCTCTGTGTTAAAGTACTCGAGAATGAGTCGGTTGAGCTGGCGGGCTTCGCTGAGGGTAAAATAACCGCGGGCAATTCCGCTTTGGTTAGTGATTAAAAAGAGTTGGTACCCTTTATTGAGTAAAATCTTAAGAGCGCTTAGGGTCCAAGGAAAAGGTTTAAAATCAGACCAAAAGCGGGGGTAGCCCACATCCATGGACAGGGTTCCATCGCGATCCAGAAAAACGGCCTTTATTCCTAGCATGTTTTACATCTATGATACAATAATTAGTGTAGTATTATGAATTTTGAATTGAGGCAAGAGATAGTAAATACCCGCCTTGCTTGCTAATCCTGCCTCCAGGGGAAGATGCGGAAAGGGAAACACTTAGGGGATAAATGAGTATACTAAAAGGCCTTAGTCTTTGGATCTTTGGAGCTTGCTTGCTACCTGGTTTATTGTGGGGTGGAGAGGATCTACCCGATTCCCTGCAACCAGATATGCAGGAAAATAAACCTCAGATAAAAGCGGTTTTACAACAAACCTCGGTGACTGGTTTTGTGCAAAGAATGAGCCGGGGCGAATCAGTTTGGAATGTTTTCCAAACTCAACAAAAGTTATTGCCCGGGGACAGAATACGGCTTGGGTCCCAATCCTCTTTGCAGATCAAGTATGGAGAAGATTTGCTTGTGTGGGTCAGTGACAGTTCCGAATTCTGGATTCAAAAGCAAGGGAATAGCAATCAGGGTCTTGATGTAGAGTTCCTGGTTCAAAAAGGGATGTTCTATGTCCAAATGCATGAGCCTGTAAGTATACAAGATCGCCAAAGTATCAAGTTGGTTCATGGTTTAGCAGTTCAGAAATCAAATTTTGGAACTTTTATTGCAAACTTTCAAAACAAAAATATTTCTTCAGAAGTACATGTTCTGAAGGGCTATGTAGAACTGCAGTCTCTACCTGCCAATTTAAAAAGAGTTGTCAAGGGGGGAGAGTCATATACTTACGCACCTATTGAAAAAGAATGGCGGTATGAAGAATTGAATTTGAGTTTGCTCCTCTATAATTACAAGTGGCTTGATAGCCTTACCCTCAAGAAGGAACAGATTGCAGGGTGGAATTATACAAAAAGGCAACAAGATATTTTATCTGGAAAGGCCCTGGCCCGAGTCCTGGTAAATGATTTTCAAGGTAGGGTAAAGGCCCCGGAACATTGGAAAGTTGAAAAAACCCTTGCCGATTTGGTAGCCCGGGAGCTGCGAGACCTAACCTATAGGGAAGTGATTCGGGGGGGGCAATCTGATGGATCTATACTGGCGCAGGCACGCCAATTCGATGCGGATAGAGTGGTTCAGGGTGATTTGAAAAAATTTTTTGTGGAAAAAAAAGCTGTTTATGATAAGACTAAGAAGAAATGGGTCACCCGATATTCTTTTGAGTTTCATTTAATTCTTTCCATTTACGATGGCTTGAACGCCAAGGTGATCCGAACCCGCTCCTTTGAAGCAAGATCACCCCCCTCCCTCGATAACTCAAGCCCAATAGATAGTTTATGGGTGAGTCCGCTAGTGCTCAATAATACCCTCATATTAGATTCACCTATCGGTAAAACTCTACAAGCTTTAAAGAAGCAAATGCATAAGTTTGGAATGTATGCTTTGTAGATTCAGTTCAGATTCAGGCCACTTTAGGGCTTGTTTAACAAGGAAGATCCTTCTTCTTTAGTGAAGTTCCTGGGCAGCTCTGGCGAGAGTTTTGTGATTCATTGAATGTGAAGGCATGAGCGAGGAGTCCTGAAGAAGAGTGTTATAGGAGGGGTGGTACTGCGTCCCCCCTCCTATTTGCTCGTTTACGAGTGCCTTCACTTACCTTCAGGCACATTTCGTTTCACTCGCAAAGCACCTCCCCCCGCTAGTTTGGCT
>Ga0116204_1002395_pt1 | contig 10119 bp, 8 predicted proteins | sample LakKivwa52mmetaG_FD_94481 | JGI IMG/M metagenome (GOLD analysis project Ga0116204, IMG submission 94481) | Anoxic lake water microbial communities from Lake Kivu, Rwanda to study Microbial Dark Matter (Phase II) - Lake Kivu water 52m metaG | ecosystem: Environmental > Aquatic > Freshwater > Lake ... | reverse complement strand
TACGGATTTATTGGTTTCTTTCCCTTGCTTTAGCTGATATATCGATGGTACTTGTTTCGATATTAAAGTTGTGGGACCAACCACTTTGGTTTTTTCTTAGCAAAGGAGTGGTATATTTCCTTTATTTCATCATCCAAGTAATCAAAACCAAAGTCCTGGTTCATCATATTGGCAATCGTCGGGTTTATTGGATTGTTTATATTTTAACAAATGTACTATCGTTCGTCATTTTAGGATCGACACTTTGGTGGTTTTCTGGGTTTGCAGCGTTATATCAGTTTTCTCCCCAATCCATTACGATTCTTCTGTTTTCCTTTGGAATCCTTCAACTATTCCTACTTTTATTCGGAATCATAAACCGATCATACTTTGATTTTGATTATCGATTTCACCGGGTCTATGATATCTTAAGTCAGTTCATCTTGTTACTCATTCCCATATGGAGTTTGATTGCATTATTTTTCTTATCTTAGGTAGATTTTCAGCGGAGTTCTTGAAAAAGGTTGTCAATTATGATATGTTAAATGTAGCGTGAAGAATCTCGGGGGAGTTGATTTCATGCAATATTTAGGACCATCACGATTTAGGGATGCGATGTATTTGATGTTCATTGGCCAGTTGTTCTTACTACTGGTTGCTTTAGTGGCGTCATATGACGGCATCCTTTTAAATTATTACATTGCTTTACCGTTCGCCATCTACTTTTCGATTACCTTGATTCTCGCAGAAGACGATGAAGTCATTGTTTGTTGGAAACTACCGATTCGCTTATGGTGGGCGATTGCGATTGCAGTATTTGATTTATTAGTGTACTTATCCATGCCTGGTGAAGAAGTGTGGCATTCACTGGAGTTCTATTTCACCATTAAAGGAATCTATTATTTGTTATACTTTGCCATCCAAGTTGTTAAAATGAAATGGCTTGAAACAAAACTGTCGGAAAAGGGTCGCTATTGGTTGATTTCTGGTTTATCGGTTTTGTTTGGGATTCCGCTTTTGCGTATCTTACTCAATTTCTCATCCATGGAAGCGTTCTTTGAGTTTTGGCCGATTTCGATTGTCATCCTTCTTATCTTGATGGTTAAAATGGCCATTCCATTCTTCTATCAAAAGAAATTGTTACGTCTAAAACGATTAACCCGTTGTCTTGATATCGTTGACCAAGTATTGTTTCTGATTGTGGCATTCTTCCCGATGATGCTATCGCTTTATTTCTTAACCCTTCGTTTCTTTGGCCGGTAAACGGCCTTTTTTTTATAGAAAAAAGAGGCACTTCGATAAGTGTCTCTTTTCAGGCTTTTTTTTAATTACAAGTTGACTACTAAATTTTTACGATATTAGCAGCTTGTGGTCCACGAGCGCCTTGTTGTACGTCAAAACTAACTTTTTGACCGTTTTCAAGTGCTTTGTAACCTTCGCCTTGGATTGCAGAATAGTGTGCAAAGATATCCTTGCCGTCTTCACCAGTGATGAATCCATAACCTTTTTCTGCGTTAAACCATTTTACTGTGCCGTTCATGTGTTTCTCCTTAAAAATATTTTGATGCTAAGGGTATTATACAACTTACCTTTCAAGAATGCAAGTTATATTTCTTGAAAAAGATTTTGGTTTCGTTTTCTAATCCCGTGCTATTTCGTTTCTTCAAAATCTGCCGACTCGGCTTCCGTTTCAATAAATTCAACGTCTTTAATGCGATCAAATTTGGTGGTAATTTTCTTCACATCTTTATCAATGGCACTCGAATGTCGGCTGATCGAATCCATTGCAACGGTGAGTTTATCCCAATCTTCGACGAACTTAAGGAAGTCTTTATTTAAGCCAAGTAGTTCTTTGCGAATCTTGGCAATGTGTTTATTCCGCTCAAAATCAATACGAACCGCTTTGAAGCTGGAGAGTAGCGGAATCAGTGTCGTCGGGGATACAATGGTAATATTCTTCGTTCTAGCATATTCGACCACATTGGTTAACTTCGCATGAAGAATGGATAAGATGGCATCGGATGGTACGAACATGAGGGCGTAGTCTGCCGTGATTCCTGAGATGATGTATTTACTAGAAATATCAGTAATATGTTTTTTCACATCAGTTCCAAACACTTGAATGATTTTATCTTCTTCCTCTTTCGAAAGTTCTGTGGTATCAAAAATGGCTTTTATTGAGGAGTAAGGAAACTTGGAGTCAATACAGATATGTCCATTGGGTTCGGGCATAAAGATGATTGCATCGGCACGGACAGATTCTGACTTTCCTCGTTGTTCCCGGATGGTATATTGGGTTTGATAGAGTTTATCATTTTCCCCATACATACTGAACAATAACTGGTTCAACTGATATTCCCCAAATGCTCCGCGACTTTGATTATTAGACAAAATCTTTTGAAGCGAAACCATTTCGGTTGATAAATCTTCGATCTTCTTTTGTGCTTCGTCGATGACTTTCACGCGTTCCGAGATTTGGATAAATGTTTGGTTTGTCTTTTGAAATTCCTGACTCAGTTTCTGATCAACAGATTGATTAATCTTCGTCATTTGTCCTTCCAAATAGGTGGTTAATCCTTGAAAATCGGTTTGCAATCGTTGGGACAACGAATCTCGAAAAGCAGAAACTGCATCATTCACTTGCAGACGCAGTTCAGCAATGTTACTACTGGTTTTCTCCGCGTTTTCTGATAACTTTTGATTCACGTGGTCATTGAAATCAAACAAAGAGCGGTGAATTTGATCTTGCAAGCCAAACTTGACTTCATCGAACTTCGTTTGAACTGAATGCAAAAACCCATCGTCTTTCTGAGGTTGCTTGTGCAAACCAATCATGATGACAATACCGATGAAGGTAAGGGAAGTGAGAATCACTAAGACTATTTCTACAAAGCTCATAAAACCCTCCTAAAAAATGGGACTAAATAGATTAAAGAATCCTTGAATTAATCGCTTCATCAAGCCGCGTTTACGCCAAACCTCTGGTAAAATTTCGTCGGATTTCGTTTTATCGGCTTCAAAGGCCTGGACTAAATTCGCAACTGATGGGTTTTCGAAGATTGCTGTTACTTCGAAATTGATATGAAAACTACGAGGATCAAAATTCACACTCCCTACCGATGCCATTGTATCATCAATGATCAAAATTTTCGAGTGCACAAAGTGATTTCGATACTCATAGATTTTGGCTCTGTAATTGAGAAGCTGCTCATAATACGAACGTGTTGCCAAACCCACCACGGCATAATCGTGTTTGCCAGGCACTAGCAATTCAACTTGGACCCCACTTTTTAACGCAATTTTTAAGGTCAACATCATTTCTGGTTCAATGATAAGATAGGGTGTTACAATCTTAATCGACTTCTTCGCTTGATTCATCATCTTAAAATAGACATCTCGAATCCGACTTAACTCAAAATCTGGTCCTGATTCCACTACAGCGAATAATCCCGGCATTGAAACAATCGATTTATCAAGTGGTTTTTCGAGTACTTCATTGGTAATGTAATACCAGTCCTTGGTAAACACATTTTGGATGGATGTCACGCCGTTGCCTTTGACTAACAAATGGGTATCTCGCCAAAAACCAAACTTTTTCGATTGATGATTGCATTCATCTCCTAAGTTCATGCCGCCTACGAAACCGATATGTCCATCAATGACGGTTGCTTTTCGGTGATTGCGGAAATTGACGTTCGCATTCAATAAAGAAATCTTTTGCGGATCAAAAATAGCTACTTTGACCCCCGCGGTTTTCAACGCTTTAAGAAATGTTTTTTGAACATGGCGATGACTGCCAAAATGATCATAGATGAGATAACACTGGACTCCAGCCTCGGCTTTTCGCTTCAATGCTTCGAGAATTAATCGACCAATGGAATCTGTTCGTAAGATATAAAACTCCATCATAATGTATTCTTTCGCTTGTTCGATGGCCTCTAACAACTTCGGAAAGAATTGATCGCCATTGTTTAAAATCTCAGTAGCAGTATCGCCGTCATAAACACTGCGACCTGTGGTTTGATGGAGGAACGAGAAGATGTCACCAAAGGCGTAATCTTGATAATGGGGACTAGTTTCTTCTTCAAACTGTAAGAAAAATTGGTTTGCCAATTTTGATCGCTCTTTGACCAACCGCCCCACTCGAAAATCACGAGCAAAGACAAAAAATGCAATAATCCCGATAATCGGATTCAATAGCATAATGATAATCCAGTACGATTTGTTATACGCATACTCTTCTTTCGTGATAATTCGCATCGCGATAATCACCGCAAGCAATCCCAATGCTATTTCAAGAATATAGATATAAAATCCACCAGGAAGAAAATCTCGAAAGGTGGTAATCACAATGAACTGGGCAAGCGTAATCGAGTAAATGAATGCAACAACAATAAATAGACCAAGAAAAATAAAAAACTTCCGCATGAAAGACTTCACCTCTTACCTATCTTACCATAAAGCTAAAGAAAAAGCGCCAACGAGTGGCGCTTGGCTTGGTTATTCGATGACTTTTGCTTGGAATAAAAACCGTTTGACAGAATCAATCACAGAAAGAACTGCATCTTTGGTTTTATACGTTTCTCCAGCGATTAAAACTTGATTGTTTGAGGAATACAACACAAACTGATATCGTCCTTGTTTATCTTTTGAAACGCGGAAATTGTTACTTTCTACCGCTTTTTTAACTGATTCTAAACCAGATAGTAGAGATGCCTTTGATGCATACGGTGTTGTGCTAAATAAAATTTCCCCGTTGGAAGCTTTCAATACTGCACGAACGGTTTTTTCTTCTTTGATGATTTCAATTTTCCCATTGGATTTTGGTTCTACTTGAGTCGCTTGGACTAGTTCTTCCCGAATCTCTGAAGGATCAATTTCTTGTAGTTCATCAATTCGCTCGGTTGATACAAACTTTTTAAAGGATTCGAGGGCAGATTCGGCACGAGCAACAGTTTCATAAAACTCACCTGTAACAATGACTCTTGAGCCATTCGCATTGAAAAGTTGGAATTGAGTAAACTTATTTTTGTCCGTAACAATTTCATATTGACCGATTTCAGCGTTTTTCTTTAGGGTTTCAATGCCATTGATGGCCCCGTTCTTGGTTGTATAGCCACTGGAAACGACAAGAATCTCACCGTTGGATGCCTTCAAACGATACTTAAAGAATCCGGCTTCTGGAAAGACTTCAAACTTTCCACTATAACGACCTTTTCCAGGCTTGGGGTTCGCTGCTTTCTCTTCTTTTGCTGGTGGGGCTGCTGGGATGGGTTCGTTTGTTTTTTCGACAATCACTGGTTGTGCTTCAAGGATTGGTTCCGGCTTGGATGCTTCTAAAACGGGTTCCAAGATCACTTCTTTTGTGGGCTCAATGGGTTTTTCTTCGATGACTTCTTTTTGAACTGGTTCCAAGATCACTTCTTTTGTGGGCTCAATGGGTTTTTCTTCGATGACTTCTTTTTGAACCGGTTCGGGCGTTATTTTTGGTGATGGTTCAATCACTGGTGCTGCTTGCGTGGGAGTAGGTTGCTTTTTCTTACCAAATAGTTTTTTGAAAAAAGACATGCTTTCACCCCTATTTTTCCTTATTTGTTTTCATTATAGTATATCTGACGAACAAGCAAGTCGTTTGCACACCGGGAATTTCTGGCAAAAAAACGAAGCAAGAGACTCTTTCTCTTGCTTCGGTGTTTAATGTGTTGTTATGGTTTGATTGAAAGCTTGAAGCCGTTTGTCATACTGTAACATATATAACGTGTGATAATGACCTTTTTGTTTGAGTAGTTCTTGATGATTGCCCATCTCGATGATTTTACCTTTTTGCATGACAATGATTTTGTCGACATGTTGAATCGTCGATAACCGATGGGCAACGATAATCATCGTGCCAATATTCATCATTTTCTTTAAGGATTCTTGAATCAACTCCTCGGTTTCAGTATCAATATTCGCTGTCGCTTCATCCAAAATCATGACCGAAGGTTGATGAACCAATGTTCTTGCAAAAGAGAGAAGTTGACGTTGACCTGAGGAGAAATTATTGCCTCGCTCGCGAACTAACTCATGATACTTATTCGGTAGTTTATCGATGAATCTATCCGCATTGACATACTTACACGCTTCCACAATGGCAGAATCTGGAATCGAGTCATCGCGCAAGCGAATATTCGATTCAATCGTTCCTGAGAACAAGAAGACATCTTGCATCATTTGGCCGATATGTTTCCGTAGTGAGGATAACTTAATATCTTTGATATCAATATCATCGATTAAAATTTGACCCTGTTGGATATCATAATTACGAACAATTAAGGAAAGGATGGTCGTTTTACCCGAACCTGTCGCTCCCACAAAAGCAATCGTTTCTTTGGCATTGACAGTAAAGGAAACATCTTTTAGAATCCAGTCTCCTTCTATATAAGCAAACCACACATGGCGAAACTCGATTTTGCTTTTGAACCCTTCTAGTTCAATGGCTCCTTCTTGGTCTTTGACATCGGGCTTCATATCTAGGAGTTCAAAAATCCGTTCGCCTGATGTGAATGCTGATTGTAAGGTGTCGAACTTCTCGGCTAAATCTTGAATCGGGTCAAAGAATTTGGAGATGTATTGCGTGAAGGCAATGAGCATGCCATAACTCATTAATTCCGGCGTGGTAATCGCTTGTGTTCCCCCAACCCATAAAACCACGATTAATGTGGAGACATAAAGCATATACATTAACGGGCGGTACACTGCAAATGTCACGGTTTGCATGACATAGCTTTTGCGAAGTTTGATATTTTTTTGTTTGAACTCTTGGAATTTTTTTTCCTCGCGATTGAAGATTTGAATCAGTTTCATTCCTGATAGATGTTCCGACAGATAAGCATTCATCGAAGACACATGATATCGGACTTGACGATACGCTTTCCGGGAGTAAATCCGGAAGAAAATCGATGCTAATATCACGAATGGCACGACCAGAGAAATGAGTAAGGTCAAGGATGCATTGGCGGTGAACATAATCACAAACACCCCGATAATGGTCATGATACTCCGCAAAGCGTTAATCAAAACATCGGTATACATGCTATTTAATGTATCGGTGTCGTTGGTGACCCGGGTCACAAGTTTTCCAATCGGAACGCGGTTGAACTGCGCGATGGATAATCCTTCTAAGTGATTAAAGACATCGCGGCGGATATTATAAATGATTTTTTGACCGGTTCGTTGTAATAAGAGCGATTGATGGTAAGAAATAAACGCATTGACCGCAATGACTCCAATATATAAGATAACAATGGTAATGATTTCGGCAAACTCAACATCTGCTTTGCCAAGGGAATCGAGGACGCGTGCTAAGAATAACGGACCGACTAAGTCGAGTCCCACTAACACAAAGACTAATACAAAGGCAATCACCAGTTGAAGCATAAACGGTTTGACATAGAGGAGTAACCGCTTCACAATCGTCCAATCGGAGTAGGTTTTATTCCTTAAAGAATCAAAATCATCATAGGAGGGTTTCGCCACAAGTAACACCTCCTTCGACTTCAGCTTCTAATTGTTGGCGTAAGACCATGGATTGATAGAGCGGATTGCTTTTTAATAATCGTTCATGACTGCCGACTCCCGCGATCTCGCCTTCTTCGATTAGAACGATCTTATCGGCTAATTGAATCGTAGAAATCCGGTGAGCAATAATCAAGGTTGTTTTTCCTTTTCGAAGTTGTTGGAGATTTTTTATTATCATCTCTTCAGTCTTGGTATCAACTGCGGAAAAGGAGTCATCCATGATTAAAATGGTGGGATCTTTTAGTAAAGCTCTCGCAATCGAAATGCGTTGTTTTTGCCCTCCACTGAGGGTAACACCGCGTTCCCCAACAACGGTTTGATAGCCACCTGGGAAATCGATAATGTTATCGTGTACATCGCTATATTCGGCGATTTTAGTAATGTGGTTCAAATCGATATCATCAGCGGAAAATCCAATGTTATTCTCAATCGTATCGGAGAAGATGAAATTATCCTGCGGAACATAGCCAATTTCATTGCGAATGGTTTTAATAGGTAGTTTCATGATGTCGGTATCATCGAGTAAGATTTCATTGGGTTTTAAATTGTAGATGCGAAGTAATAAATCGACAATCGTTGTTTTCCCTGATCCCGTCCGTCCAATAATCCCTACTATTTCACCTGGTTCAATCACGAGATTGAGGTTTTTTAACACTTCGGTTTTCGAATTGGGATAGCGGAATGTTAAATTATGAAAGGTGATTTTTCCACCTAATCTTTGAATCGGCATAACGTCTGGTGCGTCTTGAATTTCTACTTTTTGATCGAGCAATGCGTTAATCCGTTGCATCGAAGCATTGGCTTGTGCTCGCATATTAATCAATCGGGCAATTGCCATCATCGGCCACACCATCATTCCAAAATAGGAAACATAACGACTTAAGTCCCCGACGCTAAACTTCCCTGGATCGGATAGATCTAAGCCGATGGTTCGGTAGACTAAATAGCCTCCTAACCCAATCATCAAAATTCGAATCACATTGATAAACACTTCAATCCCCACGTGCATTAGGGTCGATGCCTTGATGAAAGAGACATTTTTATCATAATTGTCTTTATTGATCTTCGCAAACTCCCGAATCTCCCGGAGCTCATTGACAAATGCTTTAATGACGGATATTCCATAGAAGTTTTCTTGGGTAAAGTCCGACATGTTTTCAAACGCTTTTTGCCGTTCTTTGAATTTTTTGCCCGTAATTCGGGAAACCAATGCGGCTAACAATGAAACCATTAATAGTGGAATCAAGGCAAAGAAGGTTAAGGTAGAATCCAATTCGTACATCCGATAAAAGGCGAGTCCACCGAGGAACATCACATCAAAGAACATCATCAATCCCGGTCCAAACGCCATTCTCACGGCATTTAAATCGTTCGTGAATAAGGCCATTAACCCGCCGCTCTTATTTTCTTGATAATAGCGTTGGGATAGTTTTTCCGCATGGCGGAACATATCGTTTCGTAATTCATAATCGATTCGACGTGAGGTGCCCATAATGAAAATTCGCCATAAGAACCGACCGATAATCATAATCGCAGCGATTTTCATCAGCTCGATCATGTAGTTTTGCAAGATTTCTGCGGTGAGTGTATTGTACTGAATGCCTTCAATAATACTACCCGTGATATCGGGAATTAAGAGTTGGTACCAGTCCACAGTGATAAGCGCTAGGACCCCTAGCGCGAAAAAGAAACCATATTTAAGATAAAACCGATTGACGTATCTGCCAAAAATCATACGTTCACCCCCAAGCGTCAACATAAACATTTTATTACAACACCCTCGATTTTACAATCGATTTCGTTCAATCTCCTAAAAATAGTTGTCAAGTCAACGATATTAAAAAAAGAAAAAACACAAGGTTGTGGAGGCCTTGTGTTTTTGATTGGCGATGATTAACGTTTGCTGAATTGTGGTGCACGACGAGCGGATTTCAAACCGTATTTCTTCCGTTCTTTGACACGAGGGTCACGGGTGATGAGACCAGCAGGTTTGAGAATCTTACGGTATTCAGGATTGACTTCGAGAAGGGCGCGGGTGATGCCCAACCGGATTGCTCCGGCTTGACCAGTGAGACCGCCGCCAAACACGTTGACAGTGATATCAAAGGTATTTTCGTTCGCAGTAAGAACAAGAGGTTGTTGAATATCAAGCCGAGCAAGTGCAGAAATCATGTATTGTTCGAATTGACGACCATTGACAGTGATTACGCCTTTCCCAGGTCTTAAGATGACACGTGCAACTGCCGTTTTACGACGACCGGTGCCGCGATACATTACTAATTTAGCCATAATACTCTCCTATCCCTTAATTTCCATAACCACAGGTTGTTGAGCCATGTGGGGATGTTCGCTACCCGCATAGACGAACAATTTGCGATACATTTGATCTCCAAGTTTTCCTTTTGGTAACATTCCTTTGATTGCTAGCTCAACCATACGTTCTGGTTTTTCTGCCATCAATACTTTTGCGGTTTTTGTCTTGAGTCCACCGGGATAATTGGAATGGGTCCGATAGAGTTTATCGTTCCATTTATTTCCAGTCAATTCGATTTTGTCTGAGTTTACGACGATGACATAATC
>Ga0116204_1002394_pt1 | contig 10122 bp, 6 predicted proteins | sample LakKivwa52mmetaG_FD_94481 | JGI IMG/M metagenome (GOLD analysis project Ga0116204, IMG submission 94481) | Anoxic lake water microbial communities from Lake Kivu, Rwanda to study Microbial Dark Matter (Phase II) - Lake Kivu water 52m metaG | ecosystem: Environmental > Aquatic > Freshwater > Lake ... | reverse complement strand
TGTAAAAGTGCTACAATTTCTCTCATGGGCTTCTTGGTGTAAGTTTGTTTTCGCAAACCAACTTTAACCGAAAAGCCCTACTTTTTTATCTCATTTTTGGCGAAGGTATTGATTAGTATTACATATTTTTTATGCCTGAGCAGTTACACCTTTTTTATATCAACCTGGGCTTTTGCGGTACCCAGATCGGGTTGATGTCGTCTGTCAGCGCCGTGGTCGGGATGATCGCATCACCCATCTGGGTCAGCGAGGTCAAGAAGCGTCCAAATGCGAATCGCATTTTGCAAGTTGCAATGGTGCTAGGCGGTTTGGGATACCTCGCCATTGGGCTTCAATCCATCTATGCTTATATCCTGCTCATCGTCATCGTCCACTCGTTGATCATGTCTGGCATCATGCCGCTTTCCGATTCGATGGTGGTGGGGGTTGCAGCCGAGTCGGGGCAGGGATACGGAAGTGTGCGTGCCTTCGCATCCCTTGGGTGGATCATTTCGCTTCTTTCATCGGGATGGCTGGTTGCCCGCTTTGGCTTTATAGCTGCCTTTATCGGAGTCTTCATCATGTGGTGCCTGGGGGCACTCGCCATCTTCTTCATCCAACCGCGCTTTTTTAATGCTGCACCTCAAACTGACCAGCCCAAACCACGTCTGCGTGATACGCTCCATACCATTTTTCAAGACCGCACATTGCGCGGTTTTGCCATTGCCATCATCTTTATTGGTTTCTTAAACAGCGGTGTGTTGCAATTCGAAAACGTCTTTCTTGCCGAGTTGGGCGCATCTAATCAATTGATCTCTGTTGCAGGCATCCTCAGCGCCATTGTCGAATTGCCGTTTATGTTCTATGCCGATCGCATCGTCAAACGGGTGGGTGCAAACCGGCTCATGCTCATTGCGTTGATTCTGACCTTTGCTCAGCGTTTGATCGTCTTTTTTCCTTCCATATATTGCCACAATCATGGTGATCCGTTTTGTGGGTGGGGTTGCGTTCAGTTTTTACACCATTTCCTACATCGGTCTCATTAGCGACCGCACTCAGGCGGAAAATCGCGGTACAGTCCTTGCGCTTTACACCGTTACCCTGGCTGGGCTGGTCAATATTTTTGCATACCCTGCATCCGGTGCTCTCTACGACGCCATTGGTGCGCTTTGGCTGTATCCACTTTCGGCGCTGGGATATTTGATCGGCGCTTTGTGTTTGTGGTGGGCCATACCGCAGCAGACGATGGATGATGGGCGATAGACTATCGCTTACTCACGAACCTGTTCCCGCAATATCTTGAAGAATTCGAATACGGCATGTCTCATCTCCTCAAGATGATTGAGAATAATGAGACTCATAGCTGTTTCTGTATTTAAATCATCAAGATTGTCAAACTACGTATTACTCCACTGCGCTTAAAAATATTTTGGCTATTAGCGGCATCCAAGTCATGACCTTCAATTTGCTGAGACTTTCCATCTGAATAATGAACAGTGATTGTGTTTTTGTTCGATTTCTGCACAACCACCGGAACCTGACAAATGGTGTATGCCAGACAATTTGCTCTCAGTTTAACGGACTGCTTTACGCCGTTCACATCGAAATAGATAAAAGCTGCGGGCGCGGACAAGAATTCTTTTTTATTCAGTAGCAGAAAGTCAAACTTCAAGGTCCCATTTTCAATGAAACAGCCAAGTTCCGCCAGCCGTGTCAGGATTTCTTCTTTGACCATGCCGGTCATGCCGGGTTGTTTTGCACCTTGACCTTTGGGTGTGTGGGAGTATGGGTCAGTGGGGAAGGCCCCATATACACTGGGAGTTTTATTAAAACTCAGCCCTTTGCGGATATCTTCATATTTTTCCAATAATGCACGGGTGGTTGATTCATTTTCTGCGCGAAGGATGGTTTCCTGTACCGCCAGGAGTAACTTTGAGATCATGTGCCAGTAAATGCTGCCCAACCCCTCATACGCGAAGAATGTGCCGGAACGTCCAGTGAATTCCGCATGATGGAAGACATCTTCGAAAAGCGCTTCGATCTGTTTTGCTTCGGCATCGACCAGTTCTGCATATCGCGGCTGATTCTTCAAGGCATTCATCGCACGAATTAAATCCTTGGCGTTGTGGATGTGCCCGCTGAAATGGTAGTTTCCATTTTCATCTTGAAGGAGCAAAGTTTTATCCTGGTGTTTTACCAGTTTGGGAATTAATTTTAATTCGCTGATTCGCTCTGGCGTGATGGTGTTCTTCTGTAAGATACCGGGTAGTTCGCGATCAGGGTATAGGATGTAACTGTGCTGGTCGGCGCGGTAGAGCGGGCTGTGCCTCATGCTTTTCAGTAAGGCAAGCGACTCTTCGCCCGTCAACATGCCGGAAGTGAGGATGGCGACCTGACCTTCCAGCATTTCATATAAATACCGGATGGATGCCGTGTTTTCCCCAAGTTGCAAAACGTTATAGGCATGATAGAGATTGTCGCTTCGTTTGTTGGCACGCAATGTATGTTCAATATAATCCTGCACCAGATCAAGGAATGCGACTAATTCAGTCAATGGGATCTCGGCAATAGTTCCTGAAAGCCCGTGTGAGTAATAATTCCAGCGATAGTCACTGCCAGCCTGCCCCAAGGCATTCATCATCTCACGACGCTGTTGATCATTAAATGAATCCGACAAAATGCCTCTAAAGCGATGTAATGCTTCTGCGATTTGAGTGTAACAATCAAGTACTTCGCTGGTAAGAGGAATGGTAATGACAGAACTTTGTTTGAGCAAATCTTTGCAAAATACAACATAGCGCAGTAAATACGAGAGCGTCACAACCGACAATCCCTTGCCAACCAGGGCATTATTCGCGTCGTTCCATTCGGGGCGTTGGGTATTCATCCATATGCCGCCTTCGGGAACAAAGTTCGAGAGTTTGGCTAGCAATAACACGAGCAGCTTTTCCGTCAACGCTGCATGAAGGACTTGTCCGTTTTTGCCCAGGACCAACTTGCCATCTGTGCCGAGGCTGTCGGTACGTGCCTTGATTTCCTTTTCCAAATTCCAATCGAATTCGATCGTGTCGTATGGATCCTTTTGCAGATCTGTATACGGTTTGAGGCGATAAGGCACATTCGCGAAACTGAATATCGGTGTGGAAATTAACTCCTGTAATTTTCCCGGATGTACTTTTGTGCTGATCTCCAATAATTTTTGCAAATAAATGATCTGATGGTCGCTCCAATAACCGATGTTAGCCCAGGGATTGCCAGGCTCAGGCGCTTCCCAGTAAATGCCGTGATCTGTAATGCGATACGGATTGTATCCATCGACTGTAGTGGCATTCAGGAAAGTACAGATCATGCTCTCAATATATTCGGGATATGAGAAAGACAGCGCTTCCCAGTTTTGAAAGATGTCGCGCCAATTCCCCTCATACCCCAACTTCAGCGAGCCATCCGTTTTCTTGACATCTATCGCAAAGCGGTTCCACGGGCGGCTGGGGTCGCCATGCCTGCGGCTGAATGACAATGGCAGATAAGCATAACTCAAGCGGATCAAATCTGCCGATCCGGTAGCTTCCGCGCGCGAATGAAGATCAAGAACGCTAAACACAGGCGGTAATTCAGTAAAGAAATTTTCGTTTTCAGCAAGCAGGGTATGGTTGCGGATAGAGATAAAGTCAACAAGGGCTTCTTTTTGAATTCGATACTGATCGGAGATGATCCCGCCGCGCATGACATTGAACATTACATTGGCAAAATGATGTGCAGTGCAGAGCGCATCGCTGGAAATTTGTACCCCGTCTGCGCTGGCGACGATTTTTTCGAGATTATGATTGTTAATTGCGATATCTTCTTCCAACGATTTCGCTAGTTTGGATTTTCCAGCTTTTATTTTATTTTGCAGGCTGACAATTTCGCCTCCATCCTTGCTGACATCTGCAACAATATGCCAGGCGTGTTCCTTTGCTGAAGCGAGTTCAAGCAGGGCGTGAACGAAATATGCACCGCGCTTTCCACGCATTTCCCTTTCAGTTTGAATTATTTTTCCCGCACGGAATGAATCAAGCTGGGTGGAGGAGAGCAAGTAATGTGCAGGCTTTAACCCTGCCTGGAAGGTGACTGTGCTTAAAAGTGACTCGCTCGGCTCGGCGAGGTCTGTCAGCGTGGAATTCAATGCCAGAATCGCCAGACCCGTATCAAGGTCAAGTTCGGAACGCTTGTAGGCATCCAGCAGTGGGCTGAATGTGTTTTGAGTTAGACTGGTCACCTGTGCAGGCAGGATATTTTGAATCCCATCGAGTAGTTCAACCTGACATTTTGATTTGCTGAAATTTCTCAACCACGATGTTTTGACAAAGCCAAAGAGGTCGCTTGTACGCCATGCGTAGCGATAAGCAAGTTGTAAACTGTGATTGAGCTCTTCGAATAGAATTGCAGTGCCACTGATGTTCTTATAAATATTGCGTTCAATTTGGTAAATGCCGCGATGGCGTTCGGAGAAGGGCTCCCACAATATTTTTTGTTTTTTTCTGGTTACAAGAAAAATGGTTTTGGTGCCGGTGTTCTCGTTGTTTTCAGTCACCTTGTCGTCAGTGTAGTACGGGAAGAGCGCTTGCTCAGCGCTTGTACGCCCGGCTGTCAGCCCGCCCGTGGAGGAAATGAAAAGCCAGTGGTTCGAACTGCTGACGATGCTCATAAAGAAAGGCGGCATGCCGTCAAAATCATGTAACTTGTAAAAGGTGTCCCCAAGCATGTTGACGAACTCGCCTTTGATGTTTCTCTCGGAGCGTTGTTGAACCATTTCCCCGATGAACACCTGATGGGATTGTTTTTTATTCATGATCGAGCCTCCTGTGCATGGGCGGGTGCTGTTGCACTTGTTGAAATACAATAGAGCCACTCCCAATGAGGTGTGGCTCTATAACTATGAACTAAAATCCGTTCTTCTTGATCACGCCTTTATACCATTTGGCGCTATCTTTTAGTATACGGTTCTGTGTTTCATAATCCACCCAGACAATGCCGAAGCGTTGGCTGAAACCGAACGACCATTCGTAGTTATCCATTAAAGACCAGACGAAATATCCCGCCAATGGTATGCCCGCCTGAATGGCGCGATTTGCCGCAGCAAAGTGGGTGCGGAGATAGTTTGTGCGATGTACATCTGGAACATTCCCATTTTCATCAGGTGGCGTAGAGTAGCTGGCACCGTTTTCTGTGATATACAACTTCAAGGGTTGGTAATCGAAGTAATATCGTCCCAATACATTTAACAACCCATCGGGATAAACCTCCCAATCCATCTCTGTCCAATGTTCGGGGGTTTTGGGCTTGGAGAAAACGGTCTGGGGTTCGTTATTTGGGTCATCGACCCGCACAACCCCGCGGTTGTAGAAGTTGACTCCGAGAAAATCGGTGGGCACCGCAATGGTTTTCAGGTCGCCATCCTGCACAAAGTCCATGCCGTTAGGGAATGCACCCAGGTGTCTGAAATCTTCCACAATATCGCTTGGGTATCCGCGTCCGTAGAGCGGATCGGCAAACCAGCGCACCCATTTGCCTTCGCCACGGCGCACTGCATCCAGATCCATGGCAGAGTTAGATGCGGCGACATTCCAATTACTGTTCAGCGTGATACCTACTTCTGAATTTGCACTGTTGCGGCGAATGACCGGGACAGCCATACCATGGGAAAGCAGAATGTGATGAGCGGCGCGTGTAGCGAGTGCGTGGGTTGTGTCTACCACCCCCGGCGCGTGGATACCCATTTCATAGCCCAGCCACGAAGCTACAGAAGGTTCGTTATGTGTGATCCAATTCTTGACACGGTCACCAAGTGCGCGTGAGATCACATCGGTGTATTCCACAAAGGCATCCGTAGTAGACCGCACCGTCCAGCCGCCTTCATCTTCGAGCGCTTGTGGCAGATCCCAGTGATAGAGCGTGGCAAAGGGTGTGATACCTGCGGTTAGCAACCCATCGACCAGTTTGTTGTAGAAATCAATACCCTTGTGGTTGATGCGTCCGCGTCCGCGCGGTAGGATGCGGGGCCAGGCGATCGAAAAACGATAAGCTTGCAACCCCATCTTTTTCATCAAGCCGATATCTTTTTTCCACAGGTGGTAATGATCGTTGGCGATGTCGCCGTTTTCATCGTTGAGGATCTTGCCCGGCGTGTGTGAGAAGCGATCCCATATCGATTCGCCTTTGCCGTGTTTGTTCCACGCGCCCTCGATCTGATACGAGGCTGTTGCAGCACCCCAGATGAAATTTTCGGGAAAGATGATTTTATTTGCCATTTTTTTCTCCATTCGTCGATAAATTAGATAATTGCCTGCAAACCTGACGGGCAGTTTCAAAAGTTACCGGGAACTCTCCAACATGCACTTCCCAAGTTTCCGACATGACCGCCGAGTCGCCTTTCTTAAGCATCCGCAAAGAACCAAGTAATTCTAATTCGATACACACATCCTTCACATATACTTCCACGTTACTGTTCATATCAGGAAAGACCCCTTCTTCGATCGCAAACCTCTTTACGAACAGAGCATTGCCCAGCGCACAGGCGAGCCATCCGTGTGTATTGAGTCCGCCAATCTTCAATGGAACATCCCCGGGTATTCCTTGCACAAGGATAAAGTCATCATGCAGTTCCAGCCGTTCATCTTTCAAGCTGGTATACGGCCATATCACGATGCTGCGGTTGGGCGCGGAGGCACCTCCCGCAACACCTTCCAAAGGCAAAATTCCCATACTGTTCAACCGCAATTGCGTGATCGTCCACGGCGCGAGTTCGAGCGGCGTCTCACCGTGCCATGTGATGCGATGTGAAAGATGCACACAGTTGCCATCCAGCCGAAACTCGATCTCCTTCTCCAGCCCAGACACGTCCACAGGGCTTCGCAAGATGACGCTCTCGCCAGCGATCACCGTCACTCCCTCTTCAGGGCAGTTATAAAACGAATCTTCGGGCGCCTTCCACAAACGATGCCCGCCGCGCAAATAAAATTCTCCGTGCGGCACGGGCCAATGCACATCTGGCGTTTCGGCAAAAAGGTTTCCCTCCATGCCTTTAGTGTGCAAGCCAATAATGCGCGGACCCGTTGTCGTTAGATAATCGACCCGTAGGAACTCATTTTCGATGGATGCGAATGGCAGCTGGGAAGACGCCATATCAGCCCATCACAACCGTAACATTGACGTCGCCTGAACCGGACTCTGCGCGGATCAGACTCCCTTCGATCTGTTTGCCGTTGACTGTGACCTTTGCCACGCCTTTGCTGACGTGCCCGGGATTCTCGACCGTAATGTTATACGTCACACCGCGATACTTGCGGACGGCAGTGAAGCCATCCCATTCAGCAGGAATCGCAGGTGAAATTTCCAAGCCATCCAACGTGGGGCGAATACCCAGAATAGACTGGGTAATGGCAGCATAGTTCCATGCGGCAGTGCCCGTCAGCCAGGAGTTTTTCGCTTCGCCGTGTGTGGGGGCATCTTTGCCTGCGATCATTTGTGAGTACACATATGGTTCGCATTTATGCAGTTCACCCAAGCCTTCACGAGCCGATGGGTTGATGCGCTTGTAATAGTCAAATGCCTTATCGCCACGCCCGACCATCGCTTCTGCGATCATGATCCAGGGATTGGTATGGCAGAAGATGCCCGCATTTTCTTTGTAGCCGGGTGGGTACGAAGAGATCTCACCAAGATGAAGGTAGTATTGGCTGAATGCGGGTTGTTGCAACACGATTCCATGCGGTGTGGCGAGGTGCTCTGCGACTGAATTCAATGCTTTTACCGCATTGCCATTTTCCAACCCCAGCCCAGCCATAATACAAATGCCCTGCGGTTCGATGAAGATCTGTCCTTCTTTATTCTCCTTCGATCCGAGTACCTTACCGAAGTCGTCATATGCGCGGCGGAACCAGTCACCGTCCCAGCCTGCTTTCCAGACGGTCTTTTCCATGTCCGCAGAGGCTTTGGTCACTTTGTCTACTTCTGCTTTGTCACCGCGATGCTTGGCAATGCCAGCCATTTCACTGCATGCCAACACGAACAAACCCGCAATGAATACGCTTTCCGCAGTTGTGCCGTCTTTGTTGGTCGTGGTTTGGAAGGATTGCCCGGGCGTATCGGAGAAACAATTTAAATTCAGGCAGTCGTTCCAATCTGCGCGACCAATGAGTGGAAGTTGATTGGGGCCGAGGCGATCGAGTGTATATTGAATGGAGCGTTGCAGATGTTCGTACAACGGGCTCTCGGTGCCGGGTGCATTTTCGTATTGCACCAATTCATCCAGGATCGACCAGTCACCGCTTTCTTTGATGTAGGCAGAAACACCTAACACCAACCATGCCGGGTCGTCATTGAAGCCGGAGCCGACATCGTTGTTACCGCGTTTGGTGAGCGGCTGATATTGATGGAAAGCACCGCCGTTTTTCAGCTGTGTGGCAGATAGATCCAAAATGCGTTCACGCGCGCGCTCGGGGATCATGTGCACAAAGCCAAGCAGGTCTTGATTCGAATCCCGGAAGCCCATGCCGCGCCCAATGCCGCTTTCAAAGTATGAAGCCGAACGGCTCATGTTGAAGGTCACCATGCATTGATAGGCATTCCAGATATTGACCATGCGGTTGGTGTCTTGGTCGGGTGTGGTCACTTGCAGTTTGCCCAACAGCATCGTCCAATGATCGCGCAATTCGTTGAAGGCTTTGTCGGCATTGGCTTGATTCAAATATTTTTCAAGCGTCTTCTTGGCTGACCTTTTGTTGATGACCTGCGAGCCGGGCGGGTCGAACTTGTCATCTTTTGGGTTCTCTTGATAGCCAAGAATGAAAATGACTTGTTTGGATGCGCCTGCCTTCAGCTTGAGGTTGACATGGTGTGAGCCGATCGGCTGCCAACCATGCGCCTCGGTGTTGGACGATTTGCCTGATTCCACGACCTGAGGTTCATTCCAGCTGCGATATTTCCCTAGGAAGTCTTCGCGGATGGTGTCGTAGCCTGTCAATTTTTCGGAGCAGGCAAAATATGCAAAGTGGTCACGGCGTTCGCGATATTCGGTCTTGTGATAGATGATATCGTCCACGATCTCCATTTGTCCAATAGAGTAATTACGCTGGAAGTTGGTGGCGTCGTCGTTGGCGTCCCACAGACAAAACTCAATGGCAGAGAACAGGCTCAAATCTGAGTCTGAGCCGCTTTCATTGGTGAGAGTCACCTGCCAGATTTCGAGTGACTCTCCGAGCGGCACAAAATATCGGGCGGAAGATTTGATCCCATTAAGTTTGGATGTGATGACGGTATAGCCCTGCCCGTGGCGGCATTCGTATTCGTCGAGTTTGGTGCGGGTGGGCATCCACGAAGGAGACCAATATTTGCCGCTTTTGTTATCGCGTAGATAGAGGTAGCGACCGCCCATGTCGAGTGGGGAGTTGTTGTAGCGATAACGGGTGAGGCGGCGCAGACGGGCATCCTTGTAAAAGGAGTAGCCGCCCGCCGTGTTTGAGATCAACCCGAAGTAGGCTTCGCTGCCGAGGTAATTGATCCATGGCATGGGGGTGTCTGGCTGTGTGATTACATACTCTCTTGCGTTGTCGTCGAAATGTCCGAATTTCATAATGATTTCCTTTTTCTGATTCGCGGTGGTCTCGATACGCGCGGAAAGAGCATCCGCGCTACTCGACCACCGATAATTATTTACTCACTTTTTGCAAAGGGCGACCCTTTCTTATCGTTTGGCATCAAAAAAAAACCCTGACGGGTCGCCCCTACATGATTATTTACATTCCAAAATCTCAGGCACGCTTTCACCATATTCCAATCCATATCCGAACGGGAAGAGTGGGGCGTCGCAGCCGGTTTTATCTTGTGAGTTATAGATATTGATGGGCAATTGTTCGTGTGTGCGGGGCCAGGAATACGATAGCTTTCCGGTGAACGGAAAATCATTGAATAACACATCGGCAATTCCGCTTCCTTCGGTGCCTGGAAGCCAAGCCGCTACCCAAGCCTCAGCTAGTGGAAGTTCGTCCGTGATGATACGCGGGCGACCCGTTAGCAAAATGACCACCACGGCTTTACTTTGTTTTCTTGCTTCGTTCAATAATTTCACTTCGGCATTTGTGAGCGAAATGTCGGCAGCATCAC
>Ga0116204_1002393_pt1 | contig 10124 bp, 11 predicted proteins | sample LakKivwa52mmetaG_FD_94481 | JGI IMG/M metagenome (GOLD analysis project Ga0116204, IMG submission 94481) | Anoxic lake water microbial communities from Lake Kivu, Rwanda to study Microbial Dark Matter (Phase II) - Lake Kivu water 52m metaG | ecosystem: Environmental > Aquatic > Freshwater > Lake... | reverse complement strand
GCCATAAGATCAGGGGTGAGATAATATTCATGTTGGGTGTCGCGGAACGGCCGGGAGGCCGTTCCCTACAACCCACCATCCGAACATCCCGGGGCGTCGAATCGCCTCCGCCCTTGTAGGGATCGGGCTCCTGCCCGATCCGCATTTATTCAGATTTCATGGCACGAAATCAAATCGGCAGGGAATCCACCAACCCGGCATAGGGCCACTGCCCAAACCTTTCGGTTAACCCCTTTCTTACGGGATTGGCCAAAATGTACCGGCAAATGCCCAGCAACCCTTCATCGCTGCGTATGATGTGGTCGTAAAAGCTTTTCTGCCAGATGGGCCCCTCGATGCCATGTGCGTGGGCGTGTTGGGTGGTAAAAGATTTGAGGCGCCGCACAATCTCGCTGACCGGTCCGGATTGCAGTGAGGGCGACAGCGCCAGGTGAAGGTGGTCGGGCATCACGCAATACACGTAAAGGCGAAAACAGTCTTTTTCACGTAAAAACATCAGGCTGGACACCACCTGATCGGCGATGGTGGGCGCAAAAAACGGAGCGGTGTTTTGAACGGCGCAGGCCGTGATGAAATACACCCGCGCCGGATCGGCGTAATCGGCGTTTTTCAGCCGCAGGCGTTTGCGTAGGGGAAAGTCATCCATGGATTTCCATGAGCCATTACGGAACGGCCGGGAGGCCGTTCCCTACAACAACCACGACCACAACGGCCCGATTCATCGAATCGTCTCGGCCCTTGTAGGGATCGGGCTCCTGCCCGATCCGCCTTCTCGGAACGGTCTGGAGACCGTTCCCTACAACATCCGTCATGACGGAACGGTCGTGCTAAACCACCGGCAGGGCCTTGTCGTCTTGAGTGGCGGCAAACTGGTCCACGGCGGCGCGCATTTCATCGATGCGCCGGTCTTTTTCCTGCCAGAGGGTGTTGAGCCACTGCTCGAAGCGGTGCCGGAAGGCCGGGTCGTTGAAAGAGGCGCCCAGTTGCTCGGCGGACAGGGAGACGGCGTTGATTTTAACCCGGATGTCGGTGACCTTGCCGCACAAAAAGGCCCAAAAACTCTTGACCCCTTCCGGATAGACGATGGTCACATCTAGGATCTTGTGCAACTGCTCGCCCATGGCGGCCATCACCAGGGCCGCGCCGCCGGCCTTGGGCCGCAGCAGGTTTTTGAAGGGCGATTTCTGGCGCTGGTGCTTGGTGGGGGAAAAGCGCGTGCCCTCGACGAAATTCATGATCGAAATGGGAATGGTCTTGAACTTGGCGCAGGCCTTGATCGTGGTTTCCACGTCTTTTCCGGCCAGGTGGGGCTTTTTGGCCAGGGTGGCCCGCGAATAGCGCTTCATGAATGGAAAATCCAGGGCCCACCAGGCCACGCCGAGCACCGGTACGTAGATCAGCTCTTTTTTGAGGAAAAACTTGAGGAAGGGTATCTTGCGGGAAAAGATCTTTTGCAGGACCACGATGTCGGTCCAGGTCTGGTGGTTGGACAGCACCAGGTACCAGCCGTTGGCCTTCAGGCCTTCAAGGCCTTCGATCTGCCAGCGGATCTTCTTGGTTACCCCCAAAATGAAGTTGTTGAAACCCACCCAGCCCTGGGCAATGGCGTTGAGCACCTTGTCGCAAAGCCGGCGCCAGGGCTTGGCCGGCACCGCCAGTTTAAAAAAAGCGATGATAAACAAGGGCGTGCAGCAAACAACGGTGTTGGCCGCCAGCAACAGCAGGGAAATGACCCCGTTGATCGGCCCGGGAAGCAAATGCAGCATGGGTGGTTCCTTAATTGCAAGCGTTTGGGTCAGGATAATGGATTGGATCGGCCACGTCAACAAGCTGTTGTCCGAGGACGACAGACCGTTACCGATGAAATGGGGTGCAAAAAGAACGCAAATCAAATTCGAAGCACGAAATCCGAAATACGAAACAAGCCCCAATGACCCAATACCCAAATTCCAAAAACAACAGCCTGTTTTTCATTTTCGCCGGTTTGGATCATTATCTTTTTGGGTGATTTGAATTTGTTTCGACTTTCGTGCTTCGGATTTCGGATTGGGTTCCGGCTCGTCCCGGTTGGGCCAGGGGCCTGGGCCAAGACGGTCCAAACAACAAACGTCCGGCCTTGCCGGGCCGGACGTTTGTTGTTGGCACGATGATCAAAATTGGCTTCAGGCCACCTGGGGCCGTGGCAACACCTTGGCCTGGGCCGCGATCTGGGGCACCATGTGCTCCCACTCGATGGCCATCAGGTGGACCCCGTGGACCCCTTTCAGCATCTTGAACTCTTCGATCTGCTCGCAGGCGATCTTGATGCCTTCCTCGGCGACCTTGCCCTTGCCCGCCCCTTCCAGGCGCTTGATCACCTCGTCGGGAACGTCCATGCCGGGCACCTTGTTTTTCATGTACTTGGCCATACCGATGCTCTTCATCGGCGTGACCCCGGCCAGGATGTACACTTTTTCGGTCAGGCCCATGTCGTTGGCCTGGGCGATGAAGCGGCGGAACTTGTCCATGTTGTAGATGCACTGGGTCTGGATGAAATCCACCCCGGCCTCGATCTTTTTGGCCAGCCGGTGGACCCGCCACTCGAACGGATCGGCAAAGGGGTTGGACGCGGCCCCGATGAAGATCTTGGGCGGATGCTCGATCTCGGCCCCGGACATGAACTTGCCCTCGTCGCGCATCGTCTTGACCATTTTGATCAGTTGCATCGAATCGATGTCAAACACCCCTTTGGCTGTGGGGTGGTCGCCGAACTTGGCATGGTCACCGGACAGGCAGAGCATGTTGCGGATCCCGTGGGCATAGGCCCCGAGGATGTCGGCCTGCATGGCCAGCCGGTTGCGGTCCCGGCACACCATCTGGAAGTTGGGCTCCAGGCCTTCTTGAATCAGCAGCAAACAGGCGGCCCAACTGGCCATGCGCACCACCGCGGTCTGGTTGTCGGTGATGTTGACCGAATCCACGTTGCCCTTCAAAAAGCCGGCCTTTTTGCGCACTTCTTCCGCATCGGTGCCCCGGGGCGGGCCCAGTTCGCCGGTAAAGGCGAACTGGCCGGACTTGAGGATTTTTTCCAGGTTGCTGCCGGATTTGAAACCGTTGTTTTCAGCGCTCATTCCCATCACCTATTCTTTTTGATAGTCTCGCGCGGAGACGCAGAGGCGCAGAGATTTTAGTTTAATTTCTTCCGGTTCTCTTTGTATACAGTCCCGGCCCTTCTCTGCGTCTTTGCGCCTCTGCGCGAGATTTTTGCGTTGTCCATTACGGCTTGCGCCAGTTGCGCCATGACCTGGAAAACTTAAGCTACCGGCTCCGGCTTTTTATACCCGGGCTGGATCAGGTTGCGCGGCATCTGATCCACCCAGTCAAAGGCATCCCGGATCTTTTTCATCTCGTCCAGCCGGCCCTGTTCCAGCAGCCGGTCGTAGATCATGAACCAGGCGCAGGGCTGGTCCGGGCTGATCTCGCACTTGCCCTTGTTGGTGCCGCCGCAAGGCCCGTTGTAAAGCCCCTTGGCGCACATCGTCACCGGGCAAATGCCGCCGGTCCAACCCAGCACGCAGCGCTGGCAGGACCGGCAACGTTCCTCGTACCAACCCACGGACTGATTGACGGCCAAGCCGGCCGTGTCCACGGCCGGAAACACCGGCTTGTGGGGAAAGCGCTCGGCCAAAAACTGGATCCCCACCCCGCAGGCCATGGACAAGATGGCGTCGTACTGGTCCACGATGGAATCCAGTTCGGCCAGGTACTCGCGATCGCACTGGCGCTCCAGCGTGCGGCCGTCGACCTGGATGGGACTGTTGTCCAGCTTGCGGGCCATATCCAGCTCGGCGTTGAGCACGGCCACTTCCTTTTCACCGCCGGCCAGGCATACCGATACGCAGGTGCCGCAGCCCACGTTGAGCACCTTTTTATAATCCTTGAGCATCGCCTTTATTTCATCAAAAGGCTTGCGCTTGGCAACAATCATCACTCCTCCTGTCGGCTACTCGTCTTCGCCATGCTCGGGATGGAACATCAGCACGTCCTTGAGATCGTCTCCCAGATAGGCCCTTTCCTTGGGCCCCAGAATGCCCATGGACAAACAGATCAGGGTCCACAGGTGCACGGTGTGCCATTTGTGGCCGTGGGTATCGCTCAAGTCATGAACCTGGGCGTGGCAGTTGTGGCAGGGCGTGATCGCATAGGCGGCCCCGGTGGATAGAATTTGCTGGGCCTTGAGCTCGCCGTAGGCCCGGCGCTGATCCGGGTAGCCGGACTGCAGAAACCCGCCGCCGCCGCCGCAGCAGTAGTTGTTGGAGCGGTTGGGCTGCATGTCGATGAAGTTTTCCTCGCCCACCACGGCCTTGACCACAAAACGCAGGTCCTCGGCCACCGGATCGCCGAAGCTCTTGCGCACCAGCTGGCAGGGATCCTGGACGGTGAACTTGACCTTGAGGTCCTTGTTCCAGTCCGAATTGACCTTGAGCTTGCCCTCGCGAATCCACTGGGCATAGTACTGAATGATGCTTTTGATCTCGAAATTGTAGGGGATCTTGAACTTTTGCGCTCCGAACCGGACCGCGAACAGTTCGTGCCCTCACTCCGTGTTGAGCCAGACCTTGCAGCCCAGATCCTCCACCGCCTTGACCTTGGTGCGCACGATGTGCTCCCAGTTGGGGACGTCGGCCATGAACATGCAGTAGTTTTCCGCGGCCCAGCCTTTGGAGCCATAGGTCCAATTGGCCCCCACCGAATGCAGGATCTTCCACAGGGGCACCATCTCGTCGGGCTCGGTGACCGGTTCGCGCGAGTTCTGGTTGAGGAAAAACTCGGCGCCCTGCTTGTTCACCGGGGCTTCCATCTCGGCGAACTCCGGCTGGGCCTCGCGGTATTCCTCCAGCACGTCGCCCACGACGAACTCGAAATCCTCTTCGGTTGCACCCATGGCGCTGCACGTGTCGTTTTTGAGGGCCGCGTCGCAGGAGCCGACGATCCCCTTGGGCCGCTTGTCCCGGGGCCATTGCTGGCGGGCGTAGAAAACCAGCTGGGGAATGTTGATCTTCATCGGGCACACGTAAACGCAGCGGGTACACATGCTGCACCACCACACCCAGGAAGTGGTGGTCACTTCCTCGTCCATGCCTAGGGCCGCCATGCGCAAAAACTTACGGGGGTCCATCCCCTCCAGCCCGGTGGCCGGACAACCGGACGAACAGGCCCCGCACGTCAGACACAGGTTGAGGTTGCCGCCCTCGGGCAGCAGTTCCTTGACCTTGTCAATGAACGTGCTCTCCTTTTTTTTACCGAGTTTGATCACTTTTTCATCCATAATAAATCCTCCGATTGTCAGGCACTTGCCTTTCCCTTGATGGGATTGGGTCCCAGTTGGCGGATATGCTCCGTCATTTCCTTGGCGTAAGCGGCAAACGTCGGGCCTTCGCCCGAGGACAGGTTATACATTCTCACCCGGTCGCCTTCAATACCTATTTCCTCCAGCAAACCGCGCACGTGGTTGACCCGTTCCCGGCAGCGCAGGTTGCCTTCGTTGTAATGGCAGGTCCCTTCCAGGCACCCGACGCAGTAAACCCCGTCGGCGCCTTTTTGCACGGCACGCAGCATGTGGATCACATCGACCTTGCCCGTGCACGGGACCCGGATGATCTTGATGTTGCTGGGGTATTCCAACCGCATCGAACCTGCCAGGTCCGCGGCGCTGTACCCTCAGTATTCGCAGCAAAAAGCGACGATCGTCGGTTCGAAACTGGCCATTGGCCCCCCACTTGAAGAAGGTTCAAAGTTTAGGGATATCGGTTGATCATTTCGGTCTTCAGCCTTCAGCCTTCAGCCTGTCCTTTTCACGCTTCCAGCAGCGCATCGATCTTGCAAATCAGTTGGCTGTCCTCGTAAAAGCCCAGTTGGATGGCCTGGCGCGGGCACACCGCCGTGCATACCCCGCAGCCGTGGCACAGGGCCTCGTTGATCTCGATGACTTTTTCGGCCGTGTTGAACTGCGGCACGCCAAAGGGGCAGGAGCGCACGCAGGTGAGGCACTTGACGCAGTGCTCGGTATCCACTTTGGCCGTGATGGCCGACAGCTTGATCGAATCGCGGGCCAGAAACGTCGTGGCCCGGCTGGCCGCGGCCTGGGCCTGGGCGATGGTCTCGGAAATCAGCTTGGGGCCATGGGCCGTGCCGCAGAGGAAAATCCCCTCGGAAGGCATGTCCACGGGCCGCAGCTTGACATGGGCCTCGATGAAATAGCCTTCCGGGTTGCGGTTGAGCTTCATGATCCCGGAAAGTTCGTCGGTGTCGGTGGCCACCAGGCCCGCGGACAGGGCCACCACGTCGGCCCGGATCGCCACGTTTTGCTGGAGGATGTGGTCCTTGACGGTGACGGTGAGCTCACCGGCCTGATTTTGCACCACCGGCGGGGCCGTGCGGTCAAAGCGGATGAAGATCACCCCTTTTTCCCGGGCCTCCTTGTAGTAGTCTTCCAGCAGGCCGTAGGTGCGGATGTCGCGGTACAGGACAAAAACCTGGGCGCCGGGGTTTTGTTTTTTGATGGCCAGGGCGTTTTTCACCGCGCTTTGACAGCACACCCGCGAGCAGTTGGGACGGTCCTCGTTGCGCGAACCCACGCACTGGATCATCACCACGCTGTCCAGGTCCGCCGCACCGCTTTCTTCCAGCCGGTCGCTGAGCTCGACCTGGGTCAAAACCCGCGGATCCTCGCCGTAGCCGAATTCCTTGGGCCGGTACTCGGTGGCGCCGGTGGCCACGATGATCACCCCGTGCTCGATGCGCTGTTTGGCCTTGTCCGGCCCCAGTTCCACCTCGGTGGCGAAGCTGCCCTTGAAGCCTTCAAACCCGGTGATGCGGGCCTCGGTGAGCACCTGGATCTTGTCACAGGCGCCCACTTCCCCGGCAAGTTTTTCCACATAGGCCCGGACATCCTCGCCCTCGATGGTGTGGTGCAGGTGGCGGGCAAAGCCGCCCAGCCGGGGCTCCTTTTCAACCAGGGCCACGTCAAATCCCTGGCGGCCAAGTCCGAGGGCCGCGTTCATACCGGCGATCCCCCCGCCCACCACCAGGGCCTTTTTGTTGATCGGCACCACCTTCTGGTTGAGCTCCAGCAGGGTGCCGGCCCGGGCCACGGCCATGCGCACCAGGTCCTTGGCCTTGACGGTGGCCGCGGCCGGGTCGTTGGAGTGGATCCAGGAGTCCTGGTTGCGGATGTTGGCCATCTCGAAGAGGTAACGGTTCAGCCCGCAGGCCTCAAGGGTTTCCATGAACATCGCCTCGTGGGTCTTGGGGCTGCACGAGGCCACCACCACCCGGTTGAGGTTGTGCTCGAGGATTTTCTCCTTGATCTTGTCCTGGGTGTCCTGGGAACAGGTGAACAGGTTGTCGTCGGTGTACACCACCCCGGGCAAGGTGGCCGCATAATCGCGCACGCCGGGCACGTTGACGATGCCGCCGATGTTGATCCCGCAGTTGCAGACAAACACCCCGATGCGCGGGTCCTGGCCGCCGACCTGCCTTTGGGGGGGCAGCTCGACCCGGGTGATGTCCTTGCCCCGGCCCGGCGCCAGGTCGGCGCCGGCCACGCAGGCCGCGGCACTGGCCTCGGTGACCGAGGAGGGGATGTCCTTGGGACCCTGAAACACCCCGCAGGTATAAATCCCGGGCCGCGAGGTCACCACCGGGGCAAAGGGATGGGTGGCGGCGAATTTGTACTTGTTCAAGTCGATGTTCAGCCGGCCGGCCAGTTCCACGGCGTCGGGCTGAACTTGCAACCCCACGGAGAGCACCACCATGGAAAAGGTTTCCTCCAGCATGGCGCCGGACTCGTCGGCAAATTTGATCTGGAGGTCCCCGGTGTCGGCCATTTCGGTAATGGTATGGACCCGCGCCTTGACGAATTTCACCCCGTCCTTGTCCCTGGCCCGGTTGTAGTACAGCTCATAGTCCTTGCCGAAGGTGCGCATGTCCATGTTGAAGATCGTGCAGTCCAGATGGCCGTGGGCATGTTCTTTGGCGATCATCGCCTCCTTGACGGCGTACATGCAGCACACCGAGGAGCAGTAGCCGTTACCGCAGCGGTTGGTGTCGCGTGAGCCCACGCACTGGAGCCAGGCGATCCTGGTGGGCTGTTCGCGGTCCAGGGGCCGCATCAAGTGCCCGAAATACGGGCCGGAGGCCGAGAGGATCCGCTCGAACTCCTCGCTGGTCACCACGTTGGCGAACTTGCCGTAGCCGTAAAAATCAAGCCCCGAGGGGTCATAGCCCCGGCTGCCCGCGGCCAGGATCACCGAACCGACCGTGATTTGGCCGGTGCGCGGCTTGTCGTCGTAGGTGATGGCCTTGGCGATGCACATCTTCTCGCACAGCCCGCAGCCGATGCAGGTGTCCGTGTCGATGGCAAAAGCCAGGGGCACGGCCTGGGCGTATTCGATGTAGGTGGCCCGCCGGTCGTCCAGGTTCATGTTGTACGGGTTGACCGCGGTCACCGGGCAGTGCCGGGCGCATTCGCCGCAGCCCGTGCATTTGACCGGATCGATGTAGCGGGGATGGTTGGCGAGCGTGGCCGTGAAATTGCCCGGCTCACCCTCGACGCTTTGCACTTCCGAACAGGTTACCAATTCGATGTTGCTGTGCCGGCCGACCTCGACCAGTTTGGGCGAGATCACTCACATGGCGCAGTCGTTGGTGGGAAAGGTCTTGTCCAGGCGGCTCATCATGCCGCCGATGGTGGGCGATTTGTCCACCAGGTAGACCTTGTAGTCGGAATTGGCCAGATCCAGTGCGGCCTGCATGCCGGCGATGCCGGCGCCAACCACCATTACCGATCCGCTCGTTGAAGCTCCCATTATCCGTCTTTCTCCCAAAATCGTTATAAATAAGGACATTTTCTCGCGCGGAGGCGCAGAGGCGCAGAGTTTTTTTCGGTTTGTCTTTTCTCAGCGCCCCTGCGCCTCTGCGCGAGATAGGTTTTTGTCCTTTTGGGTTGCGGCTCCGCTGTTCAAGTTTCTCTATGGTTAAAAGGATCTCGATCAGGCCGCGGCAAACACCGGCTTGCACTCGTCCATGCGCTCGAAGCGCACCAGGCTGCGTTTTTCCATGTCGGCCAGCAGGTAGGAAATCAGGCGCAGCTCAAGGCCCGTGGCGGCGCTGATGGCCCGCGGGGCCGTGTGGCCGGCCTTGATGGCTTCAACGATCAGGCAGGCCTGGTATTCCCTGGCCAGCACCTTGTCCAAAACACTCTGGTAACTGGACGCATCCCACTTGCGGCCGTACACATCGCCTTCGGTGGTGGTCTTGACCTGCTTGCCCACGGCCCAGCGCAGCACCTCGGTGTTCAGGGCCGCTTCCACCGCGGCCAGTTGCAGGGCAAAAGCTTCGGTATCCAGCGGCCCGATGGCCTTGATCGCCTCGGTCACCGTGGTGGCCACCTGGGCAAAACGCTGGGCCTCGGCCGAGGACACCCAGTACAGGTGCAGCCGGTTGCTGCCGATGCCGGACAGATCGAGCAACTGTTGGGTGGCTTTGATTTTCTTTTCGGCTTGGACATTACCTTCCAGGTAATGGCAGTCACCGATGTGTCAGCCGGCCACCAGCACACCGTCGGCCCCCTGCTTGAGGGCCTGGACGATGAACAGCGGATCCACCCGGCCCGAGCACATCACCCGGACGGGCCTCAGGTTGGGCGGGTACTGCAGGCGGGACACCCCGGCCAGGTCGGCCCCGCCATAGGCGCACCAGTTGCAGAGAAAGCCCACGATTTTCGGCTCGAAGTCGCTCATTTGCTCACCATTATGTTGTTTTCTTCACCACGAAGACCGCGAAGGACACGAAAAAGGGCTAAGGAAGAACGAAAAGAGATTCTTCGTGCGCTTCGTACTACTACCCGTCATTTTCTTGTTTTTTAGGAACGATTTCATTCGAATCATCAACGTCGCCAACACCATAACAACGAATTTGGCTTCGCGTAACAGGGATGAACACGGATAAAAAAACGAGGATCAGGCATTTTTACCCAAATCTGGCTGCTGAAAAAGACATCATGCGTTTGTCTGAACGGACCCATCGCTTGCCGCCATTTTTCTGTTGGTTGCCGATGACGTCCTATCTGCGTTCATCCGTGT
>Ga0116204_1002391_pt1 | contig 10129 bp, 11 predicted proteins | sample LakKivwa52mmetaG_FD_94481 | JGI IMG/M metagenome (GOLD analysis project Ga0116204, IMG submission 94481) | Anoxic lake water microbial communities from Lake Kivu, Rwanda to study Microbial Dark Matter (Phase II) - Lake Kivu water 52m metaG | ecosystem: Environmental > Aquatic > Freshwater > Lake... | reverse complement strand
TCTGTAAGGCTGCCAAGACTTTCTCACGGTTGTTTTCTCGCCATTCCCAGGCCATTGCTTTTTCCTCATCATCCTTTTTGCCCCAAAGATTACCACACTCCATTCCTTATCTCAATTTGTCTGGCCATCCAATAGGAATCTTTACATGAACGAGATTGCCACCCTGCTCGGCATCACCGCCGCCCTGATGATAGGGCTGCTCATCGTTGGCACGGTCGTTAAAATGCGCGAAGTCAAAGCCGCCCAAACCTGGCAGGCAACGCGCGGGAAAATTACCCGCTCCGAAGTGTGCTCGAAAAAAGTGAACGACACGACCCGCCGGGGACAAAAAACGGTCAATTACCCCGCTGTGGCCTACGAATTCTCCGTCAGGGGACGCCGCTACACCGGCGAGCGCATCAGCCTGGCCGAAATCATCCCCGAAAGCGACATTGAGCCAACCCTGGAGCGCTACCCGGTCGGCGCGGAAGTGACGGTGTATTACAACCCCAAAAATCCGAGCCAGGCCGTGCTGGAGCGCGAGCTGCCGGTCGATTTTGCCAAAGGATTGACAGGCGTGTTCCTCTTTTTTGGCGGCGGGGCCGTGCTGGTCGTCCTGTGGGCGGGCAAAGTCCCCGAACTGGTCGCGCCTTACTTGCCGAACCCTGAAAATGCCCTGTTTGCCACCCTGGCCGCCGGGATGGGCGCTTTTGTCGTGTTGGTTGGCTTGGTCCAGCACCGCCAGGCGCTCGCCATGCAAACCTGGACTTCCGCGCCCGGCACGGTTAGCGCCGAGATTTATTCCTACACCCAATGGAAAGATGGCCGCCAGCACAGGTATTACGCCCCGCGCGTGACCTACCGCTACACGGTTAACGGACGCCAGTACGAAGGCGACCGCCTCAACCTGGCCGGAGAATCGGCCTGGAACCGTCCCGGCCTGGCCGAGCGCAAACTGCAAAGATACCCGCTCGATGCGCCCGTCACGGTCTACTACAACCCCAAAGCCCCCGCCGAATCGGTGCTGGAGCGCTACCTCACCGACGCCCTGCTGCTCTGGTCGCTGGCGCTCGGCCTGTTTGCGCTATCCGCCTGGAGCGCGGGGATATTTTGAGAGTGGAAATACGAACCAGGTGCGATAAAATAAAACAGTAAAGTTCAGATGGTTTGCGCTCGAAGGAGATTGTCATGTCCCTTCCAGAAGACCCCAGCCTTGCGAAACGCATCCCTGTCATCGAATACCACGATTCTGAGTACAAGGGCGGGCAGACGGTGCAAATAACGACAGCCTGGTTCCTTGCTCAGTTGCAGTGGCTGAGCGAAAACGGCTACCACGCCCTCAGCAATGATGAAATCCTGCGCTTCGTACAGGGAGAATTCCAGCCGCCAAAAAAGTCTTGTTTCCTGCGCTTCGATGTCGGGATGCCAATCTACAAGAATCTCCAGGAAGTCATCCTCCCGGCGCTGGTCAATCATTCCTTCCACGCTACGTTTTTTGTGCTGACCTGCGCCATCAAAGAAACCAGTAAGACAAATTACGTTTGTTGGAGTCACCTGCGCGAATGGGAGCAGACCGGGCTGGTGGAAATTGGCTCGCACGGCGTCTATCATCCCGACTATCGCAAGGCTGCCACTGCCACGCGCGTTTGGGATGCCCGCGAGAGCAAACGCACCATCGAGACCCAGCTCGGTCACCCGATCGGTTTTTTTGCCTTCCCCTACGATTCTGTACCAAACAACCCTGGCGCGCTGCTGAAATTGTTCGGCTACCAACTGGGTTTTGCGGGCAACTCGCGCCTGAAAGATCGCAGTATCCAGTTCAAAGACCCCAACCCGTTTTCCCTGCCGTGCTACTATCCCTACAGTTACAAGAAAATCTATCCACTGATTACCGGAACCGCCAAACTGACCTTCGGCCAGATGATGGAAGCCGCCATTAAGTAAGGGCCCGAAGGTTTTTGACGAAAAGTTGGCCGTTTTTGGGAAACCTTCGGGAAATGTTTCAATCTACGAGAATTGCTGTCAAATAGGCGAGTCAGGTCGCGACTGTATAAGAAAGCATTATCCAGCCGACGTTGGGAATCTCGCCCCAGCCGTTTAACTCACGGGTGATTTCGACCACCTGGTCCCTGCGCAGCGTCCCCGCCAGGCTGGCGTTCAGGGCCGGCCCCCTGCGGATATTGAGCGACAGGACGTTGACCCGCACCTTGCGCGCCAGCCGGAATCCGAGCGCGTTGGTCGGGATCAGGGCCGAGCGTTCGGGGATGGGAGACTGTGGCTCGCTGGCGGTCTCTTTCCAGGCCCTCCAGAACACATCGAGTGGGGTGGCCCGCGCCGCTCCATCTGTCGGATTGAGATAGCGCGGGTCGTGGATGTAGATGTAATGGATATCCAGCCCGACCACGACGGCGAACTGCGGCCCGCTGTAGCCGTTCTCCGCTAAACCGGCCCGCAGCGCAGCCAGTGTCTGGTAACGCAGCGTGACCAGGACGGGTTTGCTGGCCGCCAGGAAGGCGAACAAATCCTGTATGCCCAGTCCCGCCCGTAATTCGGTCGGGATGCCCAGGCTTGTTAGGGCGGCGCGAATCTGTGCGAGGCTGAAGTGCGAGTCGGCGGGCAGGGCCAGGTGGCTCGAAAAGGCCTCAGGTGTCAGTGCCGAATCGGGCTGGTAGGCGCGCAGCAACATGATTGCCGCAGCCGCGCCGCTGTCGTTTTGACGGGAATCGGCCCCGGCCCCAACCTGCGAAACGAAGGGGACGGGCAGCAGGGTCAATGGCTTGAAGGCAGTTTCCAGCCTGGTTTCTGATTCCGAACCGGTATCGAGATTTTTGACCTGGTAGCGCATGGGACTGTCTCCGTGTGAGTGGCGTTTCCCTTACTATAAATGAATTTTGGCGTTGTGACAACAGATATTCGAAATTCCTAAAAAATCCAGCCTCAGACCGCAGGCGTGATATGATATTCACTGGAGGTACCCATGGCAGACGTTCCCTATGTTACAGAGCAAGATTTCCAAATTGAAGTGATTGATTCCCCACTGCCGGTGCTGGTTGACTTTACCGCTGTGTGGTGCGGGCCGTGTAAGATGGTTGCGCCCATCATTGCGCAGTTGCACGCCGAATGGCAGGGCCGGGTCAAGGTTGTCAAATGCGACGCCGACCAGAACCCGAATGTGCTGATGCAGTATGGCGTCATGGGCATCCCGACCATGATGTTGTTCAAGGGTGGCAAGGTGGCCGAGCGCGTCACCGGCTATCAGCCCAAAGACAAACTGGTCGGCAAGATGTCGCCGCACATCGGTTCGTAATTCGATATTCGATATTGGTTATTCGGAAATCGAATATCGAATATCGCGCATCGAGTCCCCTTGAGGAGTAAACATGCGCAACAATACCATCCGTCAGTTTGTCAACGCGCTTTCCGTCGCAGCCACCATCGCCATGAACATCCTCGCCAACATTCTGCCGTTCAACGGGCAGAATACCGGCGAGATTTCGGACCGTTTCCAGGTCTATTTCGTCCCGGCAGGTTATGTCTTTGCCATTTGGGGACTCATCTACATCGGCTGGATTGCCTTGGCCGTCTACCAGTTCCTGCCTGCCCAGCGCGAGAATCCGCGCCTGCAAAAACTGGGTTACTGGTTTGCGCTGAGCGGGGTCTTTAACTCGGCCTGGCTCTTGTGCTGGCACTACAACCTGTTTGGGTTGAGCGTGCTGGTCATGCTGGCCCTGCTCGGTACGCTGGTTGTCAATTACCTGCGGCTGGAGGTTGGCCGCGCGGCTGTTTCAACCGCCGAGCGCTGGTGCGTGGATGCGCCTGTCAGCGTCTACCTCGGCTGGATTACGGTCGCCACCGTCGCCAATGTTACCAGTTGGTTGTACTCCATTAACTGGAGCGGCTGGGGCATCCCCGCGCCGACCTGGGCAGTCATCATGCTGCTGGTCGCCTCCCTGCTCGGTCTGCTGATGGCGCTCAACCGCCGCGACGCGGGCTACCTGTTCGTGCTGGTTTGGGCCTTCGCGGGCATCGGCGTCAAACAGGCGGGCCTTCCGCTGGTCGCCAACAGCGCCTGGGCCGCCTCCGCCGTAGCGCTGGGATTGGCCGTTTACAGCATCTTGCAACGGCGCAGGAAATAAAAATTCCAAAACCGTGCTATGATACGGAAATCGTTATTCGTATTTCGTGATTTGAGTGAGTGGTCCAAGCAAAAACGGTTGAGGTTCCTATGTCCGAGTTGACAATCAATATCAAACTGCCCCCACGGATGGCTGACCAGATTGAACAACTGGTTCAGGATGGCTGGGTTTCCGATTTTAATAGCCTGGTTGTCGAGGCTTTGCGTCGTTACATCGAAACTCACCAGGTTGAACTGAACGAGCGGTTTATCATGGATGATGTGGAGTGGGGACTGAAAGGCAATGAGTGAAGCTGTTTTGGATGCTGGGCCGCTCATTCACCTGGCAGAATTGCAGGCTTTGGACGTGCTGGGTGATTTTTCTCAGCTCTATGTGCCCGCCGCTGTACGTCAGGAAGTTCTCACATACCAGTCCAAACTTTTTGAAATGTCATCTTTACCTTTCCATGATGTCAAATTGCGTTATATTTCGTCAGATTTGAGAACACTGGCCCGGATTTTTTCTTTAGACCGCGGTGAAATAGAAGCCTTATCCTTTATGGAGGAACATCCGACCGCGATATTTTTGACGGACGACGCCGCTGCCCGGCTGGCGGCGGAACGGCAGGGCTACAAAGTTCACGGAACAATTGGTTTGCTAATCCGCGCTGTTCGTCAGGGAATTCGTTCGCCGAGTGAAACTGTTCAACTGCTAAAAGATTTGCCTCGTCTTTCCAGCTTGCACATTCGCCCAGTGCTGTTGTCTGAAATCATCAATCGGCTCGAAGCTGAATGGAAACAGTAAACTGGCAGCCAGTAATCGAAAATCATCAATCAGAAATCGAAAATCCAAAATGACCCAAGCCCTCTATCGTAAATGGCGGCCCCTCGCCTGGGACGAAGTCGTCTCGCAGGAACACATCATCCAGACCCTCAAAAACGCTGTCGCGGGCGACCGCGTGGCGCACGCCTACCTGTTCAGCGGCCCGCGCGGCACCGGCAAAACCACCGCCGCGCGCCTGCTGGCCAAGGCCGTCAACTGCCTGGACGAGGATGTTGCCAAGCGTCCCTGTAACGAGTGCGCCCACTGCCTGGCCGTCAACGAAAACCGCTTCATGGATTTAATCGAAATCGACGCCGCCTCCAACACCTCAGTCGAGGACGTGCGCGACCTGCGCGACAAAATCAACTTCTCGCCGAGCCAGGGTGTTTACAAGGTTTATGTGATTGATGAATGTTTTCGTTACGGTGACCTGGTAACATTAGCCGATGGTTCCAAAATGCCAATCGGCAAGATTGTCACAGAAAACCTTGCCGTTGAAGTTTTGTCTTATAACCAAAAAACGCGCCAGATTGAGCCTAAACCAGTGTTACGTTGGATGCGTAAGCCGCCTTCCATGCCAACTGTGCGAATAAAATTTGATAATAATCGTGCTCTGGTTTGCACCATCAACCATAAGTTTTATACCCCATCAGGCCTAAAATCTGCCAGTCAGTTAGAAGCTGGTGATTTTGTTTATGCTTCCTATGAGCGTATGACGCAACAACAACTTTCTGTTTTGGCTGGCGCGGCGATTGGAGATGGACATATTTCACTTACTGGCAGTAAGATGAGGGCACGTTTGAGTATTACTCAAGGCTTTGACCAGAAAGACTATTTGGAGTATAAGGCCCGCCTCTTGGGTGATTTGCTTCAGTCACCACCGGTTTTCCAAAACTACTCCACAACGTATTCTAAAAAGGGGACATTTCGTTTAGCCACCCGCAGTTATTCGCAAATCGCAGAGATACAGCGTGAGTTATATGACGAAAATAAGCGTAAGAGAATTTCAACCGAATTTTTGGCGCGGATGACCCCGCTTGGATTGGCCTTGTGGTACCTGGATGATGGTTCGCTAATTACCCAAGATAACAAATATGTGCGCCATACCGATGGAGGAACTTCTCATTACCCGGCAACCCGTTCCACAATCAGTGCCTATGGCTTCACTGTAGAAGAAGCGCGGCAGGTAATGTGTTGGCTGGAACAAACCTGGGGATTGCAAGGTGGCGTGACAGCAACGGCCAAAGGGCCTGTCATTTGGTTTACCCTGGCTGGTACTGAAAAATTACACGAACTCATTGCATCCTATGTTCATCCCAGCATGGATTACAAACTGCTTTCTCAATACAGAGGAAAGTTTACATTTCCTATAGATGACGGAATGACTTCTGAATTAGGTGTAAGCATCGTGCGAGAAATTGAAGAAGTTGAACCGCCTGATTTTGTCTACAACATCGAAGTTGCAGATAATCATAACTACTTTGTGCGTGATATCCTTGTTTCTAATTGTCACATGCTCTCTGTTGCGGCTTTCAATGCCCTGCTCAAAACGCTGGAAGAGCCACCCCCCCATGCCATCTTTGTCCTTGCCACCACTGAAATCCATAAAATCCCGGCTACTATCCTTTCGCGCTGCCAGCGCCACGAGTTCCGGCGCTTCCCGCTCGGCGAAATCACCCGCCGCCTGAACGACATCTGCAAAGCCGAATCCATCCAGGCCGACCCCGACGCCCTGACCCTCATCGCCCGCCAATCCTCCGGCGGTATGCGCGATGCCATCTCCCTGCTCGACCAACTGGCATCCACCGGCGGCAAAATCACCCTCGAAACCGCCCAAACCGTGCTGGGAACCGCCACCAACCAGTCGGTCATTGGCCTCGTCCAGGCCGTCATCGAAAAAGAACCGGCGCGCGGCCTCGACGAAATCCACCGCGCCCTGGATGGCGGGGCCGACGCCCGCGCCCTGGCCCGCCAGGTCGTCGAATACCTGCGCGGCCTGCTGCTCATCCAGTTGGGCAACGGCGACCAGGTCGAAGCCACCGCCGACGCCCGCGCCCAGATGATGAATCATGCCCGCGCCCTGCCCACCGCCGAAGTCCTGCGCATGATGCGCGCCTTCAACGCCGCCGCCTCCGACCCGCGCGGCGGTTGGTCGCCCTCGCTCGGCATCGAATTGGCCTTCGCTGAAATGTTGGAACAGCCCCAGGTGACGCAAATCGAAGCGGGTTCAGCGCCCAAGCAACCAGCCAAGTCCCCCGCCGCTTCCCAGCCCGAACAAGCTCCCGCGCGGAGCGGGCCGGTCACAGGCCAGACTCCCGCTAAATCAACAGAATCCGCATCCCAGGCATCCGCACTCTCCTTCGAGAGCGTCGTAAAAGCCTGGAAACAGGTCGCCCACCTCGTCAAAGCGAAGGATACCAACGTCGCCGCCCTGCTCAACAGCGGCAAACCGCTCGAAATCCGCGAGGGCATCCTGCTGGTCGCCTTTGCCAGCGACATCCTCAACGAGAAATTTAACCGCCCCGAAAGCCTGGACCTGACCCGCAAAGCCTTGCGTGAAGCCCTGGGCGCCGATTTACCCGTGCAGGGAGTCGTCACCGGCGGCAAAAACGCCCTGCCCGCGCACGTCAAACCCGACGGAATGGTCGCCGCCGCCATCCAAAACGGCGGGGAGATTGTGGATGTTCAGTGAAACGTGATGAGTGATGGCTGTTCGCATCGAATGGGATCCGAGAAAAGCCGCGAGCAACTTGCGCAAACACGGCATCAGTTTCGATGAAGCCTATACCGTGTTTGACGATGAATTGGCTTTCATGTTTGATGATGTGCAACATTCACAAGATGAGCCTCGTGAGATTCTGATAGGTCATTCCATTCGTGAACGTTTACTGGTTGTTTGCTTTACCGAGCGCCAACCGGATGTGTTGCGCATCATCAGCGCACGCTTGGCAACACGTGCTGAAAGAAACGATTATGAAGAAAACACCCGCTAAAGTTTCTGATGATTTACAGCCCGAGTACAAATTCGATTACTCGAAGGCAAAGCCCAATCGCTTTGCCGGGCGCATGGCTGATCGCATTGTAGTTATTTTGGATCCGGATGTTGCCGAAGTATTCACTACCCCTGACGCGGTCAATGCAGCTTTGCGCGCTTTAATTTCAGCCATGCCAAAAGATCGGATCGTGGGTCATGCTGTGAAAGAAAAATGACCGGTTGAAATCAAACTCGATTCTTTCTGTGATGTATTAAAATCGCACTTAACTTATCACTCATTAGGAGATTAACTCATGGCTAAAGGATTCAACAAAATGCCCGGCATGGGCGGCGGACAGGCTGGCATGATGCAGCAGCTCCAGCGCCTGCAAAAGCAAATGGAAGAAGCCCAAGAAAAACTGAAAGTCGAAACCGTCAGCGCCACGGCGGGCGGCGGGGCCATCAAAGTTACGATGACCGGCGACCAGCACTGCGCCGGCGTCGAAATCGACCCCGAATTCCTGAAAGAAGCCGACGCCGAGATGCTGCAAGACATGTTGCTGACCGCCGTCAACCTGGCGCTCGACAAATCGCGCGAACTGCAAGAGAAGATGATGGGCCCGCTGGCGGGTGGGCTTCCCTTTTAGTAATTGGTAAATGGTGATTGGTGAATTGTATCGGCCAATTACCATTTACTATTTACCACTCACCATGCTTCTACCCGAACCGATCCAGAACCTGATCACCGCCTTCGAGCGGCTGCCTGGCGTGGGGCCGAAATCGGCCTCGCGGCTGGCGTTTTTTCTGTTGCGCGCGTCCGAAGACATCTCGCAGCAGCTCGCTGACGCGCTGATCGCCCTCAAGCAGAATACCGCCTTCTGCCCGGAGTGCTTCAACATTATGCTCGCCGGGCGCGAACGCTGCGAAATTTGCGAGAGCCGCGCCCGCGACGAATCCGTGATTTGCGTGGTCGAAGAACCGCTCGATGTGCTCGCCCTCGAGCGGATCGGCGCGTACAAAGGCAAATACCACGTTCTGCACGGGGTTTTATCGCCAATCGAAGGCATCGGCCCGGATGATTTGAAAATCAAGCCGCTGTTGGCGCGGGTGGCCCAGGGAGCCGTGAAGGAAATCATCCTGGCCACCAACCCCAGCATGGAAGGCGATGCCACGGCGCTTTACCTGCGTCAACAGTTGGCGCAGTTCGGCGTCCACGTCACCCGCCTGGCGCGCGGCCTGCCCGTCGGCGGCGACCTGGAATATGCCGACCAGAATACCCTGCTGCGGGCGCTCTCCGGCAGGCAGGAAATGAATTGACAGAAAAGCTCCCCGGTCAGGTTGGCCGGGGAGCTTTTTTATTTTGAAAGCGTTTTCACTCGGAAGCAAGCCCATCGAAGGTAAATTTCTTCCACACGAAACGCGCAAACGCTTTCCAAAATCCATTCTGCGGAGTCGAGAAGGAGGCTATCGGCGGCAATTGGTCAGAAGGTTTGAATTCTTCTGGGGCAAGCGCAAGATTCGGAATTGGGGTGGGGATAATTTCGCTGTCAAAAAGCGCTGGAGAGACAAAGGGAATCTCGAAAATGAGATTGAGTTTTTCCTCTCCAATTTGGGCGTTGGTCATGGTCAGAATGATGTAGGAATCCCTTTGCTCATCCAAAACGGGAAGACATTTTTCGGCTATTTCTTGCGTAAGGGGAAAATAGACAAACCCGGCTGTGCTGCCTTTCGAGAGCGCAATTGGGGTATCGAGAAAATGGTCGTGATGAATATGCCGGATTGGCGCGCCCGAAGTGCCTTTGATGGCAAAAAAATCGGCGGGCAAATGAATCGTTTCCTGGCTGTTATTAACGGCCTCGATTTGCACGGTAATCAAAAATATATAATCATTGCGCAGGTCAAGCCGTTCCAGGCTTTTGCGGGTATAGGCGTTTAGATTATGTCCTTCAATGTTGCCAATCATGGCATGGGCCAGTGCGGCTGCGCGCACCAGTTGCGGGCTGATGAACGTGACAAAAATGCGCGCTTTGCTGCCATCCTCGAACGAAAACTCTTGAGAAACACTCGTCCAGCGTTTGACTTCATGGGCAAGAAATTGCAACGCTTGGCTTTGGGCGTTGCTCATGGCGGTCTCGTTCTTATCTCCTAGTGCCTTTAGGTAGATTTCGCCGTAAATTCTATCTGCCAGTATGGTGGCTTGTTTATTCGTACCCTCATTTTCAGAGAAGAAGTTATTGGG
>Ga0116204_1002389_pt1 | contig 10133 bp, 9 predicted proteins | sample LakKivwa52mmetaG_FD_94481 | JGI IMG/M metagenome (GOLD analysis project Ga0116204, IMG submission 94481) | Anoxic lake water microbial communities from Lake Kivu, Rwanda to study Microbial Dark Matter (Phase II) - Lake Kivu water 52m metaG | ecosystem: Environmental > Aquatic > Freshwater > Lake ... | reverse complement strand
GTCTACTGTATTTGTAACCCCGGCGAATGGTCTTCTGGCTAAAATTTCAGGTTGGGTACGCCAACCGACACCCCCTTTTTTTCTGAAAACGTGCAACATCGCAAATAGCTCTTGTTAAATTTCTCTTGACAATAAAATATTGTTATGATAATAGAACATTTAAGCTGATGAGAAGGGAAAAAATTATTATAATCGGGATAGAGGTAAGAGAGTAATCATTATTAAGAAATCATATAAAAGGAGGTAGGTGAGATGAGAACAAAGCGGTTTAGAAAATTATTTTTTGTAATCTTAGCATTCTCTCTTTGGACGGTAACGGTATACGATTATCATGGGCTCCAGGCAGCCTCATGGCCAGATGCTTCGATTAAAGGAATTGTACCGTGGGGTGCAGGGGGCGGTACGGACAGGCAATTGAGAGGATTAGTCCCCTATCTTTCAGATGAGCTAAAGGTTCCAGTAATTGTTGAAAACAAGCCAGGAGCCTCTGGTATGGCAGCCGCAATAGATTTTGTGAAGAATCAACCCAAAGATGGTTCTGTTTTCCTAGCTCAAATTCAATTATATCTTACGGTTGGCAATGTGGTTACTGGAGAGCAAATAAATATTGAGGATTTGTCAATCATCGCGGGGATTTCAGAAGACATACTTGGTATACACATTAAGAAAGAGCGGTGGAAGAATCTTGGAGATTTCATCAAAGACATTCAGAAAAATCCTGGTAAGTTCAGTATTGGATTTATGCCGAGAGCCGCACCGCACGTTGCACTCGCGGTCTTAGAAAAAGCGACCGGCATAAAAGGCAAAATTATTGAAGTTCCATATCAAAGTGGGGGCAAGGCAAGAATAGATTTATTGGGAGGCCATATCGATGCGGAAATTAGTGGTGTAGACTCAACATTTGCGGCTGGAGGAGATCAGCTTCAGACCCTCGGATTATTTTCCACGACTCCGCACCCCCGGGATCAAAAAATCGCCATGATAAATGATGAATTGACTCGCATCGGCATCAAGGAAAAAGTCCCTGATTTATATAATTACTTTTTCTACGCACTGCATAACTCGGTTAAGGAAAAATATCCTGATAGATGGAATACATTAGTCGTTGCTTTCAAAAGGGCGATAAACAATCCAAAATTTATAAAATGGTTTGAAACTCAGGGCTGGACCCCAACATACCGTGGACCAGAAGAAGGGAAAAAGATAATGTTGGAATTAGATAAAAGAGCCAGGGAATACACAGATCTCCTGAAGGAAAAATAGTGGCATAACCACCGTGTATCGTGGTTTTTGCATTGCCCTAGGCTCCTCTGGGCGTTGGAACACAATTTGGAAAGGGCACGGTTAGCTTGATTCAGAACATATTCTACAGGGTTGAGTTCAGGAGCATAGGCCAGAAAGTATTCCCTATGCATCTGCGGATGCTCTGCAAGAATCTGCTTTACTTCTCAACGGTGGTAGATCGTGCCCCGATCCCACAATAAGACCAGTGGGTTCTTGGTATGTTTAAGCAGCACTTTAAAGAAAGAAAGAACATCCAGACCGTTAAGATTCCACATCCGAAACCGCAGGTAAAGCATCCAACGTTTCCGTTTCGGCAATACCACCAGTGCATTGATGGAGGAAATCCTGTCCTGTTGGTAGAGGTAATAGAAGACCTGGGTTTTCCCTTTCGGAGTCCAGGTGCGACGGATGTTTGGAATGAGCAAGAAGCCCGATTCATCCATGAAAACCAGGGCCCCAAGGCTTTCGGCTTTTTTTCATATGGGGCCATCGGTAAACCTTCCAATGCACGATTTCTTTCTCGTTTCTTTGTAAAGCCCGGCGTTCTGGTTTCTGGCAACTCCATCCCATTCCCTGGAGGATCCTCTACACATGTTGGGGTGATACCGGATCCCAAGGTGCTTGTGAATGGTTTGGGCAATCCGCTTCAAGGTCCAAAGGTCTGTCCGATACCCTGCAGCCAGTGGACCTGACAAGAGCAGTTCTGTTAGGCTTGCCTTTTCGCTTTGAGAAAGTTTGGGAGGCCGCCCTGGGTTTGTCTTTGAGGTCTTATGCCCCAGTATGATAACAGAAAATAATGAAATGTTTATTTATGCGAAAACCAATAAATAATTATAAAGACTCAGATTCCAATAGGTTTAAAAGGAATCAAATAGAGTCAAGTGAATTACCCTCGTTCTAATTGAGGGATTGCTCCGTAATGAACAGATACCTAATAACCCTTTGTATGCTAACGTTTGCTACTGGGCTTTCAGTTGCATATTATCTTGAGGTTAAGGACAGGAGCCATTTAGATCAGAAATTGGTAGTTACTTTTTTAGTTTTCAGCTTCTTATTCTTAGCTTGTATAGAATTCATTACTAATCTTATAGCCTTGTGCAAATCCATGGGTCGTTCGCAGCATCCAAAATCGTCCTCTTTTGAAATTATTTCTACTGAATTATTGCTGGCTTTAGTTGTGGTAATATATCTTTTTTTGATATGGATTACTGGGTTTTTAATCGGTACCGGAATTGGTTTTGCTTTATTTATGTATGTCCTTAGAGTTCGAAAGATCTTCAACTTAATTATGTACCCATTATGCTGCGTGTTTGCTATTTACTTAATTTTCCAACGATTTCTAGGGGTTACTTTCCCTTCCCCAATGCTAAGTCGTATCATCCGGGATTTTTTTTCGGGTATTTAAAGTGATAGACTATTTGTTCGACTGGAGTGCTATACTCAAAGGAATCCACCTATTAATGTCGGCTCATTGGAAGCTATTGTTTATTGTTCCTTTGGGTTTGGCGCTTGGGACGAGTTTTGGTGCGATCCCAGGAATATCAGTTACGTTAGGTATGGCCTTGATCTTGATCCCATCATTATGGTTCTCTCCTATTGTGGGAATTGTTTTCGTGTCCTCCGTTTACACTGGTGGCCTTTATGGGGGGGGGATTACGGCAACAATTCTTAATATTCCTGGCACGGCTGCAGGTGTTCCAACGACCTTTGACGGTTATCCTATGACTAAGCAGGGACGTCAATATGAGGCCCTAGGTTATGGCTTATTGTCCTCTTTCATTGGTACATTAATAGGATGGTTTATTATGTTTATAGCTATAAAGCCAATTGCTGGCTTTGTGCTACTTTTTGGACCAGCGGAAATGTTCATGTTAATTACTATGGCGTTCGTACTTATCGGGGTTGCGGGAGGCGAGGTACTGAAGAGCTTGCTGGTAGGGGTACTTGGCCTTTTGATTGGGACAATCGGAATAGATTCTTTGGCAGTCCCGAGGGGAAACTTTGGAATTTTAGAATTATCTGATGGTGTTCCTTTTATTGCAAGTATGGTTGGGTTATTTGCCTTGTCGGAGGTTTTTTTTCTTGCTAGTGGGACAACAATTGTAGAAAAAGGGGCCATTAAAGAATTAAAAACGCCCTGGAGTTTTCTTGCGACACTGCCTAAAATTATCTGGGAGATAAGAAAATTCAAAGTCACTGTATTTAGATCAACTTTCATAGGAGTTTTCATTGGTCTCCTTCCAGCTGCGGGGGCAAATATAGCTTCAATGTTAAGTTACGGGCAGGCGAAGAATTCATCGAAAAACAAAGATCGGTTTGGAAAAGGTGAGCCAGAAGGAGTCGTCGCATCCGAGATCGCAAATAATGCATCTGAATCTGGAGCATCAGCGACAATGTTGGCATTTGGAATTCCCGGTGGCACTGCAGCTGCCATACTGATGGCGGCAATGTTTATGCATGGATTAACACCTGGCCCATATCTCCTTCGGGATCAAATGGAATTTGTATATGCAATTATAATAAGCAATTTTTTTCAAGCTTTATTACTGATTCCAATCGGATGCTTATTTGTTGCATATATGGGAAGAATAGTCTATATACAAAATTGCTATCTTATTCCAACAATTATCGTTTTGTCTATTTTAGGAGGAATTGCTGAAAGGGGTTACCTCATAGATGCTGTAATAGTGGTGGTTTTCGGAACGATTGGATATCTTTTGAGAAAGCTAGGGTATCCACTGATCTCCTTTATCTTAGGGATCCTATTGGCCCAAACTCTGGACGTTGAGTTTTCACGAGCATTCAGATTGTACGGCCATCAGCCTCAACTACTCCTGGAAAGACCTATCTTCTTACTTTTGTTTTTTATCATGGCCTTTGCCCTAATAGTTTTTACAATTCAAAATAGAAAGCGGATAATAAAATAGTTCGCAGCAAGATGAAAATATTTCTTATGCTATCAAAAAGGGAGGATTTAGTATGCAGCCATACGGACTCGAACTTTCAATTTATGCAGCAAATCTTAAGTATGAGAAAATACCCCATGAAATCGTTAATCAAATAAAAGTCCTTGTTTTAGATACTATGGGGGTAGCTCTGTTCGGTTCTAGTCTTGCTTGGTGCAAGACTGTAAAGGACTATTCGATGTATATGGGGGGGCCGAAGGAAGCTACATTGTGGGGAGGTGGCGAGAAGGTTGCTGCGCCAAATGCCGCGCTGGCAAACGGTACATTTTGCCATTGTTTTGAACTCGATGAAACCCATAGAAAATCTTGGCTCCATGCGTTTGGCGTCACACTTCCGGCTGCACTTGCAGTTGGGGAGACAAATGGATTGTCAGGAAAGGAGCTTATCACAGCTTTGGCGGCTTCCGTCGATATAAATATTCGTGTGGCCCTGGCGATCAACATCGAGATCGTAAATAGATACGGACTTCATCCAACAGGGGGATTGGGGCATTTTGGGGCTGCAATAGCTGCAGGAAAATCTTTGAGACTACCAGCAGAAAAGATTGCCAGTGCCTTTGGACTTGCAGGAAGCCGGGCAATGGGAACTGAGATCATAAAGGTTGATGGGTCCCATCTAAAAAGACTATATTCAGGAAGAGCGGCTCATAATGGAGTTGAATCTGCGTTATTAGCCATGAGGGGCTTTGAAGGACCCATAAGAATTCTCGAGGGCGAATACGGAGGGATTTTTGACGTGCTTTGGGGGGTCTGCAACGAGAAAAAATATGATTATGAATTGTTATTAAAAGACCTCGGAAATGATTTTTCGGAACTTCTGAACATTGGAATCAAACCCTATCCGCTCCATTTGCATACACATCCCTCCGTTGATTTGGCTTTACAAATACGCCGGGAAAACAATTTGGATTGGCAGGATATCAAAAGCGTAGAGATCTGGACAAGAACTAGGAATGTTAAGCGACTCGCTCACAGAACTCCTGAGACTGTAATGCTTGCTCAGCAGAGTATCCCCTATGTAGTAGCAGCGTCATTCGTTGATGGGAGATTTGGTGTTGAACAATTATCATTGGATCGGTTGAAGGATGAAAAAATTAGAGAATTCTCTGAAAAGCGTGTGCAATTGATCGCGGATGAGGAAATGGATAAAGTTTTCCCGAGTAAAGACCCAGCTGTTATGTGTGTGCAAACATATGATGGAAGACTAATTAAGAAAAGAACGGATTTTTCGCGCGGCAACCCTGAATGTCCTCTGTCAATTGATGAGATCAAGGGCAAGTATTACGACTTAGCAGGGAAAGTGATGCCTATGGATAAGTTGGTCGAAATTGAGAATATGGTACTAAATTTAGAAAACTGCAATGATGTTAAAGAGATCACAGATTTATTGGGGAAATAATAACCAGGGTTTTTGATTTCATAATCTTTACTACATCAAACCAGCTGAGGTAAAAGGGAATTCTGGAGGTGAAAAATCCGAGATATGGATCATGTAGAATTGCGAGAACTAGATATACCCCTTCGGTTGGCTGATTTTTCAATAGAACCGGGGAAAACGGCCTTGATGATTATTGATATGTACAATAGAGCCACAAATAGGAATTTTGGATTCGGCAAACGAGCTAAAGAAATAGGTGTAGAGAAAGAATTAGATTATTATTATCACCGTTTGGAAAAAACTGTAATTCCGAATCTTTCCAAACTTCTCAATGCTTGTCGGGACGAGGAAATCGAGGTTATACACGTTACAATTGGTAGTCTCACCCTTGATGGACGCGACGCTGGTTGGCGGTACCGAAGCTACAAAATGCTTTCCCGTGGTATCAAAGAACTGGAAATAATTGAACCACTACTCCCTTTACCTAACGAAATAGTAATTAAGAAAACTACCTCAAGTGCATTCAGTTCTACACGGGCTGACCGTATTCTGCGAAATTTGGGAATTGAATACCTTATTATTGGCGGGGTTGTGAGCGGGAACTGTGTTGAGTCCACGGTCCGGGATGGTTGTGATCGTGATTTTAAGATCTATATTCTGGAGGACGCATGCGCTGGTTTGACAGAGGAATCACATCAGTTTAGCATGAGTTATCTGCATTTTAACTATGCTATTGTTAAAAATACGCAGGAAGTTCTGTCAGAAATAGATCAAAAATGGAAGAGCAAACCTCTATCGCAGAAATCTAAAAATACGTGACATGTCGATAAAATTACCAATCGGAGGATCAAATGGTCTTATCGGATATTGAGGAATTAGCTAAAAAATTGAATATAGACTTTTGGGGGGTTGCGTCAATTGAAAGGTTTAACAACGCGCCTATGGGAAGAAAACCGACCGATATCCTCTTCAATGCTAAATCAGTTATAGCAATAGGCATTCAAATTCCTAAGGGGGCATTGGTTGCCCAAATGAGATTTTACGAAGGTTACGATCCGGGGAAGTTCGTATATTTACATTATGGCGTTCAGATTCCCAACACATATTTAGAAATAGCATCAATAAACATTTCGCGCTTTTTAGAAAAGGAGTATGGCTGGGTGTCCGTCCCATTGCCTCCAAGCCAACCTTATGATAGGGCGAATCGTTTAGGGGTTATGTCAGTAAGGCATATAGCTTGTGCTGCTGGGCTTGGAGAAATCGGGTGGAATAACTTGATGATTCATCCTGAAATTGGTTGTGCAGTGAGATATGGGGGAGTCGTAACGGAAGGCGAGATAAAACAAACCATGTTGTATGGAGGAGAACCACTTTGCAGGCCCGATAAATGTGGCCGTTTATGTGTAAGAGAGTGCCCTATCGGTGCGATTAGTGCCACTGAGTCTGTTGGCTTCGAGATCAGTGACCGTAATTTTTGTATGGGGGACATGGATAAGATATATTGCCAAGCGTTAAGCGTTTTAGAATTGGACAGTAGTCTAAGCAAACAGCGGTGGACCAAAATAGTAGAGGAGAGAACTCGAGAGAATATTGTTTCTTTGATAAATGAAACTCAGACACCAATGAAGCGTACGGCAACAAGGCTTTGTGGGAAGTGCTTAATACTCTGCCCGGTTACGAGAACGAAGATGCGGATTTAGCAAAACTTATGGGAAGGAGCTACGAAAATGGTTAAGATATGGGAAGATATTATTCCACCGGAGGAAATTAGGATTTATGAGGAATCAGGCTTCATAGGGAATAAACTTGGAATTGGAGTTGCCCCTGCAATGTTAATTATTGACGTGCAAAACCGAACCGTAGGTGATGACCGACCTATCTTAGAATCGATTAGAATGTCAGGGTTCCATTCGAGTTGCGGAGAAATAGCATGGGCTGCTGTGAGAAAAATACGGGTGCTTCTGCAAGTTATTCGAGAAAAGAAGATACCCGTCTTCTTCATCGTTACTGAACGTGTAAACAATTTTGATGCTGGCTTATTCAGTGAGAAAATTCCAAAATTTGGTATTGAATCAGTCCATCGCGTAGGGGATGTTGGCACAAAGATACCGAATGAAATAGCACCCCTTCCAGGTGAACCCGTCGTTAGTAAAAGGCAGGCCAGTGCTTTCTTTGGAACTCACCTGATAACGCAACTGAACGTTTTAAGAGTAGACTCATTGATTATTACTGGTTGTACGACAAGCGGATGCGTGCGTGCAACGGTTACAGATGGCTTTTCATTAGGGTTTAGGCCTACTGTAATTCAGGATTGTGTTTATGATCGAAGTCAGGTATCCCACAAGGTAAGTCTTTTTGACATGAACTCAAAATTTGCCGATGTTCTTACATCAGATGAGATTATTAACTTCATAAATTCACTTAAATAGGTGATTTGGCTGAAAGTTGATTCGATTTCGGAACACGGTGGTGGATCTTTATGGAAAAAGTTACCAGTAAACTCGCTGAATTCACAACAAATTTAAATTATCAGAACTTGTCTGAAGAAACTATCCTGCAATGTAAGAAGTGTCTTTTGGATTTTTTAGGTGTTGCTGCGTGTGGGATGGGAAATATTTCATCAAAGGCTATGGTCAAATGCGTTGAGTCAATGGCACCTAGTGGTGTATTTAGTTTAATTGGAGTTAGGAAAAAGACGAGCGTTGCTCAATACGCAGCTTTGGCAAATGGGACAGCAGCACATAGCTTGGAGTTGGATGACGTTCATGAAGAAGCATCGATTCACCCAGGGGTTGGGATATTCCCGGCTGCTTTAGCTGCAGCTCAGCTAACTAATTGCTCCGGGAAAAATTTCATTGCTGGAGTGATTGCGGGATATGAGATTGGGGTGAGATTGGGAATCGGATTAAGGCCCGAAAAGAGCTATAAGCGAGGCTTTCATCCTACGGGACTTTGTGACGTATTCGGAGCTGCTGCGGCCGTCTCAAAGATACTCAATCTTAGTCATGGTGAACTAATAAATGCTTTTGGGCTTGCCGGCAGTATGGCTTCTGGGCTTCATGAGTACCAAGCAGATGGATCATGGTCAAAGCGTCTTCATGCCGGAATTGCCGCCCAGAACGGGTTATTGGCTTGCTTATTGGCACGAGAGGGGTTTAAGGGTCCAGCAACAGTGATCGAGGGGAGGGAGGGATTTTTACAGGCGTTCTCGGAGGCACCTGCAATAGAGGAAGTTTGTAGAGATCTGGGAACTTCCTATGCTATAAACAGAATTTCCCATAAAGTGCACGCCTGTTGTCGTTACATGCATGCACCTATAGATGGATTAATTAAGATTGTAAAAGAAAACAATCTATGCCCAGCTGACATAAATAAAGTCCAATTGGGGATATTGGATGTTGCATTCCCAATAATCGTTGAGCCAATTTCGATTAAACTATACCCAAAAAACTCAGTGTCCGCTCAGTTTAGTATTTTTTATGGAGCTGCAATATCCATACTTAAGATGAAAGCCTCCCTTGGAGAATTCTCCGAAGAGAATATAAGCTCGTCTGAGGTGAAGGAGTTAATGCAGAGAATTCAATGTATTCGGGATCAGAGACTCGACGATCTATTCCCTAAGACCTGGCCCGCAACAGTGAAAATAGAAACATTCAGAGGGGATAGTTTCGATATGTTCGTGGACAATCCTCGTGGGAGTCCAAACAATCCTTTTACATGGGAGGAATTAATTGATAAATTTAAATTTTTAACGCAAGGATTCAATAGTTACCAACAACAAAGTGTGATCATCAATACTGTTGACCAGCTGGAAAAACAAATAGATTTATCGATATTATTCGAAGCAATATAAAATAAACCTTTGGACATTTGATTAAAAAAAGAGGCTATAAATATTTATCCTGAATCCGGCGTGAAAACTAAAGCTAACAATTTCAACTAATGAGATGTTTTACTCAGTAGATAAGGGTCATAATGAAATATTTGTTTTTAATTACCTTTTTTTATGGCACAATACTATATATATCCCGTCGCCCTGGAGTTAGGACGGATCGAAACGTCCCAACTTCCATACCCTCTTATTCTCCTACAATCTCATCAATTTGTTCAAATGACTCAGCTTACCAACGGAGTTTCAAAATATGGCTCAACTTTACGGGCTCGCTTGCTGTTGATTCATAGCGAACTGATAAAACCCGACAACAGGCCGATCCTAAAACTACCGGTGAACTTCTTGTAGATTCCCATGAAGGATGAAATCCCTAACGGATTCTCAGACCAACATGGTTAAAAGGCTTCATTCGACAACCCATATGTTAATTTAGTACTAAACTTATAAATATAAACTGAAAAAAGCGTAAAAATGGTATTTTCTTTGTCACAATACAAGCGGATACACCTTTAAAGCCTTATGGTGGAGGCTGTATAATCCAATCACGAAAGGCTCCTATTAGAGAAGTCCAGCGGGCAAATATTTTATTAAGGTATTCAGAAGGCATACCCAT
>Ga0116204_1002388_pt1 | contig 10134 bp, 6 predicted proteins | sample LakKivwa52mmetaG_FD_94481 | JGI IMG/M metagenome (GOLD analysis project Ga0116204, IMG submission 94481) | Anoxic lake water microbial communities from Lake Kivu, Rwanda to study Microbial Dark Matter (Phase II) - Lake Kivu water 52m metaG | ecosystem: Environmental > Aquatic > Freshwater > Lake ... | reverse complement strand
GCCGCCGGAGATGATCATGTCCTTGATCCGGTCAACAAGATACAAAAAACCGTCCTCGTCCAGGTAGCCGGCGTCGCCGGTGTGCAGCCACCCGTCCACGATGGCCTTGGCGGTCAGGTCCGGCCGCTTGTAGTAGCCGGGCATCATCATCGGGCTTTTGCCGCAGATCTCGCCGATCTCACCGGGCGCGCACTCATGTCCCTGGGCGTCCAGGATGCGCATCTCCATGAAGGGGCCGGGGAGCCCCACCGAGCCGACCTTGCGGATGGCATCATGTTTGTCCAGCACGGTCATGAAACCTTCGGTGAGCCCGTACAATTCGTAAAAGCGCCCGGGCAGGCTTGCGTTGAGCCGGTGCTTGTACTCCAGCAGCAGCGGGGCCCCCACGTTGTGGATCATCTCCAGAGAGGCGAGCTTTGCCGGATCGAAGGCCGGGCTGTTGAGGATGGCGATGATCTGGGCCGGCACCATGACCACATGGGTGACCTTTTCGCGTTGGATATCCGCGATGACCGCTTGGGCATCGAAGCTTTTGTGCAAAATGTAGGTTCCCCCCAGGTACATCCATGGCATCAGATCCAGCATGGCGCCGTTGAAGACGATCGCCCCGGCGTGCAGGGCCACGCTTTCCGGGGTCATGCGCCAGCAGGAGGCAAAGATCATGCAGTACATGGCCCGCACATAATGGGTGTGCACGATACCTTTGGGGGCGCCCGTTGTCCCGCTGGAATACATGATGTTGTATACATCGTTGTCGCTGATGGGGATCTCGGGCGGGTTTTGCTCACTGTGGGGACCCACGAAGGGGTCATAGCCGCAAAACCCTTGGCGCGGGTGATCCAGGCCGACCAGCACATAGCGATCCTGCCGGATGGCCGGCAGGTCATTGCGGATGCGGTTCAAAACCTCGGCAAAGCCGGCATCGGCGATCACCAGGGCCGTGTCCGAGTCTTTTAACAAGGTGGCCAGGCCCCCTTCATTGAGCATCGTGCTTCCCGGCACGATGACCAGGCCGGTCTTGGCCGCGGCCCAGTAAGCGGCCATGAGATGGGTGCAGTTGGGCAACACCGTGGCGAACTTGTCCCCTTTGACCAGCCCGCAGGCCAGCAAGGCGTTGGCCAGTTGGTTCACATAGGCGTTGAAGGCCCGATAGGTGAAACGGTCCTGGCCGCAGACAAAGCACAGGTGATCGGGCCGATAGCGGGCATGATGGGGTAGCAGGCTGCCGATGTTCATTGTTGTTTCCTCCAGTAGCGCAGGCCGCCGGGGCGTTGCGGGGCCGCAGAACTCGTTTCGATGGTTTCCATGGGGCTTGTAAGATCGGGGACAATGGCGAACATTAGCAATCGATCATGGCAACTTTGATCAACCCTGCATTTTGAACGAGGATACGTCGATGTCGAACTTTTTGATGCGGTGCCACAAGCTGCGTTCTTTGATCCCCAGGGCCTTGGCCGCCTTGACCTGTACCCCCCCGGCTCTGGTCAAGGCCTCGATGATCATCGCCTTTTCCATGTCCCCGAGGCGCTGGTCAAGCCCCTTGTTCTTGGTCAGTTCCATCTGGTCCTTGCCAAAGGATTCCCACTCCTTGGTGATGTTGGATGGCAGATGGAGCGGTTCGATGGTTTGGTTTGCCAGAACCGAGGCGGCTTCCAGGGTGTTTTTCAACTCCCTCACGTTGCCCGGCCACCGATAGGCGCTGAGCAGTTGCAGGGCCTGGACCGAGACGATCTTCTGGTTGCCCGATTGGCCAATGAGCCGATCCACAAGCAAGGGGATGTCTTCCCGCCGCTCTCTGAGAGGGGGCAGGAAGATGGAAAAAACATTGAGCCGATAAAACAAGTCCTGACGGAACCGGTCTTCATCGACCATCTTGGCCAGGTCCTTGTTGGTGGCCGCCACAATGCGCACATCGACCCGGATGGACTTGACCCCGCCGACCCTCTCGATCTGGCCTTCTTCGAGCACCCGGAGGATTTTCGATTGGGTTTCCAGCGGCATATCACCGATTTCATCCAAAAAAAGGGTCCCGCCGTCGGCGATTTCGAACTTGCCGGGCTTGCGCCCGGTGGCACCGGTAAACGCGCCTTTTTCATGCCCGAACAACTCGCTTTCCAGCAGGCCCTGGGGAATGGCGGCGCAGTTGATGGCGACAAAGGGCTTGGCCCGGCGCTGGCTGTGTTCATGAATGCTTTTTGAAATCAGCTCTTTACCCGTTCCCGTTTCGCCAATGATCAACACGGTGGCATCGGTGGGGGCCACCTTCATGATCTGGTTGAAAACTCCCCTCATGGCCCGGCTTTGGCCGGTGATTTGGGGGAACAACTCCTGGGCATCCACCTGGCTCAACAGGTCGGTTACCTGTTGAAAGATATGGGTAAACCTTCCCACCTCGTCCGTGGAAATGGGCCTATCCTGCACCGCCGGCAGTTTGCGCAGGACCCCGAGTTCTTCTGTTTTTTTGGCGAACCGGACCAAGGGGTCCAGCAGCATGCGGGCGATGAGCAGACCGCAGATGAACGTGAGCACTCCCAGGACAAGCGCCCCGATCAGCATCGGTGTGGCCGGATCCAGACCCCGGCGCGTGCAGTAGGCGATGATGTTGTTGGCCACGAGCATCGACAAGATGGCCACCCCGGTGAAGATCATCGGGATGATGATATATAGGCTGATGTGGTAACGCCCGCCCTTCATCCTTTCACCATTTTGGTCATATCCCACATGGGCAAGAAGATGGCCAGGGCGAAAAATCCGATCACCGCGGCCAGGCCAATGGTCATCACCGGTCCGATGAGGTTGGAAATTTTCTTCATGGCAAATTCGAGTTCAGAATCATAGTGGGCCGACACTTCCTTGAGCATTTCCTCCAGGTTGCCGGCTTCTTCGCCAACGGCGATCATGTTGGTGACCATGGGGGTAAAATACCTTGCCCTCCTGAGGGGTTCGGCAATTCCGCGGCCTTCTTCCAACCGTTCCTGAATCCCGGTGAAAACCTCGGCGATGGCGCTGTTGCCGATGGTTCCCGACAAGATGCGCATGGTTTCGCGGATCGGGATACCGCTGCTCTGCAAGATGGCAAAGATGCTGGCAAACCGTGACATGACCGCTTTGATGAGCAAAGGTCCCAGCGCCGGCAGGCGCAGCAGCATGGCATCTTTGAACCGGCGTCCCGGGACCGTGCGAAAATAAGCATGACCGGCAACGGTCAATGCCACAACGGCGCCCAACGGCAGATACCAGTAAACGGACAAAAACTTGTAAAGCTGCATGCAGATGACGGTGGGCAGGGGCAACGCGACACTGGCCCTCATGAAGATGTTGACGAATTTGGGAATGACGAAGGTCAGCAGCACGAAGAAGGCGGCGCTTAAAAAAAACAGGACGATCAGCGGATACTGAAGGGCGGAGCGGATATCGGAACGGATCTTGTCTTCATGTTCGATGATGTAAATGACCCTTTCCAGCACTTCCGGCAGGGCGCCACTGGCCTCTCCGGCCTGGACCATGCTGCAATAAAGAGGGGAAAACACATTGGGGTGCCGGCGAAACGCCTCGTGCAGACCCGATCCGGCCTGCAAATCCTGAGAGATCGTACCGATGACTTTTTTCAATCTGGGATTTTCCGCCTGCCCTTCCAGAACTTCAAGCAGTTTGACAAGGGGAACCCCGGCTTTGAGCATGGTTCTGAACTGTTTGGTAAAAATGACGAGTTCTTCGGTCTTGATCCCGCCGAAAAAACGCTCGAAGCGCTGCATGCCCGCGCTGGCACGTCCACCGGCGGTTTGGGACACACGGGTGGGGATCAGTCCTCTGGCCGACAGCATGGCGGTAACCGCCTCGGCCGAATCAGCCTCCACCGTGTCCGTGATGGTGGTTCCGGCCTGGCTGAGTGCCTGGTAATTGAATTTGGGCATGGTGGCCTCTTGTTAAACGATAATCGCCGAAGCCGCTTCCTCCAGCGTGGTGATGCCGTCCATGACTTTCTGGGCCGCATCTTCCTTGAGGGTGCGCAAAAGCCCGGATTCCCGTGCGGTCTTGGTGATCTCCTGGGCCGAGCGGCGGCTCAGGATCATCTCCTGGACGTTTTCGTCGATGGGCAGCACTTCATAAATTCCGGTCCGTCCCCGATAGCCTTTGTCCATGCAGTTGAAGCAACCGGAACCGTGAACGAACTGGGCGTCGGCCTTTAAGTCCATTCCCCAAAATTTTAACGCCTCTTCGGCGGGGTTGTGGGGCTTTTTGCAATACTGACAAACCCGGCGAACCAGCCGTTGGGCAACGGAAAGCGCCATCACCGAGGACACCAGAAAAGGCTCGATGCCCATGTCCAAAAAGCGGGTGATGGCACCGGCGGCATCGTTGGTGTGTACCGTGCTGAGCACCCGATGCCCGGTCAAGGCCGCCTGGACGGCAACCGTGGCGGTTTCGGCATCGCGAATTTCACCGACCATGATTACGTCCGGGTCCTGGCGCATGACGGCCCTCAGGCCACTGGCAAACGTCATGCCCGCCTTGCGGTTGAACTGGATCTGGCGAATTTTTTCGATGCGGTACTCCACCGGATCTTCAAGCGTGATGATGTTGACATCCGGCTGGTTGAGTTTTTTGAGCATCGAATACACCGTGGTGCTTTTGCCGCTGCCGGTGGGGCCGGTGGAAAGCATCATGCCGTAAGGCTTTTTTAAGGCCATTTCCACTTTGCGACGGTCGTCTTCCAGCATGCCCAACTGCTCGAGTGAAAAAATGCCACCGCTGGTGTCCAGCAGTCGCAACACCATGTTCTCCCCGTAAATCGTAGGGATGGTGGAAACCCGCAGGTTGATTTCCTTGTTGTCCATCTTGATGGTAAAGCGCCCGTCCTGCGGGGTGCGCGACAGGGCAATGTCCATGTTGGCCAATATTTTCAGACGCGAAACGATCAGCGTGAACATCGCCTTGGACGGCGCGGGCACCTCGTGAAGCTTGCCATCGACCCTGAAGCGCACCTGCACGTAGTCTTTTTCCGGGCTGATGTGCACGTCGCTGGCACCTTCCCGTACGGCCTGGGAAAGAATGGAATTGACCAGCCGGACCACCGGGGCCTCCTCGGCCATGTCCTGGAGCGATCCGACTTCAATGTCCCTGGAGCCGGTCTCCCTTTCACCGTCTTCACTTCTTTCGTACAGCATGTCCTGCATGTCTTCCAGGACACCGCCGATACCCGAATAAATTCCGTAAAGAGAGCTGATCAGATGGTTGAGCTGCTGTTCGGTGCAGATCACCGACTCCACTTCACAGTTGGCCATGACCTCAAGGGTATCCAGCGTTTTGATGTCCATCGGATCGGTCATGGCCACGGTGAGCAGGTAGCGGCTTTTTTTAAGCGGAACGGCCTGGAGCTTTTGGGCGATATCAACGGGGATGACCTTGGTAAGCTCCATGTTGATCGGATAGACGTCGGGCCGGTACTTGTCGATCTGAAGCTGCATGGAAACCAGGTCCACGATCTGGGCTCCGCTTAAAATCCCCTCGCGTACCAGATACTGTCCCAACTTGATGTTGCTGCGCCGGTGGTTGACCACGGCCTGCTGCAATTGCTCCTCGGTGAGCAAGCCGCCTTCCACCAGCAATTCGCCCAGCTTCTTTTTCACACGCATGGCTTAATCACTCCCGCCGGTATAGGGATCGGCGAAAAAGACGGTATCGGTATCCCAGCCGGCCAACACCACCGCCGTTGAGGACAGGGCTGACGGCAGTTGGGCGATGCGTTCCCGGGCCTTGGTTTCGCTTCTGCTGGCCCGCCAGAGAACAATGGAAAAGCGCAACCCTAAGATCTGGTTCCAGTGCCCAACGATTCTGGCCGGCGGGGCCTGGGAGGGGTAGCCGCGCAGCATGGCCACGGCCTCCTCGAGACGGCTGGTTTGTCCCAGGCAAATCCACCACAAGGGTTTGCCGGTCTTGGCGGGTTCCACCTGGCGGGCCGGAAACTGCAGCACCGTGCCGGCAGGCACACGGTCCGGATTGCCCAGGTGGGCATTGGCCTCGAAAAGCTTCTTGAGAAGGCCCGTTGAATAGTGGCCGTAGATTTTAACCATCAGCCATGACAGCATCTCTTGTGGTGCCACGGTGACCGCACCGAGGCTTTGGGGCAACACGGCCGGGGCCATGGCGGTCTGCGGCGGCTCCGGCCTATGATCGTTGATTGACAGTGTCGTCAGATGAACTTTTCCGGCCCCAGAGGCCTGATGCGGTGTTTCATCGAACGTTTCCGGTAAATCCGGGGTTTCGGCGGCGGGCATCGGTCTTGTATGGACAATCGGCTGTGAAATAACGGAGGGCTGCTTGTTCACGCCATCCAATGGCGCGGCCTGGAACCAATTGCCGATCGGTACTGGCCACCAGGACGCTGGCGGATCGAACAGGAAACCAGAACCGGTCAAAACAAGAATCGCTGCCATGGATGCGGCCAGCGGCCAGCGCCACTTTTGGGATTGCCTCGGCCTGATGAACCGCCCTGCGCAGCCACGGGCCAGGGACCAGCCGACCCTGTGGCGATCCTGGATGATCATCGCCAGCAAACACTGGTGGCAAAGGTGAATGATGCGGCGCGGATATCCCGAGCTGGCCCGGTAAATGGCCCACAGGGCGCCCAGGGTGAACAGCGACCGGGCCGGAGACGGTCCCATCTGTGAAGCCTGGGCCAGCCGGAAGCGAACCAGGCGGCAGGTATCGCCGAAACCAAGAGGGCCGAGGCGCAAAAAAAGATTGATGCGGTCGGTGAAATTGGGCCTGGTGTGGAGCAGGGCCTCGAACTCCTGCTGGGCGAAGATGACGATTTGCAGCAGTTTGAACGTGTTGGTTTCGTAGTTGAGGCATTCGCGCAGCAGTTCCAGACAAAAGCCGGCCAGTTTTTGCCCTTCGTCGATGATCAGCACGACGGTCTTGTCTTCTTCAATAGCCCGGTGAAACAGGATCTGTTTGATCCGCTCTTTAAGCTGCCGCGGATCGGCGGCCTGCTCCAGCTGCTGGCCGCCGTGCAAAAGCCCATGAAGAGCGCCGAGAAATTCGCCCGGGCTCTCGAAGGCCGGGTCGAGGATCAGATGGGTTTCGAATTGGGGATCGTCACTGAAGCGGCGGATCAACTGGCGGCACAGGGTCGTCTTGCCCGTGCCCACTTCACCGATGACCACATTGAGGCCCCTTCGCAACCTCAGGGCCAGCTCGAGCTTTTGCAGTACCCCGCGATGCTGGCGGGACTGGAAAAAAAAAGCCGGGTCCGGCGAGTTGGAAAACGGTTCGGCGGTCAAATTGACGATGGTGAAATAGTCCATGGTCGTTCTGTCTTCAATCGATAGGAAATTTGTTGCGCTATTTCAGAACGTCAAATTGATATATCCTCGCGCAGAGACGCTGAGACGCTGAGTTTTTTTGATTTGGTTTTTCTCAGCGTCTCAGCGCCTCTGCGCGAGATTGGTTTTTGTTTTTTGGGTTGCGGCTCCACTGCTCTGGGCGCTTCAAGGTGAAACCTCTTTGTCTTTACCTTCCGGTGAAGCCGTCTCCTTTTCAGGCGTCGCCGCCGGATCGGCCTGTTGTTTCAGGATGTGGGGGGTGATGAAAATCAGCAGGTCCTCTAAGGCCTCGCTTTTGTTTTCACCCTTGAAGAGATAGCCAAGCAGCGGAATGTTTTTCAACCAGGGAATCCCCGAATCCGCGTCGCTGGTGTTTTGTTTGCTCAGGCCCCCGATCACCGTGGTCTGGCCATCGAAGAGCACGACATTGGTCGTGGCGCTCTTGGTGCTGATGGCCGGCTGTCCCCCGACGGCGTTGGCCTTGTCGATCTCGTCATTTTTGGTTTGGATGATCAGCTTGAGGGTTTTGTCACCGATCACATGAGGGGTGACCTTCAGGCTCAACACCGCCTTTTTGAATTCCACCTTGACATTGCCGTCGTCCACGCTTTGAAAGGGGATTTCCCTCCCACTTTCAATGGTGGCTTCCTGGTTGTCCAGGGTGGTGATGGATGGGCTGGACAAGATGTTGACCTTGCCGTCTTTTTGCAGGGCGGACAGTTGCAGGGAAAGCACGCTTTCGCCGATCCGCTCGGCGATATATCCCAAGGAAAAACCCGCTGCAGCTTCCAGGGTGGCCGGGAAATTGACGACATTGCCGCTGGTTGGGGCAATTCCGGCTGACAGGTTTGAGCCCAATCCAGGAGAAGTTAAAGCCCCGGAGGTTGCATTAACGCCAGGAAGGATCCAATGATTGACACCGTCTCCACTGGTCTGTTTGTAAAGTCCGCCCCACTGAACCCCCAGTTGGCGCCCGGTGGTGCGCGTGGCCTCGACGATGTGGGCCTCGATCAGCACCTGGGCCGTGGGCCGGTCCAGGGACTCGATCAGCGCTGCGATGCGGCCCAGATCTTCCTGGGAGGCCTTGACGATCAGCGAGTTGGTGTGGGTGTCCACCATGATGGTCCCCCGGGGTTTGCCCTCCTTGTCCGCGGTAAGCAGCTTTTCCAATGTGTCCTTGAGCTTGGCCGCTTCGGCGTAGTTGATTTTCACGATCCTTGGCCCCAGCAGCGGGGAAACTTGTTGCAGGGCCACCTGCTGGGCCTTTTTCTGCTCGTTGATCGTCTGTTTTTCCAGGTCGTTTTTCATGTCCTCCACGGTCATCACCCGCAGGATACCGCCTTCCCAGGCATAGTCGAGACCATGGGTTTTCAAGATCCCCACAAAGACCTGGTCCCATGGGGCTTCACGAATGTTGATGTTGGCCAGGCCTTTGACCTTTTCGTTGATGATGATGTTCTGATTGGCGGCCCGGGCCAAAGCGCGCAGCAAAATGGCCACCTCGATGTTGTTCATCTTCAGGGTGATTTTTTCAGTGGGCAGAACCTTGGGGGGCACTGCCGCGGCAATGGGTGTTTGCCCATCATCCTGCTGTGCAGCGGGCAGGTCCATGTCGATCTTGCGCGGGGCCGGCACGCTGCCCCGGCTTTTTTCAGCCGTCTGCTTCCACCGGTCGACAAACGGATCGGCCTTGGCCTCGGGTTTGGCCCCCTTGCCGGCACAACCGGCCAGGACCGCCAAGGCCAGCAAACAGCAACAAAGCCCCCTTGCCCAAACGGCGGTGGTAAAAGGTTTAAAGTGTGCCATATCGCCCTTTCGATGACCCCGTCATCACGTATCGTCTCTTAATCACGACGGCATTTTCCTTTTTCATCCTTCATCTCTCATCTTCGCCCGATCTCCCTTACTCATCGTCCTCCAGGGGAACCGTGAGATTGCCTCCCTGTCCTTCGGGTTTGAGAACGACCTGGGTGGGTAAAATCTGTTCAACCACCAACCCTCCGGGCTCGATGGTTTCACCACGCTCGTATTCGATCCCGTTGATGATGGCCATGGTCTTGCCCCCGAAAGTGATAAAACCGGTATAGGCGACCTTGGCCTGCCGTGGTGCGCCTGTCTCGGGCACGGCTTCCGGCAAGGCGGCAACGGCCGCTTCCTGGACAAAAGGGTCGGCCTGCCAGGGCGTTGCAGCCTTTTGAATGACATGCTCATGGGATTGGGTCAGATCCAACTGCTTGACGGCTTCGTTCATCTGGGCGACAAAGGCACTATCGATTCCCGGGCCTGATGGTTGGGCCGCCGGCCGCGTGACGGACTTGGGCACCAAATACTCCCAGGCGCCATAAGCAACGGCGACCGCCATTGCAACCAGGATGATTTTTTCACGTTTTGACATGGCCCCATCCGCCCTGGTCACTTTTTTTGGCGAACGGTAAACTGGACGAAAAGCTCCCGTTCACCTTCCATTGCACTGATGCGCAGCTCTTCGATCGACTCAACATAGGCCAGCTTGCCCACTTCCATCAAAAGCGGCTGCAAATCGGCAAAAGCCCCCCTGAGGGTGGCCTTCAAGCGAAGCGAATCCCCGCCGCCGTTAACCAGGTTGTCCAGATCCGGCGTGATGCCGTTGAGTCGCAGGCGATATCGGGCCGCCAGTTCCTTGATGTCCGACCCCGGCCGCTCGGTATCGCCCTTGGCCAGGGCTTCGGGTGCGGGCAGTGGCAAGGCGCTTTTGGCTTTTTTTTGGAGCTTGCTCATCATTTCATTGTAGATGGGAAAAAGGGCTTCCTGGTCGGCCAGCTGATTT
>Ga0116204_1002387_pt1 | contig 10135 bp, 8 predicted proteins | sample LakKivwa52mmetaG_FD_94481 | JGI IMG/M metagenome (GOLD analysis project Ga0116204, IMG submission 94481) | Anoxic lake water microbial communities from Lake Kivu, Rwanda to study Microbial Dark Matter (Phase II) - Lake Kivu water 52m metaG | ecosystem: Environmental > Aquatic > Freshwater > Lake ... | reverse complement strand
GTTTCAATCCACGCTCCCGCGCGGGGAGCGACTAAGTTACTACGAGCTTATCGGGCAGGTCTTTACCGGTTTCAATCCACGCTCCCGCGCGGGGAGCGACCTTTGCCTAAAAGCCTGCCCATCAACGCCGACATGTTTCAATCCACGCTCCCGCGCGGGGAGCGACGCACTCCAGTCTCGGGGCAATACCGCACCAAGTAAGTTTCAATCCACGCTCCCGCGCGGGGAGCGACCATATCCCGGGTCGCCTAACTTGATGACCCTGAGTTTCAATCCACGCTCCCGCGCGGGGAGCGACAATGCCACTTTATTTGAATCTGCAACCCAGGAAGGTTTCAATCCACGCTCCCGCGCGGGGAGCGACGCGCACGTCGATCAAGGAGACTTTCCAAAAGCATGTTTCAATCCACGCTCCCGCGCGGGGAGCGACTAGGGGGGAGCTTTACCAATGCTTACTATTATGCAGTTTCAATCCACGCTCCCGCGCGGGGAGCGACTTCACCTTCATAAACTAAATAATGTCTGATAGGGTTTCAATCCACGCTCCCGCGCGGGGAGCGACAAGTGAGGATTTCTAATATCCGGTGGGAACAGATGTTTCAATCCACGCTCCCGCGCGGGGAGCGACCGGGACCCCCTATTTAATCCGGTATGAAGCGGGTGGTTTCAATCCACGCTCCCGCGCGGGGAGCGACGTGGCATCTTGATTGCAGTATATATAATCAAATAAGTTTCAATCCACGCTCCCGCGCGGGGAGCGACATCGCCGGATGATTTTATGAGCCAGCTTTACAGGTTTCAATCCACGCTCCCGCGCGGGGAGCGACTGTTTACAAACAACTCTTTGTTTTATAAGCAATATTCTTAGAAAATCCGCGCATCTGGTGTGAATTGCCCACTGCAATATTCTGTTTTCAAAGAGCCTTTTGGATAAATTGTGTAATTTCTTTAAGTTAGAACCTCTGCGAACCTTCCAGGAAAATCGTGTCCACTTCCGGTTCGCAATGCATATTCAGACGATCAACGGCCCCTCCTGATCAATAGTTTTCTTTGCACCGATATGCTCAACCCGCCGCCGCCAGTTTGAACCGAGATAATAGAAACGCAAACTGTCTTTTTCCTGATCAATCTCATCAATAAGTCGCTGCTTCAGGACGGCCCACTGAGCAGGGTCCACAATACATTCAAAAACAGAAAACTGAACCCGTTGGCCATAGTCCTTACAGGCTTTTGCCACCCGATTTAAACGACGGGGACCTTTCTCGTCCATTGTGGAAACATCGTAACTGACCAATACAAACATTGGACTCTCCCTGATTTGCGAATAACGGATGAGGGCAGATCATGATCTGCCCCTACAATACTATTTCCAGATGAAGGGTGGATAACCGTCCAAATCTCCCCTCAAGTAACGCGCCATCAGCATGGCCTGAATGTGAAACAGCATCCCAATCATCACCTTTTCGTCAAGAAAGGGATGTGTTATCTCCTCCTGTTTTCGTTCCTGATAAGCCACGAGAACTGTTTTTCGTGTATCGTCATTCATGACCACTGCGCCGGAATCCATCTTTTTAAAACTCTTTTCCTGAACCTGCTGGAGATTGATTAATGACAGGGTCAGGCGATCCGCAATATAGGGACGGAATTCCTCCATCAGATCGAGGGCGAGCCCCGGCCTTCCCGGGCGATCCCTGTGAAGAAATCCAACGGCAGGGTCCAACCCCACGGATTCCAAAGCCGAACGAACATCGTGCATGAGAAGGGTGTAGATGAAAGAGAGGAGACAATTGACATTATCAAGCGGTGGCCTCCGGTTTCGTTCCTCAAATTGGAAAGCTTCCTTCTGGGCAACGATCAGATGATCGAACACATTAAAATAGATATGAGCGGAGTCTCCCTCAATCCCGCGCAGAACGTCCAGGGGTTGATCCTGATCAAATATTTCGAGCTGGCGATTCAACCGCATGACGGCATTACGCACCTCATCTTCTTTTATTTTGCTTGCATGGTCCCGAAGCGCTCGCTGCAAGACAGTACGGCAATTAGTGATCTTTCCTGTGAGAATGAATTTGGCAACCTCTGCCGAAAATTTCAGATCATCCGCCCTGCGATACTGTTCCCGACGGAGAAGAACATTTCCCGAAACAGGTCCCTGGACTTTTGCTAAAAACCTACCGTGCTCTGATAAGAAGCTTATTGCAACATTATTCTCAGCGCAAAAACCCATGAGATAGGGGCTACATGAGACATTGCCAAAGCAGACAATTCCGGCGATGGTATGAACCGGCACACGAAGTTTGATTTCCCCATCTGCTTTGACAACAACCGTCTCTCCCTCCTTGGAGAGGTAGGCTCCCTGTGTGGTCACAAAAAGGGTGTTAAGGTGTTTTTTCATGGTGTCTCGATCATTCGTGTTAGATAGCGTTTTACCGAAGGTTTCTTCCCGATTGCTTTCGGTAGACACTCTCTAATCAGAGAACAGCTTTCACACCGTTTCTCATAAACCGGAGGGGGCGTTTCCCCTGAAGTTATCAGTTGGTGTGTTTGTTTAGCTGTCTCCTCTGTTTCTTTTCTAAGACTATCATCGAAGGAGACATCAAAACGCCTCCGTGTCCGGCCATAAAATATGGCCCCGATGGAGACGGAAACCGATAGCATTTCTTCAAGGCATATTGCCTGGGCGCAAAGCTGAATCAGGTCGCAATGGTCGAGCTTTGGTTTGCCGCGCTTATACTCCACGGGAAAAGGTTGCCAGGTATTTTTATTGAGACGATGGAATTCCACTACATCTGCCTTGCCGACCAGACCAAGCCTCAGAGAACGTAGAGGAACCCCATATTCAATCCGAACGTTCCCCCTGGATTCCCGGTCTTGCTCGTGAACCTTCTCATGCATGATCCGGCCTTCAGCAGTCATGCGGTTCTCATCCCAGATCTGCTCGATGTGAATGAGGGCGCACTGCCTTGGACAAAAAGCAAAGTGCTGAAGGGCAGAGAGCATGATGAGATTTTCTTCTTGGTTTTTATAGGTCGTATTGGTCATATAGGTCGTATAGGTCATATAGGACCTATTTTCTTACTTTTGTTCTCACACGATAGAGCCTTTCTGTGAAGCCGCCCTCTTTCAAAAACTCCTTTTCCAGCGCCCGCAATTGCTGGTCAAGCAGGTAGTTTGTCTGGTGAATTAAACAGATCGCCGCATTGGCGGCGACTTCAGGAGGCAAAGCCTCCAGATAGGGTTTATAGGTCGAATAAGACCTATTTTTTTCATGAGCAAGCGCTCTTACTTTTCGAGCTTGCTCATGATCTTTGCCCCAGAGGGACAAGCCTTTTTGGCGCAGAAAGTCTTGAAAATCAAGAAGCAACTCTTCAAGGCTCGCTCGCGCCACGCCAATGAGCTTAAGCTCGGTTTTTTTGGAGGTGCCTGAGGCCATGCTGCCTTCGGCAATGTTTTGCTTGCCGCTGCGCGCCGCCTGAACCATCTGGTCATGGGTGCGGGAGCGGCGGTCGATGAAGCGGTCGCAAAAGGCGATGGTAGCATCAAAAACAATCTCCGCCATCCGGTAAGATTGCAGCTCCCGATACCCGCCGTGAGGCGGAATAAGCTGGGGGAGGTCTTTGGGGGTGGTCATTTCTTTATATCTTCTCCTCCAAGATAACACCTGTAGGAACAGACCCTCTGTCAATTTCAACAATGTAATCCGAAAAAGCTCTAGTCGGTTTCGTCTCGTCTGTACTTCTTTTGACTTTGACCAATTCAAAGAGTTTGTGAGCGGGGGCATTTCCGAGGGCTGAATCGTGTTTAAAGACGATTAACTTACGGGTAGCCATCTGTCCCCGAGCTGCCGAGCGGTCATGCTCAAACATGTTCAAAAGAGCTTCCCAAAATAGTTCCAAGTCTTTTTGGTTGAAACCAGTTCCATTTTTCCCATTAGTATTGTCAGCAATTGCTGCGGAGATAAATCCATAACAACAATAGAGGCCATAAGGTACAGTAAATTTTCTTCCCATTTCCGAACCGCCAGTTTCTGCTCTTTCTTCAGTTGTTTTAGCAACTCGAGTAATACTATATTCAAGCGGAACTACCTGTCCAACGCTTCTGGCAAATGTTAATTGGACTGGCCCACGTACCTGACCAGCATTCGCACCCGTAGACATTACCGCTCCAAAAGTACGCACATCATAATAGGTCTTACACATATGCTGCCGTCCTTTATCAATTTCGCTGCCTTGAGCTTCGCCTTTGGTTTTACGCTCCTTTCCGTCTTTTTTGGCTTCAGGGGGTTCATTAAGGTCAATACCCAATTCTTCATATCCCTTTCTAATGCTTTCATTGAGTATCGCTTTTTCTTTCACAAAAATATCGTATCCGGCCTCATTACTTTTAAATAGCTGCACATAATTCCTCACCTTTCTTTTCAGACACACATCTGTCACAAGTCCATGTCCTGTCTCAGGGTCAACGCGCGGCAGGTTGCCTGCATCAGGGTCTCCGTTGGGGTTACCGTCCTTCACATCAAAAAATAATACAAAGTCATAACGGTTGTTGATTGTGTTACTCATGGTAAATTCCTCCTTTTAGTTTTTTTATTTGTTTTCCTTTTTGGTGAAAAAATCCTGTCTCTGGTGATAATATCCCACTGCAAATCTTCCCTGATCGTCGAGCGAGAAATGAGATGGAAAAGATTTGTCAGCAGGTAACTTGTCCATAATCTCCCCGATTAACTTTTCATAGAAGCCTTTAAAGCTTACAAGTTTTGCCAAATGATGATTCTTCAGTTTCATTAAGCTCGGGAAGGCAACCACTGGCGTGCTTGACGCGGATCCATAAAAGCGGTCTCGAATTGTGGTGTTAATCTTGCCCTCTCCGCCTGCCGACTCAATTTGCACTTTTTCCAGTACAGCAAAAAGCCGTCCCAGTAGATAGCCAGGGTTTGTGTTGTTTGTGTCTAATGGCATGCTGAACTCCTCCTTTTCGTTTGAATTTTTGTATCTTGCTTCTCGATTTAATATCGCCTTGATAAGCGCAGCACGGGGATAACTTACATTCTGAATTGACTTTCCTGTTTTTGAGTCTTTCTTCGACTGCTCTGCCTTTGTCCTCGTTATGACGGCACCCAATAAAGTTCGTGGATACGGCGTGCCGGTGAGTATCGCCTTCATGAAGTCACCGGCAAGATTGGGTGCCACATTGTAGCCTTTTCCCTTGAAGTAGACCCTATTTGTTTTCTTAAGGTCCTTCGTTTCTACCGCTGTTGACGCAAGTAATTGATTAAGCGAGCAATGTCGCGGGTCATAGGGAGGATGAGCAATGCTTACATCTTTAAAGTGCTGATCGATGTTCTCAGCCACCTCACGGACTGACCCTGTGTACCAGAACCTTACTGCGATTCGAGCGGCATTCGGCGCAAGACCGAGAACATAGAATTTTGTATTCGGATCAAGTTCGGGTTGTGCCCCTGTCTTAGGTGATTTGAACATTGCGATAAGTGCTTGATAGTCTTGGTCAGGGTTGTCTTGAGGGGACTCGCCAAAAATATCAGCAAGGACATCTTCTATATCATGCTTCCTATCAGCCCAAAATACGGTAGTGGCATCACCGATCTTTAGCCACTGCCGCGAATTATCACGTTGCATATAGTTTATAGCAGTTACATAAGCAGCCGATGCAGATTTACTGATGGGCGCGTTCTTATGTCGCGATTCTTTCCCTTCTTTTCCATAAGACCAATATGCAGATTCGTTGAATGAAACCAAGTGTGATTCCCCCTTGCCGGAACCTCTTAACCCTTTAATCGGATTCTCAAGACGGGTTAAGTTATCAATCTTTCCTGTAACTAAACATAGGCCTTTATCTGAACTTACCGCCCCATTTTTGTTATCAATGGCTTCTTGCACCATATCACGATTACAAATAAGCGTCTGTTCACCTTCAAGTTTAAAGGCTAAAAATGGATCTGTAGTTTTGATCTCTTCCCATTCGGGATAACCTTTAATGCCGTCCTGATGGTGTTTTAAAAAACTAATGACTGCTTTTACACCATCGTCGGCATCTTGATTTGGGAAATAATCGATGATAGTTGACAGAAATTTATCCCGCTGTAACTTCAATCTCTGAGGTTTTCCTTCCTGGCTTATACCAAAGATATAGCTTGCTTTATCCCAGAGCAAGTTCGCTTTGACGTTGGATGTCCTGCTTCCCTCAAAAACTTTTGGCACAATATATGTTCGTGCTCGTTTTCTTTTTCCTTCCCCTCCTCTTGTATCATCAATTCCTGCAAGGCTACCGTCTTTTTTTAATACTATTACAAAAGGGATCGCTACGTGTTTAAACCCTTCTGGTTCCAAATCTGCAACTTCTTCCTGTAGCATCCGCTCATAGTATTTTGTCAATGCTTGCAGTATCATGATCTCACCTCCTTTTCATCAACCACCATTCGTCCGTTAATGAGACTTGCCCGAAAGAATGATGGTCGGCAATTGCCATTGCAGAAATGCTGATTCTTCTCGTCCGCAGTATTATCATGGGATATGTCATAGAGCATCCATCCAAGATCGCGGGTTTCGGAAATCGGCTCCGGCAACGGCTTGCCGTTTGTGAATACCTCAAATTCTGCCGCAAATTCCCGGCACCCAAGATACGGACGGTGAAAACATTGGCCTTTTTCCGCACGACGCAGAAACATCTCTGTAAACTTAACGACGGTATCCTCTGCGCCTGCCTTATCCGTCATCTCAAAATGGGCATGGATTGTATAAGCGACATCTCTCAGAAACAACCCCGCTCTCTGCTGTCTCTGTTCTTCAATGAAAATTCCGCTTGTTCGTGGAGACATAACTGCTCCGACCTCGTTTCTACGCACAGATTCCCACTTGACCGGATTCAAGACATCAATTTGCTTTACCTTCCAGCGAATGGCAGGCTTCCACAGGATCGTCTCAAGAATCCCACGTGCCGCTGACGGCGTCATCACGTCACAAGAGACACGCTCAACCTTCATCTCCGGTCTTGTGAAACAGGCATTGCTGCCCCAGACTTTGAGGCGGAAATCATTGCTTTTGATAACAGGTGAATCTCTCATATTTCCCTCCTTTCAGTAAGATGGTTAACACATCAACTCATCCGGTTCGTAGATCATGGACTTATCGGGACAGAAGCCAAGCTCAGTATGATACATTGCTCCGCCTTTCTGAACAAAAATTCCCGGATGAACTTCTGCAATAGCTCCTTCGCTAAAAAGTTTCGTATGAACATATCTCGGCAAATTCACAACGTATCTTTGAAGCTTTCGCATCAGCCATCGTTCCGGCTCCTTCTTTTTCAGCAACCCGATCAACTCCTCTCCTTCCTCATAACGAACAATAACCGGAGCATATTGTTTATCATCAATCAATTTGAACTTTTGAGCCGCTGAAAGAAAGCTGAAGCGCAATTCACTGTCAGGCGCAAGATTTTTCAGGATACCGTGTTTATCAAGATTATTGCCCTGAAGCCAATAAAGCTGCTTAAAGAACTGTTCAAATCTCTCAGGTGCAAGATGGCCCTCTTTTTTTTCTGCAAGTAGTTGTCTGCCTATTTCGCCTGCTTGTTTAAGGTATCCAAAAGGGAACTTGCTTGGCGGGACAAAAACAGCAATCCGGCCTTTCTCAAGCAATCCTTCTCTGTTACACCTGCCCGCAGCCTGTGCGATTGAGTCAAGTCCGGCAAGAGCGCGGTAGACAACCGGAAAATCAAGATCAACTCCCGCCTCTACAAGCTGTGTGCTGATAACACGGGTAGGTATTTTATCTTTGAGTCGCTTTCTTATTTTTTCAATTACCTCAGACCTGTGCGCCCCACACATCAAGGCAGAAAGATGAAATGCTCCCTCCGGCATTAATTCGTAAAGCATCCGGCAGTCATCACGCCTGTTAACTATGCATAAGACAGAAGGATATTGACTAAGTTCAGATGCAAGGTCTTCCCAGGTGCACGGTGTCATAAGATCGTCAGGCGTGAAAACCTCTACGCGCTTGAATGCCTGATAGAGCAAAACAGGATTTTCCATAATCTCTACGGTATTCGCCAAGCCTTCAAACGAGTAATCAACAGACTTATGCGGTGTGAATGCCGGCTGTGTTGCTGTGCTGAGAACAAATGTGACGCCGTAGTTTTGATTGAGTTCTTTGACGGCATGAAAAATGGGGTTTAGATATTCAGGCGGCAGCAACTGGACTTCATCAAGCACCACAACGCTGTTTACGATATTATGAAGCTTGCGGCAGCGGCTTGAACGGTTGGCAAAAAGCGATTCAAAGAACTGAACAGATGTCGTCACAATAATAGGCGCGTCCCAGTTTTCGCAGGCAAGCCTGCTTCTTGGGGTTTCACTTTTCTCATCCGACACATCAACATTGCTGTGATGTTCAATAACCGAATCTGTAAATATTTGCCTGAATTGATCGGCAGTCTGCTCAATGATGCTTGTGTAAGGTATGACGTATATAATACGCCATTTATTTCTTTTAACAGCATGATGAAGTGCAAAAGCCATTGACGAAAGCGTCTTTCCTCCACCCGTGGGAACCGTCAAGGTAAATATCGCCGTATCGTGCTCTGATTTTGCAACGCATTGTTCTAATATCTCTGCCCTCTGTTTATTAATGAAGGTAATATCTGCCTCTGTCTGCTTTTTTATCATGAATTTTTCATAGGTCGGAAGCAATTCATTGATTGACGGATAGCCTTTACGCGCTTCCGACTTCTCCGGTTCAAGAAATGCTTCGGTATCGAGAAAATCAGCGTCAACAAGACAGGAATAAAGCATCCTTATCCACAAGGCGTGTCCCTCTTTTGTTTTGAACTTTTGTTTTGGAAGAGATTGCTCGATGATTTCGGCAGGGATGTTGGAGGCAAGTACCTTCTTCAGAAGTTCATCATTTTGAAGACGATGGATTAAACTTTTATTGCCTGCATCAGCAGTTTGCCAATCGGCAAGTCCAGCATGATGCCCTGCGATAGGATAACCAAGTATTCGTCCAGCTTTGTTGAACTTTTCAATTGCGTGAATTGCCCCAGCCGTTGAGTGGTCAATCCTGCCCGGTTTTGTTTCAATGTGAGCATCACACCCATCTGAATTGCCGAGCATTTCCTGAAATTCTTTTGAATATTTCCCGAGATCGTGCCACAAGCCCGCCAAATATCCCCAGTCACCGGCATTAAATTGACTTGCGAATTTGCTTGCCAGCTCCGCCACGCCTTTCAAATGGTCTTCAAGACGGTGCCATTGTTCGGGTGGCTTTCCTTCCTTGGAATGGGCGTAGAATTCGGTTCTCATGGTGAAGTCCTCAGAGATAGATCCTGCTGCTTTTTCTATCTTGGCAATGAAGTCACACCTAAAAGAAAAGGGCATAAAACGGAACCAGAGTGCCAAAGCACAAAATGGGAAGAAAGAACAAGTTCGATCATTCCAAAATCACTTCCTTTCTATTTTCTTTATTCCCTGTGAAGTTGTTAGGTAATTCTCACGTGACACAACCCGCTTGCCGGTCTTTTGCTCAAGGTCTTTTCTTGCCTTACCGGCAACTTCTCCTCCCTTACGTGCCGAATGCCTGCTCTCTTGAAATCCTTTCGCATCATCAACCCGCGTTATCTCGGTCGTGGCCGCCTCGCCTAACATTGAGAATATCAGCTCAAGATCGGTCATATGATCCCTGAGGTTTTCGCGTTTCAGCCCTTTTATTTTCTTATGCTTCCCAGGCGTTACCCCGAAGGCGGCCTTTGCGATCTCGGCCGTAAGGATTGCGTACTCCCTTTCACGCCTTACTTCTCTCTTTTTCCACTCGTCCGTAAGCTCTTCCCTGATGGCAATGCCACGCATCCGCTTTTCGATCCAATCGTCAGAATAGCCCTTCGCCTTATAGAGTGCCCGTGTCCTCTTCGTTCCCAGCTCCGGGTCCTCGATCTCCTGCACCCGCTCGTAGCCTACCTTTGCCAGCCAGCGCTTGAAGGGTTCTGCCTTTGGGGAAGGGATGGACTGAATGATACGGAAGATGCCTTCCGTATTAGCACAATCGGTTTCTCTCAGCTTCCCGTCCGGAGCAAGCAACTTCAACCCGTGACAAAGTGTCACGACTTCGCTTCCTTCCTCCTTGAG
>Ga0116204_1002386_pt1 | contig 10136 bp, 9 predicted proteins | sample LakKivwa52mmetaG_FD_94481 | JGI IMG/M metagenome (GOLD analysis project Ga0116204, IMG submission 94481) | Anoxic lake water microbial communities from Lake Kivu, Rwanda to study Microbial Dark Matter (Phase II) - Lake Kivu water 52m metaG | ecosystem: Environmental > Aquatic > Freshwater > Lake ... | reverse complement strand
GCAGTTGATGGTTTGCAAAGGCGGACGCGGCGGTCTCGGAAACCAGCATTTTGCCACGTCACGCAATCAGGCTCCCAGAATGGCGGAGCGCGGCGAACCGCACCAGGAAAAATTACTGCGCCTCGAACTTAAACTGATCGCGGATATTGGCATCATTGGCTTGCCCAACGCTGGTAAATCGACCCTGCTTTCGGTATTGACCAATGCCAAGCCGCGCATCGGCGACTATCCCTTCACCACGCTTGAGCCAAATCTCGGTGTGGCGAAAATTGACGAAGACACCACCGTGGTCATGGCGGATATCCCAGGCTTGATCGAAGGCGCGCATGAAGGCGCAGGGCTTGGGCATGATTTTCTGCGCCACATCCAACGCACGCGTGTGCTCATTCACATGATCGACGGACTCTCTGAAGATCCGCTGGCAGATTACAGCCAGATCAACACCGAGTTGTCGATGTTCGACACCAAGCTCGGAAAAAAACCGCAAGTGGTTGTGCTAAATAAGATCGACCAGCCCGAAGTGCAGGAACGGCTGAAAGAGATCAAAGCCAGCTTCAAAAAGAAAAATATCGAGATCGTCACCGCGTCGGCAATGGCGCGCATGAACACCCGTGATATTCTTGTTGCCGCCTACCAAAAATTGCAAGACCTTCCCGTTGACGTATTGGAAGAAGAAACCCTGCCCGTTTATAAACCTGATGTGGATCCAAATCAATTTGAGATCCACCGCGAAGACGGTGATAAGTGGCGCATCAGCGGGGTTGCCATTGAACGTTCGGCAAAAATGACCTACTGGGAACACATGGGCTCCATCCGCCGCTTCCAACGGTTGATGCAAAAACTCGGCGTCGATAAAGCCCTGCGCGAAGCAGGCATTCAAGATGGCGACACCGTATACGTCGGCGACTTTGAATTGGAATGGCAGGACTAGCACCCCGTGTTTAAACATAGCAACCCAAAACAGCGGATGCTGATCTTCACGCTGATACTCCTCGGCTGTATATTCATCCTTTTTTTTGGGTTGCGCATCTTTCATATCTCCAAAAAATTCAACGGGGGTTTACCGCCTCCCCCACGCCCGGCAGGTGAGATCGAAACTGATGTCGAAAAAATCCGCGAATGGATGACCATCCCTTTCATTTCACGCACGTACGGCGTACCGGAAAAGATCCTGTTCGAAGCAACAGGCATTTCGCCCGAACGTAATCACAAAAAAAGCATTGAAGAATTGAACGAAGAATACTTCCCCTCAGTGGATGGATATATCATCGAGCAGATCAAATCTGCGGTCCGCGCGCATCAACCTCCGCCGCTGACACCTGTCCCGTCTGACTCGCCGTAAACCATTTCATGTCTGATTATTTACTAACCCAGGTTATCAATTATGGCGCACCCCTACTCGGTATCATCGTCTTCATCGGCGGGGTAGGCGCTCCATTGCCCTGTACCCTGCTGGTCATCGCGGCAGGAGCTTTTGCCCGTCAGGGAATTCTGCCGTGGCACACCACAGCACTTATTAGCATCGTCAGCGTGGTGGTCGGCGACTCCATCAGCTATTCCTTCGGCTACTATGCCCGCGAACATGTTATGGAGCGGTTCAGCCACAGCCCGCAATGGCTGCAAGCCGAAGAGTCCTTCCGCAATTGGGGCCCGCTCTCCATCTTCTTCTCGCGTTTTCTCGTCACCGCCATTGCCCTACCTGTCAATTTGATGTCTGGCACGACCCGCTTTCCGTTCAAAAAATTCTTCCTCTACGACGCCTTGGGCGAAATCGTGTGGATATTCGGCTACGGCGGCCTCGGTTATCTCTTCGGCAGTCAATGGGAAGTGGTCAACGAGTTCATTAGCAACTTTGGCGGGCTCACATTGGGAGTGATCATATTTGCCATTGGCATAAAACAAATCTTGAATTGGCAACAAAAAAGACAGCAACTTTCGAATTAAGTTGCTGTCTTTTTATAGAAATTACCCGATCTAGTGGTGATGCCCACCCTCTTCATGGACATGCCCATGATCGAGTTCTTCCGCAGTGGGCTCGCGCAGTTCAACCACTTTGACCTTGAAGTTCAACGTCGCACCAGCAAGTGGATGATTGAAATTAAAGCGGACGATCTTATCGTCAAAATGATCCACAAATGCCATGTGGTGATTGCCTTCATCATCCGTGAGGTGGAATTCCATGCCTTTTTCCAACGTCTCATCGGGGACTTCGCTGCGCGGCACTTCGGTGAAGGCTTCTTCATCGAACTCGCCGTAGCCATCCACAGGCTCAACCGTCACTTCCTTGCTGTCGCCGATCTTCATACCCATCATTTCCTTTTCCAAACCAGGAATGATGTTTCCATAACCAGCCAAAAACTGCAAAGGGCCGCCTTCATCAGAAGAGTCCAACACTTCGCCGTCCAGTGTCAACTTATATTCCATCGAAACAACCAAACCATCCTGCACTGTATCTTTGCTCATTTATTTTTCCTTTTCTTGAAATAATGCGCCCATTGTACCAGTGATTATTTGAGTCGCAAGTCACTGGCAAAAGTCGACACAAAGACCTTCGACTTGCGATATTTGACCTTCGACTATAATCGCATTTATGCGCTTCGATTTATGCCTGCCTTGGTACTGGGAATACGATGATGCCTTTGTCGGAATGGTGGAACGAGCCTGCATTGAAGAGGAGCTTTCGCTCTGGCAGATCAAACCTGATAATTTACTCGAATCCATCACTGCGCTTTACAAAGGGGTAAACACCTTCAAAACCCTGCTACACCGCGGACAGGGCGACCCTGCCTTCGACCCCATCCCCCGCTGGGCAAAAGAGTTCGGCGCGCGACGCATCAATCCCGCTGAAGCCTCGCTCTGGTCAGAAGACAAAGCCACCATGCACCTCGAACTCATCAGCGCAGGTCTGCACACGCCGCACACCATCTTGCTTGCGCCGTTCCTAGAACAGCCCGTCCTCCCAACCATTAACCTGACTCCGCTTGGCGAGAATTTCGTCATCAAGCCCTCGAATGGCGGCGGAGGTGAGGGCGTGATCCTCGGCGCGAATTCGGTGGATGAAATCTTGCGGGCGCGGATGGAATTCCCTGAGCAGAAATATCTGGTGCAGGCGCATGTGACTCCCCACATCATCAACGGGAAGTCTGCGTGGTTCCGTGTGTTCTTTGCGGACGGGGAGACGTACCCTTGCTGGTGGAATACGGAGACGCACATCTACGAAATGGTCACAGCGGAGGAAAAAGCTGGGGATGGTCTGGGCAGGCTCGAGGATGTAACGAAGCGCATCGCTTCCATCTGCAAGTTGGATTGGTTCACGACCGAGATCGCCCTCGCTGACGAATTCATCGTCGTAGATTATGTCAACGACCAAATTGATACGCGAGTAAAAAGCCGCGCCATGGACGGCGTGCCTGATGAAATTATGGAACAAGTGGCAAGACAGTTAGTGAGCATCGCAAAGGAGAATGTATGAAAAAAGTTCGCGCACGAGATTTGGGGATACCATTCGAAGGGGAAACGGGAACACACAACGCAATTACAGATGTGCCAGGGGTGACAGTAGGATACTCAACCATTATTGAAGGAAAGACAGCGCGGACGGGAGTGACCATCATCCATCCGCGCGGAGTAGAAGATTACATGCCCGTGTATGCTGGAATTCATTCGTTCAACGGCAATGGAGAAATGACAGGCGCAGCGTGGATCGAGGAAGGCGGCTTTTTAGAAGGTCCGATTGGTTTGACGAACACGCATAGCGTTGGCATTGTGCGCGATACAATCATCAAGTGGCAGGTGAAGCATGATATCCGTTACCAGTCGTGGTCGCTGCCTGTGGTGGCAGAAACAGCTGACGCCTGGCTAAATGACATGGACAGTTTTTTTGTCAAAGAAGAGCATGTGTATGAGGCGCTGGATACAGCAACCTCAGGCGCAATTGACGAAGGCAATGTCGGCGGCGGGACGGGGATGATGTGTTACGAATTCAAAGGCGGCACGGGGACATCTTCGCGCAAGCTATCTGAAAAACACGGCGGTTGGACAGTGGGCGTGATCGCGCAAACGAACTTCGGCAGGCGGCATCAATTGACGGTGGCAGGCGTGCCCGCAGGTGTTCACATGACAGGCAATGCTCCGCTGACAAATGGCGAAAATCCATACCTCAACAGTGACAATCCCTATAAGCAAGATGATGGTTCGCTGATCGTCATCGTCGCCACAAATGCGCCGCTGCTTCCCCATCAGCTGAAGCGGGTGGCGAGGCGGGTTTCGCTCGGCATGGCACGCACTGGTTCCATTGGCGGTAACGGCTCGGGTGATATTTTTCTGGCATTCTCCACGGCAAATGCACAGGCGGCGAAGGGCGATGAAAAAGGTATTTCGAATATTCAGGTTTTGAATAATGACCACATTGACCCGATCTTCGCAGCAACAGCCTATGCGACAGAGGAAGCCATCATCAACTCCGTGATCGCGGCAGAAGATATGGATGGGCATGAATTGAGCGTGAAGGCGGTCCCGCATGAAGATTTGAAGGATGTGTTAAAGAGGTATGGGAGAACAGTGAGTAGTGAAACCAACTGTTGACTTTCTACGTACATAGACACAGACTATAGGCAAGGAGAAAATATGTCCAACATTCTCGAAGTACAAAATCTGGTTAAGAAATATGGGGATTTCACTGCCGTGAAGGGCATTTCGTTCGATATCAAGGAAGGTGAGATATTTAGCCTGCTTGGTCCGAATGGCGCAGGGAAGACCACCACCATCTCGATGCTTTCCACGCTGTACGCGCCCACGTCAGGTGATGCAATCATTGCGGGGCATTCTGTCACCAAAAGCCCGATGGCGGTGCGTAATGCCATCGGTGTTGTGCCGCAGGACATTGCACTCTACGAAGACCTGACCGCGAAGGAAAATCTCATCTTTTGGGGGCAGATGTATGGACTGAGCGGCAAATCGCTCACAGCACGCGTGGATGAAGTGCTGGAGCAAATTGACTTGGTGGACAAAGCCAAAGACCGCGTCAAAACCTATTCAGGTGGGATGAAGCGCCGCGTCAACATCGGGGTGGGCTTGCTCCACAAACCCAAGCTGCTCTTCATGGACGAACCCACCGTCGGCATTGACCCGCAATCACGCCGCGCCATTTTAGACACGGTCAAAGACCTCAACAAACAGGGCATGACCGTCCTCTACACCACGCACTACATGGAAGAAGCCGAAGAGCTCTCGCACCGCGTGGGCATCATTGACCACGGCGACTTGATCGCACTCGGCACGCAGAAGGAACTCACCAAGCAAGTTGGGCAGACGGAAACACTGGTCTTGCACATCGGCGAGAACGAAGACCCTGATGCTTTGGTGTCGTCCCTGAAAGGCGTGGACGGTATTCTCGAAGCCAACGCCATCAACCATGAGATTTCAGTGATCACACAATCTGCAAAGGACGTGCTTGCGCCCGTCGTCACCACGGCCAATCAGCGCGGAATAAAAATCTATTCTATCGACATCCGCGAACCAAATTTGGAAGCGGTGTTTTTACATTTGACGGGAAGGGCGTTGAGGGTTTAATGTCATTGCGAGGAGTATTCTTTGCGATGAAGCAATCCCCCTTTAATTTGGAGGTTGCCTCGCACACCGTCCTGCGTTCGGTACAGGGAAGTTCGCTCGCAACGACATAATAGGAATACCTATGTTCAAACTAATCATCATCGGCATCAAGGATTTGAAAATCATCTTTCGTGACCGCGCGGCATTGATCATGATGCTTCTGGCGCCATTCCTGCTCACGCTCGGCATGGGGCTGGTCACAGGGCGGTTCAGCGGAAATTCCAATACGGGCATTTCTGATATTCCCGTCATCATCGTCAACTTGGACAAGGAACAATTGGGGAATGCGCTCGAAGAACTCTTCACAGGCGAGGAACTGGCTGAATTGGTCGAGCCAACTCTGAGCGAAAGTCCAGAGGCGGCGCGGCAAGCGATTGACGAAGATACCGCAGCCGCCGCGATCATCATCCCCGCAGGATTCACGCGCAGCGTCATCCCGCAGCAGTGGACATTCGACGAAGAACCCGAAGCGCTGCAAATCGAAGTGTACGCGAACCCCGCGCGGCCAACAGGCGCAGGCATTATCAAATCCATCGTGGATGAATTCATCAGCCGCATCGAAGAGGGGCGCATCAGCGGGCAGACCTCGATCTTCCAGATGATTATTAGCGGGCGCATCACGCCGCAGCAAGGCGAGCAGGCGGGCATGGAGATGTCGGAACGGTTGGAAGATGAGCCGCTTGATGAAACGCTGGCGATCAAACTCAACACCGACACGAACGAAGCCGAAGCCGTGGAGTTCGACGTGCTGGCATATCTCGCGCCTGGCATGGCACTGATGTTCCTGATGTTCACAGTGAGCTATGGCGGACGTTCGATCCTTGCTGAAAAAGCGCAAGGCACCCTGCCGCGCTTGCTCGTCTCACCGACAGTGTCCGCGCAAATTATGGGCGGCAAGGTCTTCGGCATTTACCTGACGGGCGTGGCGCAAATGCTCATCCTGATCGGCGGCACCACTCTGCTCTTTCAACTGAAATGGGGCGACCCGCTTGGTGTGCTCGTGCTGGTGCTCGCCGCAGTATTCGGCGCATCAGGCTGGGGCATGTTCATCACCTCGCTTGCCCGCACACCCGCGCAGGTTGCGAGCGTCGGCTCAGCGATCATGCTCATCTTCGGCATTCTCGGCGGAAGTTTCATCAGCCTTGAGATGATGCCACCCGCTGTGCAGATGGTCAGCAAGATCACGCCGAACGCCTGGGCGTTGGGTGGATTTACGACTTTCGCTCTCGGCGGGACTCTGCCGCATCTTTCGACGCCGATCACTGCCCTGCTGACGATGGGCCTAGTCCTGTTTGGGATAGCAGTGATTTTGTTCGGGAAGAAGAATTTGGTGACAAAATAATTTCATGTCATTGCGAGAAGGAGCGAAGCGACGACGAAGCAATCCCCTGTACAAGAAGATTGCTTCGTCGCAACAAACAAGAGCGCTCCTCGCAATGACATGTACGGAGCAACTATGAAAAAATTATTTGCCATTGCATGGAAAGACGCGATTGTCCGATTTGCGAGTTCGTCGGAGTTGCTGTTCTTCATCATCCTGCCGATATTTTTCACCTTCCTGCTTGCAAGCGGGACACCCTCGGGAGAGGAAGATAACCGCATTCGATTGGTCGTTGTCGATCTGGCGGATACGTCCATTTCGCGCGAGATATTCACAGAGTTGGATAAATCCACTGCGGTGCGACCCGAATACTTCCCGTTGGAAGAAGCGGAAGAGATGTTCGAAGCCCGCCGCGCGTCGTCGCTGCTGGTCATCCCCGCAGGTTTGGACATGGAATCCATCCAGAATGGCAGCGCGGAACTGGATTTCCGCAAGCAGCCGAATAACCTCAACGCCACCGTCGCCGAACGCGCCGTGCAGACCGCCATTCGGCGTGTGAGCAGTTCGATCGGCGCGGCAAACATGGCGTTGGAAGAAGCGAAGGCACGTGGGACGTTCGAGTCGTCCGAAGCGGAGCAAGCCTACTTCGATGAGTCGTTGGAACTCGCACAAAAATTACAAACCGATGCGCCCGAGCGCGTGACCGTGATCGAAGGCAGCACGCCCGACCAGGTGGAGTACGATCCACGCGCCAATTCATCGGCGGGTCAGTTGATCACGTGGGTGTTCATTCCACTGTTCGGCATCTCCGCGCTGTTCGCGTACGAACGCCAGCAGGGAACCCTGCGCCGCATCCTGACCACGCCGACGAGCAAAGCCACCTACCTGTTCGGCACAATTGCGGGACAGGTGTTCATGGCGCTGATCCAAATGACGCTGTTGGTTTTATTCGGCGTTTTCGTGATGGGGCTTGGCTGGGGGCGCAACTTGCCCGCATTATTCGTTGTTTTGCTATGTGCAGCGTTGGCGGCGGGAGCGATTGGCACAGCAATGGGAACCTTCGTCAAGACCGAAAGTCAAGCCAGCGGGTTGAGCATCATGGCGGGCATGGTGATGGCATTGCTGGGCGGATGTTGGTATCCGTTGGAGTTATTCCCTGCGGCGGTGCAAAACATCGTGAAAATCCTCCCCACCACCTGGGCAATGCAGGGACTACTCGATCTGGTCCTCCGCAACGGCGGACTGGTGGAAATCCTCCCTGAAGCGGGTGCTCTGCTCGGCTTTGCTGCGCTGTTCTTTGGGGTTGGGGTGATGAGATTTAGGTATGAGTGAGAAGTAACGAGTAACAAGTGAAAAGTGACAAGTAAAAAGGCGGAAGGCAGATGATGACTGCCTTCCGCCTTTCTGCATTCTGCTTTCCACTACTGCGTCTTCTCCAAATAATCGCTATACGCGCCTTGATATTCCTTCAAGCCCTTATTCTCAATCACCAATAACCGCTCCACCGTTCGATCCAGAAAATAGCGGTCGTGGGAAATGATCAACACCGTGCCAAGAAAGTCTTCGAGCGCATTTTCGAGCACTTCGGCGGAGGCGATGTCGAGGTTGTTGGTGGGCTCGTCCAGCAGAAGGAAGTTCGCGCCAGAAAGCACAACGAGTGCGAGTTGCAGTCTGCTCCGCTCACCACCTGAGAGTTCACCAATTTTCTGCGAGACCTGTTTGTAGGTGAAGAGATAGCGCAGCAAAAATGCCGTCGCTCTGGATTCGCTCATCTCGCCTGCATAGCGGACCGCATCCAGCAAGGTTTGGTTGAAATCGAGCGTCTCATGTTCCTGCGCGTAATATCCAATGGACACGCTGGGACCAATCTTGATTTCACCTACATCAGGCATTTCCTGACCAAGAATCATTCGCAGCAACACAGACTTCCCCGCGCCATTCGCACCGATTAACCCAACACGCTCGCCGTGCCAGATGGTTTCGTTGAGATTTGAGAATACGGCTTTTTCGCCAAACGATTTTGAGATATTCGCCAGTTCCAACACCTTATTCGAGCCGCGCCAGCCATTGAGTTGTCCAAGGTCCATGCGCTTGCGTTCGGTGATGGGCTTTTCGACTCTATCCATCTTGTCCAGCCGCTTTTGCATGGACTTTGCCTTCCGTGCAAGGTCTTCCTGATCGTACACCTTGCCCCAAATTTCCAAACGCTTGATCGCAGCTTCAAGACGTTTGATCGTATGCTGTTGGGCGCGGAACATCTCCTCCTGCCGCGCGAGGCGCATTTCCTTATCGTTGATGTAGGACGTGTAATCGCCCTCAAAAACCGTCATTTTGCCATCTTCCAATTCGGCGATATGCGTGACAACAGCATCCAGCAGATAACGGTCATGCGAGATGATTACCACCGTCCCATCATATTCGCGAACAAGTTTTTCGAGATAGACTTTGCCTGGCAGGTCGAGGTGATTGTCAGGTTCATCCAACAGCAAAACATCGGGATGGAGGAGTAGCAGCCGCGCCAACCCAACCAGTTTCTTTTGCCCGCCGCTTAACACCGAGAGAGGCTTGGTCAGTTCACTTTCAGCGAGTCCCAGCCCGAGCAGGAGGTCGCGCACGCGTGCGGGATACGAGTCACCGCCGAGAGCGAAATATTCGTCAATGAGGTGATGCTGACGCTCGAGCATGCGCTCCAGTTTTTTCTCATCGCCATATACTTCAGGGTCGCCCAAACTTTTCTCGACGTGCTCCAATTCCGCATGGACTTGCGCCACACGCGGGTTACCCTGCATCGCGGAGGCGAGCGCCGTCAGCGTAAGGTCAAGCTCGGGTTGTTGAGGCAGGTATCCCGTAGTGACGAGGCGGGCACGGGTGATGCTTCCGCCCAACTCGGGGGCATATTCCCCTTCAATGAGTTTGAACAGCGAAGACTTCCCTGCGCCATTCGCACCGATGAGACCGATTCGTTGCCCGTGTTGAATCTCCCAGTTGAGATTTTCAAAGATGCGTTTGGCACCGAGGACAAGGGTGATGTTCGAGAGTTGAATTTGGATCATGGTTTTCTCTGTAGCGCAAGATTTATCTTGCGAATTAGCAACATGAATGTTGCAATATGGTTAATCGAGTAGGGAGCGGCGGCTAACCGCTCCCTCTCACACCACCGGACATGCGGGTCCGCATCCGGCGGTTCACCAAGAGTGGCGCAGAT
>Ga0116204_1002378_pt1 | contig 10160 bp, 6 predicted proteins | sample LakKivwa52mmetaG_FD_94481 | JGI IMG/M metagenome (GOLD analysis project Ga0116204, IMG submission 94481) | Anoxic lake water microbial communities from Lake Kivu, Rwanda to study Microbial Dark Matter (Phase II) - Lake Kivu water 52m metaG | ecosystem: Environmental > Aquatic > Freshwater > Lake ... | reverse complement strand
ATTTTTAAAAAAATACATGCTATTTGTAAATGATTTGTTAAATTGCACTCGCATAAAAAAAGAAAACAATGAGATTTAAATTACTGGTTATTACTTTGTTAATGTCATTGATGTACGCATGTGGCGGCCATCAGACAGAAAAGAATGAACTGAGCGAAGCAGATAAGCTCCTGCTCGAAACAGCCCAACGTTATTTCAGTACCTTGCCTGAGGCTGCTGATCCCAACACTCCACTCGCTTTGTTGGGTAAGAAATTGTATTATGAGGAATCCTTGTCGGCCAACGGGCAGATGAGCTGTAACACCTGTCACCCGATTGCTACCTATGGCGTAGATAATCTGCGTACTTCACCCGGTTTTGATGGGACGCTTGGAACCCGAAACAGCCCAACAACCTTTAACGCCTGGTTTCATACTTCACAATTCTGGGATGGACGCTCACCCGATCTGGCTGATCAGGCGAAAGGTCCTGTGCTGAATCCTATCGAAATGGGTTTACAAAGCCCCGAGCAGGTCGAGAATATTCTTAAGGCTTTCGATGAGTATATGCTAATGTTCCAGGCCGCCTTCCCAGATCAGGAACAACCTGTTACTTTCGATAATTTTGCCCTCGCAATTGCTGAATTTGAAAGCACGTTGGCTACACCGGCTGCATTTGATGCATTCCTGAATGGTGCTGTTACTGAATTGAATGAACAACAAAAAACCGGTTTAAGCTTATTTATTGAAACCGGTTGTATTGCATGCCATATAGGCCCCGGTCTGGGCGGTAATATGATGCAGCGCTTTGGGCTGGTTCATGGTCCGTACTGGGAACTTACAGGTTCAGTGGCTCCCGATAAGGGGAGAAAAGAAGTTACTGGAAATGAGGCTGACGAAAATGTGTTTAAATCGCCTTCGCTCCGGAACATCGAAAAAACAGCTCCGTATTTTCACGACGGAAGCGTGGAGAGTTTGGAGGAAGCTATTCGAATCATGGCTTTTGCTCAATTAGGTAAAGAGCTTAACGACGAACAAATACAAAGTATGATTGAGTTTTTCAGGAGCCTCACAGGAAAAATTCCTGAGCATGCTTTATAATTGAAATTGATAGTCAGGAAAAGCAGGAAGAGTCAAATCTTTCTGCTTTTTTTATTCCTTTTGTTGGCTATCGATGATTATGGTAACCGGGCCATCGTTCACCAGACTTACTTGCATCATGGCTCCAAATTCACCGGTTAAAACTGGCCGATTCGTATCTTGTTTGAGTTTCTGAATAAATGCATTATACATAGGAATGGCAGTTTCGGGGCGGGCAGCCCTTATATAACTCGGACGATTTCCTTTGCGGGTACTGGCATGCAAGGTAAACTGACTGACCACAAGTATGTCGCCTTTTGCTTGTACAATATCAAGATTCATGACGTCATTTTCATCCGGATAAATACGTAAACGTGCAATTTTTCCTACAAGCCAGTCAATATCTTCCACATGATCAGCCTCTTCTATGCCCAATAAAATCAACATGCCTTTGTTGATGGACGCAACCAAATTGCCACCGATTTCAACTGATGCACTGCTCACTCTTTGTATTACAACCCTCATGTGATGTGTTTTAATTTGTATTGCAAAGTAAACACATATGGCTGTAAAGCACAATAGCAGGTGTTGAATGCCATTGAACCAAAATGTGATCATAATAATTGAGAGCCAGAGTCTTAAAAAACACGCAGCTTTTGGATTGTTGTTTTTGATGAGGGTGCGCTTGCCGTGCAACGATTAGCCCTATTGAAAGGAGGCAGAAAAGCTTTAATTTTGTTGAAAAATTTGTGATGACCAAACTTAGTGTCAATATTAATAAAGTGGCAACGCTCAGAAATGCCCGTGGTGGAAACATACCGGATGTTCAACGCTTTGCAGTGGATTGTGAGCGTTATGGGGCCGAAGGCATCACCGTGCATCCACGACCCGACCAACGACATATAACTTTTCGTGATGTTGAACTGTTACGACCACTGGTTACAACTGAGTTCAATATCGAAGGTTATCCTACTGAAGATTTCATTCAGCTGGTAATCAATAACAAGGCTGATCAGGTGACCCTGGTTCCTGATGAGCCCGGTCAGTTAACGTCGGACCACGGATGGAACACGCTGAAGCATGCCTCATTTTTGAAAGAAGTGGTTGGCCGTTTTAAAGCAGCAGGCATCAGGGTTAGTCTTTTTGTTGATCCGGATCCCACGATGGTTTATCATGCTGTAGCAACCGGAACTGACCGTATTGAGCTATATACGGAATCATATGCCAAAAACTATACAGTAGATAAAAGTAAGGCTGTTGTGCCTTTCAGGGAGGCAGCAATGGAAGCCGTAAAAGTTAATCTGGGGATCAATGCCGGGCATGATTTAAGTCTGACAAATCTGGCCTATTTTGCCGCCAATATTCCTTCTCTGCTGGAGGTTTCGATTGGTCATGCATTGATTAGTGAGGCGCTCTACTATGGTATCGAAAATACGATTCAGATGTATCGGCGACAGTTAAGGCTTCCGGCTGATGCGGTTAATAGATTATGATTGTATAAATCATTCTTAATTTGAGTTTTTTTTGAAATGAGGGAATAGCTTTTTTGTGCTGATCATTTTGATTGTCGGTGTCAAGGCTTGCACTTAACCTCTCAGTACGTTATATTTGCACCTTCAGAATCAATACAAAAGCATAAATACTTGTTGCAGCGAACCATCATTGTTTTATTTCTTGCCTTAAGCTTTCTGCCGGTAAAACTGGAAGCTTCAGTGCGAACGCAGAAACTGGATAGTTTACTGTATCAACTGGAAATTGCCAGAAACGATTCAGTTCGGCATGGCCTGCTAATCGAAATTTCGCGTATTTACACCAGAAGCGATCTGAGTCGCGCTATCAGATACGCTGAGGAGGCAATTAGCCTGGCCGAAAAAGCAGGATCGAATAAATTGATTGCCAATGGTATTTTTAATGCAGCCATCGTATACTTTTCAATTGGTATCTACGACACAGCCATTAAATATTACTTCGATTTCATGGAATTGAACCGCGCGTTGGGTAATGATCGTGAAATGGCATTTGCCTTGGCTAATATTGGCGCAGTGCGATTACAAATGAAGCAGTTCGACAAAGCTGAGGAAAACTTTTTGGAGGCATTGAAAATTTTAAACAATCTCATGGAAAAAAGTGATCACGAGAAACTTTTTCCTGAAATAGTTTCATTTTATAACAATCTGGGAATCATTAAAAAAGAGAAGGGAATGATTGAAGAGGCGCTCGATTATTATACCCGTGGTATTGCCATTGCAAAACAATTGAGTGGTGCCAGTGATAATTTAGCGAACCTATACAACAATCTTGGAAAAATTCTGACAGAACAAGGAAAGTACACAGAAGCCTTTGATGCTTTGTCGAGAAGTTTGGAAATAAGAGAGAGAAATAATGATAAAGCAGGAATTTCAGCTTCTTACAGGAATATTGGAAGCTATTATTTATCGGTAGGTGATTATGATTTAAGTCGCCTCAATGCATACAAGGCTTTGCGTTTCGCAGAAGAGATCGGCTCAACTGGTCTGCAGCAGAGCATTGTGAAGCTTCTGTACGAGTATTATAAGGCCATAAATGTGGCGGATTCTGCTCTCAGGTATCACGAACGAATGAAAATGCTTGACGATGAAATTAATGCAGAAGAAACATTGAGAGAGCTTACCCGTCTTGAACTCACAGCTCAATTTAAACAACGTGAACAGTTGCAATTGGCCGAACAAAAACGAAAGGAACTTCGTTATGCTTTTATTGGTATTACCCTGATACTATTAACGCTGATTGCAGGATTGCTCTATTATTTATCAAGGGGTAGAATCAAACGACTGAATCTGGAAAAAGTGAATGCTGATTTACAGGCGGTTAATCTTCAGCTTGAAAAACAAAGCCTTGAAAAGGAATTAGAGCTAAAGAACAAGGAATTGGCTACCAATGTTATTTATCAGATCAAGAAAAACGATCTGGTAGATGAGATTGTACAAAGATTGTTGAAACATGGTCCCAATTTCAAGAAAGAAAATCAGGGAATCATCAATGGTATTATCAAGGATCTGGAAAAAGCGCAGGATGCATCAGTCTGGAACGAGTTCGAACTTCGTTTTCAGCATGTTCACAATAGCTTTTATGAAAAACTGAACGAAATAAATCCCGAGTTAACCACTAACGAGCGGCGCTTATGTGCCTTCCTTCGCCTGAATATGACAACCAAGGAAATAGCGGCAATTACAGGTCAATCACAAAGGAGTATTGATGTTGCCCGCACAAGATTGAGAAAAAAACTCAATTTGACCAATCAGGAACAAGGATTGGTAGAATTTCTATCTTCATTCTAAGTATCTGAAATATAATAATTTACATTTTTTTGTAGTAATAAAGTATCATGACTTTATTCATGTTGTTGTTAAGTTGTGCCAATTACTTAGCATTAACAAAAATGAATCAGGACTTATCATTGCAAAAAATTTTGTCAGATGCCTGATCCAGAAGCTACCGAACTGAACGATATCCATTCATCAAATCTTGATAGTGCGGAGAATGAGTTCAAAGAGTTTCTTGAGAAATCGCGAAACCAAAAAAGCGCACTTCTCAAGCTTTTGCGTTTTGTTGAAGGCAAAACGACGAATCCGCCAATATCTGAATCAGATTCTGCGGACATGAAATCAGATCAAGAAATACCCAATAACAATTCATCACTCACTTAAATCAAAATCAATATGCGTATGAAAACTACCCGTACACGATTGATCCTCACAATATTGGCCGCAATGTGGCTGATTGTTGGCGCAGGTAACAATTTGTATGCGCAGGGTGCGCCGGTCGGCTCAACCTGTGAGAACCCAATCGTGGTTGATCCTGTTAATTCACCATTGGTGAATTTTGCGATCAACTCCGAGGCTTATGGAAACAATTATGCTTCCACGATGACTACTCCTTCAACAAACTACCTCAATGGTAACGACATTGTTTTTCAGTTTGTTGTTACGGCAAAAAGTTACATTAATGCATCTATTCAGGGACAGTGGACTGGCTTGGTATTTGTTGCTTCATGCCCGAATGCCACAACTCCTGTTACTCGCATTGCCTTTGCAGGGGGATCAACCGGTGCAGTAGTACCGCAGTTTGTGCTCGATCCGGGTTCCTATTTCATGATTGCAGGCACTTGGCCGGCACCGGATTTTACTGATATGGTTATCAATTTATCTGCTCAGTTGGTTCCTGTTGAACCATCACTGGTTACAAATCCAAATGAGCTGTATGTAGGAATGGCTACACCCGGACTTTATGTTGAAACCAAAAATCTGGTGCTCACCAACACAGGTGTTCAGCCTGTTGTGATTAACGAAGGAGCTTTTTCTTTTACAGGTTCCAATGCGTCAGAATTTGGTTTGAGCCTCTCTTCAGGCGACGCTTATCCATTGCAAATTGAGTTTGGACAGTCGAAAACAATTCGCATTCATTTTAACCCGCTGGCTGCAGGTAATGCAACAGCTAATCTTAACATTACATACAACAACACATCCAATCCCGTTAAAATCGTTCCGGTTAGTGGAATGGGATATTTGCCGCTCAGTAATTTTTCGCAAAACTTCGATGGTGTAACTCCAATTCCAACGGGTTGGTTGCCCGATGGCTGGACGCGAATTTTGCAATCAACTGCAACTGCTGCCAACGTGGATGTTCGCACAGCAACACCGTTTTCTCCGCCTAACCAGCTTACATTTGCTTCCAGTACCGATTTGAATGCACAGTTATACCTGGTTTCACCAACTGCTACCAATTTGTCGCAATCAAGAGTATATTTTACTGCCCGCATGGGAACATCAACGCATACCGGTACCCTTCAGGTTGGATATCTGACAAACCGTGCAAGTGCTGCAGGCTTTGTATCTGTAAGTAATGTAGCTATCACAGGAACCTGGGCACTTTACTCAGTTGATTTTGCTGCCTCAGGACTTACTTTTCCTGATAATGCGTTTATTGCCATCCGATACCTGTCTGAGGTAACCAATCGATTGGCAGTGATTGACAACTTCATTTATGAGCCAGTTCCGACCCAGCCAATTTTTAATGTAAACAGCACCAATTTCAACTTTGGTAATACGACATTTATATTTGAGTCAACCCAGCAACTGTTGCAAATTTACAATTCAGGCGCCGGAAACCTTACCATCAATCAAAACGATATAAGTTTTGGAGGTGCTGATCCTTCGGTTTTCTCGGTTATATATCCAAATGGTCATACATGGCCTATTTCACTGGCTTTTGGTCAGGCAATCAATTTGCAACTACGCTTTACACCCACCGAAGGCAGGTTATTTACCGGAACCATGAATATTGAGGATAACACTACACGTGTGGTTCGAACAATTGACCTGCAAGGCACCGGCTTAGACGCCACTTTGCAACCTGGATTCAGTTTCGATTTTGTTGGAACTTTTCCTCCTTTGCATTGGAGACGTTTCCTGGGTTTGATTGCATCAGGTAATATTACAGCAACTACAAGCACTATTTGGGGCGCTGCAAAGTTTGCCAATGAAACTGCCCTGCCTGCCAATAACAGTGCGCGCTTGAATTTAAGTGGCACAGGTCGCAATCACTGGCTTATGACGCCTCCTGTAAATTTGGGTAGTGGCACAAACAGCTATCAGCTTGAATTCGATCTGGCCGTTACAGCTGCTAATTCAGCAAATCCAGGAACCATGGGTGCTTCACAACGCTTTGGTGTTGTTATTTCAACTGACGGTGGCCTTAGCTGGAGCGAAGCCAACGTGCTTAGATGGTGGAATTCAGGTACCCCAACTTCCCATGTAGGTGAGACGATTATTGTTGATCTGGATGGCTATAACGGTAGAGTGATGTTTGGCTTTTATGGCGAATCAACTGTGACCGGTGGTAATGTTGATGTGTTTGTCAGAAACGTCAAAGTAGTTGAATCATATTCATTTGTAACCCTGCCTTGGGACGAAACATTTGAAGGAGATGCATTCCCGCCAGAGGGCTGGACGACCTATCAAGGTGCCGGAACCAGCTTAAACTGGGCATCTTCAACTACCCAGAATCATACTACAGGTGGTGCTAAATCCGCTTTCCATAATTTTGGGCCTCAGGGTGTTGCACTTGATAACTGGCTTGTGAGCCCGGCAATAGTCCTGCCTCCAAATTCACCAATTCTTATGAAGTTCTGGTCATACAATATCGATCCTACATATTATGAGAAGAACAGTGTATGGATCAGTACCGGAAGTGGAAATCCCCAATCAGGAGCATTTACAGAAATATGGACAACAAGCAGTGTAACAGCTCAATGGGTTGAAACAATGATAGATCTTACTGCCTATTCTGGTCAGAATGTATACATCGCATTCCGCTATCAGGGCACATGGGCGCATGGTTGGCACGTGGACGATATTTCAGTAGTTACTAACTTCTATACTAGTCCAATTATTGAGGTTACTCCATTGGTAATCAATAAAAAAGTTGTGCCTGGTGGGACAACCAATAAAACCTTCACTGTTAAAAACACCGGATTGGAACCTTTGGTTTATCAAACCTCTGTAAGCTATGCAGCTGGGGCTGAAAACTGGATTACGATTGAACCGGCCGGCGGAACCTTGCCCAATAGCCAAACACTTACCCACAACATACAGATGAGTGCAGTTGGAATGGAAGTGGGAGTTTATAATGCTACCATTTCTATTAACAGTAATGATCCTGAAAATCCTGTGATAGAAGTTCAGGTTAATCTTGAAGTTGTGGAAGCTGGTAATGTTGAACTTACAGTGTTGTTAAACGAGTATACTTTCCCAGTTGCTATTAGTGATGACGGAAATTTTATAGCGATATCTGCATTTGGAGGAGGAGGAGTCCATTGGTCTGCGAGTAATGGTATTGTTCCTGTAACCGGGTCTCAGGTAAGTATCAATGGCATCAGTAACGATGGCATCATCGGCGGTAGCTTCAATAATCCTGACTTACTCTATAACGGAAACCCAGTTCAAACTGCAGGATTCTGGCGCCCACAAAATCAGCAATGGGTATTTCCGGGAATGAATCCGGGTGCACCAAACCTTTTCAATAATAGCTACAGTTCAGGTTGGGGAATAACTGCCGATGGAAATACAATTGTTGGTATGCAGTATTTCTCAGGCACAGTGTACAAAGCCTTTGGATACACCAATGGCGTTGGGTATGACAATACCTTGGGAGCTCAGCATACTTTGGGTAATCGCCCCTCAGGTGTGAACCGTGCCGGCAATCTTGTTCATGGTTGGGTACAAACAGCTACTACCTCTCGCTCGCCTGCATTGTGGTATAACGGCCAGTTAACTTTGATTGCACCCACTCAATCAGGCGAAACTAATGGGGCCTCACCAAGTGGAAACTTTGCTACAGGTAATGCTGGTCAGCAAGGATTTTTGTGGAGTCCGACAAATGGCTTGGTGACTTTCAATAATACATTGAATACCGGAACATTATCTCCATATACGGTTACTGACGATGGTACTATTTTCGGATTTACCAATACAGCATTCCCTCCCATCCCTACTATGAGGAGAGCATTCGTAAGAATGCCCGATGGTGATATGATTACCTTTAACGAATATGCTGAAAGCAGGGGCTTTGTTGAAGCAGAAGACTGGACTTTTTATGCTGTCACCGCTATTACTCCTGATATGAATATCATGGTTGGTACCGGTATCAATCCTAATGGTCAAAATGTTACCTTCCTGCTCAATTTTGACGCGCAATATGCCAATATTACCGTTGAACCGGCAAGTTTATCAGAAACGCTTGATCAAAACAGTGGTTCCACCCAGCAGCTGGATATTATCAATGCAGGAACGGGCGAACTTACTTACGAAGCATACGTTAGCTATTCTACTGGTACACGTAAACAGCCATCCGTTGTTACTGAAGGTAAAGTAAATCGTCCGTCCGGCATGGAAATAGGATATCAGCTCAGTGCTGAAAAGACTTCACCACAGGCTGCAAACCGTAACACCTTTGTGCTTAATTATGATGGTCCCAATGTAAATTCAATCGGACTGAATGCAGGTGGTAGTTTCTATGTTGCAGCCAGATTCCCTTCTGATCTGGTAAGCACCTTTGCAGGAGCCACCATAAGTTCTATTGATACCTATGTTGGTGGTCTTCCCACAGCATCCATCATCAGGATATGGGGGCCGGGAACTACAACCACACCGGGTGCCCTTTTGTACCAGCAGGAATTCGTGCCTACATCCAACTCATGGAATACGATTAACTTAACCACTCCACAGATTTTGTCGGGAGACGATATTTGGATTGGAATAAACCATGTTCATCCTCAGGGTGTATTCCCTGCGGGGATTGATGGTGGTCCGCTGAATCCGAATGGTGATTTCCTTTCAGCAGACGGTACTAACTGGGAACGTTTGTCCAACTATGGCTTTTCAGCCAATTGGAATATCCGTGCATTGTTACAGCTTGGTCAGGGCAACTGGCTCAGCTTGTCACCATCAGCAGGATCCGTAGCTGCAAACAGCAGTCAATCCATGGAAGTGGCCTTTAATGCTGCTGGTCTGGAAGCAGGCGTTTACAACGCAAACATCATCATTTCCAGCAATGCTGCAAATGCAAGTTTTGTTAGCATTCCTGTTGATCTAACTGTGAATCAACTTCAAATCTGCTACCCAGCACCTCGCAATTTGACCAGCACAGTTGCAGCACAAACAGTGACTTTGAACTGGAGTGCGCCCAACTTTGGCGGCGGCGGTGGAGGCGGCACTGTGAAGCTCGAAGAGGGCTTTGAAGGCGCCACATTCCCACCTACAGGCTGGGCCAAGCTGAATCCAGATAATGGTACAGGCTGGACCTCCTTATTGGCAGGCACTACCCCAATACCCGGCTGGACTGGAGCAAGCGTAGCCACAGCAGCCCCCAATGGAGGCGACAAGATGGCCTTTGCAACCTGGAATACCGGTGGTGCAACAGCCAACAACCAATGGTTGGTAAGCCCGCAGATTACTGTTGAGGCAGGCGATAAACTGGCCTTCCATATGCGCTATGCTTTCGATAGCTATGCTGACAATGTTGACATTCGCATTTCAACAGCAAGCCAGAATAACCCGGCAGACT